>WSSedL1CaDRAFT_10000571_pt1 | contig 25745 bp, 27 predicted proteins | sample WetSurSL1Cattail_FD_9464 | JGI IMG/M metagenome (IMG submission 9464)
TGGGCGATTACTACCGCACTTACATTGCAATCAAAAGCAGGAAGAAAGACCGCACGGCCTTCCTGAGGCATTTGGCTGATTGTCTTGAAAAACGCATGGATGAAGAATTTGAAGCATAAAATCCATAATCATTTTATCGAACAAAAAGTACCAAGGTGATACCAACTTGGTACTTTTTGTTTTTATGCTTTTTATGCCCCGAAATCCTCTATCTATTCCTAAAAACACCCTCCAATTAGGTTGTTTTCTTCCATTTTTACTAAAAACACCTCCAAAATAAATTTTTACCAAGTTGGTAACACCTTGGCAAAAAATTCCACCAAAACCCACCAATTTTGCCAAACATAATAAATCAACACATCATCACATCAACACATCATCACATCATCACATCATCACATCATCACATCATCACATCATCAAATCAACAAATCAACACATCAACACATCAACACATCAACACATCAACACATCATCACATTAGTATTATGGCAAAATTCAACTTAGCATTTTCAAGAATGCTTTCCCACGAAGGGAATTACATCAACGACCCGGACGATCTGGGTGGTGAAACTTACAAAGGTATCGCTCGAAACTCCCACAGATCCTGGTCAGGCTGGCCAATAATTGATTCTTACAAAATCAAATCAGATTTTCCCAAATCATTGGAAACGGATGAAAAGCTTCAGAGCCTGGTCGAACAGTTCTATTTCGATAACTTTTGGAAACCTCTCAAAGCCGATCAAATCCAAAATCAGACTTCAGCCGATTCAGTTTTTGATTTTGCGGTCAATGCAGGAGTAACTACCTCTACGCGATTGGTACAATCAATTGTCGGAGCAAAAATCGATGGAATTATTGGAGAACAAACACTCAATAAAATCAACTCCATGGATTTCGGGTATTTTCAGGCCGCGCTTACAGTAGCCAAAATTAAATACTACATGAACATTATCCGAAAACGTCCAACCAGTAAAAAATTCCTCTTGGGCTGGATTTCCCGCTCACTTTCATTCATTGACTAAAACTTAATTCGCAATTCGAGAATTACAAATCGTACATCGTAAATAATTAAATCATAAATTGTATTATGTCTGCACAAATCATCACTACCGACGACCTTCAAGAGTTCAAAATAGAACTCTTAGAAGAAATACGTGCCATTGTTTCCGAACAGAAAACAGCCACTTCTAAAAAGTGGCTTAAATCAGTGGAGGTCCGCAAGCTGCTCAGCATTTCGCCTGGCACACTCCAAACATTGCGTATTAACGGCACCTTGCCCTACACCAGAATTGGAGGAACAAATTATTACAATCTCACGGATATCGAAAAACTTCTTTCAAAAAACAAATCCTAAACCCCCTTTTTAAGGGGTTTGGGGTTATCATCACATCAACAAATCATCACATCATCAAATCATCAAATCATCACATCATCACATCATCACATGAACAACCTATCTATTATTCAGACCAAAGGCAAAGAAATATTTGGGGAACATTTCCACATTACTCCAGAAGATTATGAACTGGTTCATAAATTACTCACGTGGTTCCTGCAGGACGAACAGCAAGCCCAACAGTTCGGACTAAATCTCCATAAAGGCATTTTACTAACCGGCCCTATAGGTTGCGGCAAAACCAGTTTAATGTCACTCATGCGGATATTGGCACCACCGCAACAGCGGTTCGGTATCAAATCATGTCGTGAAATCACATTCGATTTTATCAAAGAAAGATTTGAAACTATTCAACGTTATAGCAGCTATGCATACAACAACACAACCAATCCACCTCAACCCCACACCCATTGCTTCGACGATCTGGGGGCTGAAAGCACTCTCAAATACTACGGCAATCAATGTAATGTCATGGGCGAAATTCTCTTATCCCGGTACGATCACTTTATCAACAATCACATGATTACACATGCCACCACCAACCTTTCAGCCTCCGAGCTCGAAAACTACTACGGCAACCGTGTCCGTTCCCGTATGCGGGAAATGTTCAACCTCATTGCCTTTGACAGTGCAGCAAAAGACAAGCGAAAATAATACGAATACATTGTCCTCCGTGTCCACAAAGTCAACCAACAAACACAACAAATCAGGCAATAAACATCAACCATTGCCAAATTTGTCATATTTCAAAACACTTCGTTCAAGAATAATATCAAATATTTTACGCTGTTTACTTGAGAAATATTATTTTACACATGATATACTACAAAAATAAATCACAATATAATATGATTTTGAACGGTAATAATCATTGAATGTATTTGAAACCATACAAAATCACAGTTTATTGTGATTTTGTATGGTCTCAATGAGAAATTCACCTACAAAACAGTTAAATACACAATATAATGGGATTATATACCTATTTTTTAAAAAAGTATTCATATATTGCATAAAATTTCAGCCCACTCAATATGAAAAAAATAGGAGAAGAAATAAAGCGGAGAAGAAAACTGCTTAACATAACACAAAAAACTCTATCTGAATTAGCGGATGTCAGTATTAATACATTGACAAAGATTGAAAGAGGTGAAGCCAATCCAACAATAGATGTGTTAGAAAAAGTATTAAATACTCTTGGAATGGAAATTAATGTAACAATCAAAGGAAAATAAATAAGCTATGAGAAAAGCGGCAGTATATCTGAGAGGAGAATTCGCGGGAGTATTAACCGAAGTTTCTAACAAAGAGTATGTATTTAGATATGATGATCAATACTTTATAAATCCGGAAAAACCTGCAATAAGCCTTAATATAGATAAATCACAGCAAGAGCATAATTCAAAATTTCTTTTTCCATTCTTTTTCAACATGTTGTCAGAAGGAAGTAATAGGCTAGTACAATCGAGAATGCTCCATATAGACGAAAATGATCATTTTGGGATATTATTAGAAACAGCCCAAACAGATGTCCCGGGAGCCGTAACCGTAAAACCGTTGTAAATTATGAAAGAAATAATGACTTGTCCATCAACACTAGCAGCTGGTTATAATACATATTCTCCAAATGCAAGAAAGCGCTTGTTTGAAGGAAAAAGAATATCACCGTATCTCCCATATCATCCTATTGAAGAAAACATACAAGAAGCAAAACTTTTTCTCAAAAACAGGGAGCATTTATCTTTGTCCGGCGTACAGAGCAAATTTTCGTTGGTTATTAGAGATGATAAATTTGAATTATCAAAAGAAAATGAACAAGGGACATATCTTTTGAAGCCAAAATTAACCAATTTCTTATATAAAGACTATAGCCCTGCAAACGAAAATCTAACCATGCAACTTGCTGAGCAAGTATATAATATAGAAACTGCCGCAAATGGGTTATGTTTTTTTTTAAACGGAGAAGTAGCTTATGTGACAAAACGATTTGATGTAGCAAAGGATAGTAGTAAATATCGAAAAGAAGATTTCGCATCATTAGCAAACTTATCATCTGATAATGGTGGAAAAGAATTCAAATACACAGCTCTTAGCTATGAAGATGTTGCGGAGCTTATCAAAAAATATGTTTCGGCATGGAAGATTGAAACATTAAAATTTTTCGACATAATGATTTTTAATTTCTTAACCTCAAATGGAGATGCACATATAAAAAACTTCTCACTTCTTGAAACACCCGATGGTGATTTCAGATTATCACCAGCTTACGATTTGATTAATACAAGCATCCATTTACCAAATGATTCAATTTTTGCCCTAAGAAAAGGTCTTTTTAAAGAAGGAGATAAAATTGCTTGCCCTGTGGGAATATACACTGGTAATACATTTTTTGAATTTGGCAAAAGATTAGGACTTTCCGAGAAAATAATAAAAAGGGAAATTGATAAATTTTGTGCAGATTATACTAAAGCGGAAGAATTGATTTCAAACTCTTATTTTTCGGATGAATTGAAAGAAATGTATAGAACAATGTATCACACAAGGCGTGACACATACCTTAGAGGTTAGAAATGAAACCATAATTGGCTCAATTGGCTCATAAATATTAAATCTAAACAATAGAAATGTTCTATTCCCCAGTCTAAGGGAAATAGAACATTTTCAATTAAATGAAAATAGTATTGAATGAGGTTCTGCTCACACAGGTTTAAGCGGTCAGGTTTCACCTGATAGTTTATTACGGGCAGCTCCGCAGGGCAATCCCCGGCCGCCAAAAATCCCCGCCCCCTCGTACCTCTGGGCTTGCACGGTCTTTTTGTCGGCCTCCGCACAATCCACCCTGTTGTTGTTTTTTTTCTGTCACACTTTTTGCAGTACCCCCTTTTCAAGGGGGCAGGGGGTTGCAAAAAAGACGCTTGCACTCCAACCGCCACCACCGTGCCGCACTTGAGCCAGAAAAAAAAACAACTCAAAGCTATTATACATAACATGTAGTTAATGGTCATTCCCTTGCCTAAAGGCAAATCAATAGGGAAGCCCATAACCAAATTATGTATAATAGCCGCACAAGATCAACCCCTTTGCCCCGCTACGCTGCCCGAAGACAAACCCCTACGGGAGAGCGGAAAGTCTTTTATTTCGCCAATAGGCAGTAAGGCAAGAATAAAACAAGCATTGCTTGCGTTTAAAGCCGTTCCGGCAATATCGCCTGTAAAATGATATTGATAACCGAATAGCTTATCAAAACCATTTTATAAATAGGCAGAGCGGAACACATACCTTACTTGGTTTTTCTAAAACCGCAAGCGATGAATAATTTTATAAAAACCAAATAAGAAATGTGACGACTTGACTTTAATGCCCCGCAAAAGCCGTTCGGTAAAATCTCGTGTTATTAAAGGCAGTTTTTCCCGAACCGCTTTTGACGAATAGGGGACAGCTGAATACAAAAAATGAAAACCCCAGCCCCTTTTTACGAGGGGCATTTATCGCTTTTCATTATTTGTAGATGTGTTTGGCACTTTGTGCAATATAATGGTTACCACCGTCTAATATATTATATGAAGAAAAAAGCCACTAAAACTCCACCTCCTATAGTTGTTGCAGTCTCTTCAGGCAATAGTGTTTATTGCATGTGCTTGCGGTCGGTGCATTCATTCCGGCTTCATTGCGTTCCAGGAACTACGTTCGTTCCTCTCCGCCAAAAAGATTTCAAAAATCAGTAAAAGCCCGTAAAACCAATGATTTACGGGATTTTATATTTTTAGGCAGTTCACAAAATGTTCAATATCTAGCAATCTGTAGGTGCTGAATTCGGTGGACTTGATAAATGAAAACATTATCTCCACCAGATTTGGGCTAAAAGTGTTTATAATCAAATAGTTAAATCTTTGAACATCTTGATTGGAAATTTAAAAGTAAGTATTTTTGAACAATTCTAAAGGTTAACACAAATGAATGCAAAACTTTCCATTCTCTTTTACGCAAAGAGAGCAAAAAAGTGCACTGCAATTTCAAGACAGCTGGTTTTGGAAGAACTCGAATTTCTGGAATAGCCTTTTCAATCTGCTATTTTAAAGTACTCAAGTGGTTATTGATATCTTGTATGCTCTCCTCTCTGTTTTTGATCGGAAAATAAGTCAAATCAATATCTACAGAGTAGCGGGGCATATCTTTTACAAACAAATTGATAGCCGTACCCCCATAAACCGCAAAATCTTTGATTTTATAAACCAATGGCATAACCCGAATTAATAGTGCCACCGACTTTTTATAAGTCTCATTCATACTCAAACAACTCTTTAAAACTCTTGTAGATGATAATAAAGACATTGATTTCATCCATATTGCAACCAAAATTACAAAACCTGTAATCATACAATATCAAAATATTATAAACAAATACGTCAAAGATTATCAATTATTTAATCATCATAATGAAATGTCATATGACTTTACCTACGGAGCGACACTATAATATGATTAAAAAGTCAAGATGAACTCAATATATCAAATTAAAGAAACCGACTAATGATTGAAAAATCTTGTTACCTTTTATTTAAAGATTCCATTTACGAATTCGCCGTTGCATTCTCCAACCGTTTCAATATGGAAAATATAAACATGGCAGATAGTGTACAACATATTATAAGGACACCCCAAAACATATACAGTGGCAATTTATCCCAGAAGGTTCCCAACACTCCGACTAAATAATTACCGATAGCAGTAGCAGCCAACCAGCCACCTTGCATCATTCCTTTGTATTGGGGAGGTGCAACTTTCGCAACAAACGACAATCCCATAGGGCTTAAGAACAGCTCTGCAATGGTCAGTACAAAATAAGTTCCAATCAACCAGTTTGGATCAACCAAAGTGTTTGAAACTCCCTGAATTTCGGAAGGTGCCGGAAGACCCATGGAAGCAACAAAGAGCACAACAAAACCAATCGCAGCAATAAGCATCCCAAATCCTATCTTTCTGGGTGCAGAAGGTTCTTTTCCCTTACCGTTGAGAAATGCAAAGAAAGCCACTGCAATAGGTGTAAGCAGCACAATAAACAATGGATTGAATTGCTGAAAAATCTGAGGGGTTATTTTCACCATCCCACCGACATTCTTTACCACAAGTAAATAATATACAACTAAGCCGAGCAGTCCGACTAAGCTTACAACCATCCCTTGGGTTGGTTTTCTTTTTCCTTCGAACAAACCAATTGTTGAAATATAAATTCCGTAAGCAAAAACAATAAAGCACAACAGTGCAGGCAACGAAAACATCATATTATGCAAAGGAGAAACCTCGCTTTGAGTATAATCGCGGGCAAAAAAGGTCATGCAAAGTCCGTTTTGATGGAAAGACATCCAGAAAAAGATAACCACAAAAAAGACCAGTAGCAACGCGATCACTCTTTCCTTTACCTGAGCCGGACTTAAAATAACAGCATCCGACTTTACATGCGCAGCTTCAGCTTCTTTAAGTTGTTGCTTGTGAGTTTTGTCAACAGGTTTCCATGTTTTTCTGAAAATAATAAAAATCAGCAGCGAGATAATCAAACTAAAACATGCTATTCCAAAAGCTATATTATATGATTTGCTCAATGAGTTGACCACATAATCTTCACCAAAGTGCATAGCAAACTTATCGGCATTGCCTGATGGATTAATGGTGGTATCGGTAACCTCAATCGCTTTTATTCTATCCTTTATTGCCGCAATTTTGTCTTTGTCTTCCGCTTTTTTACTATCAAGCAATTCATAATCCGCTTTAGACAGTTGCAGATTTACATCCGATATTTTTCCGGCAGCAGTGAGTTGCTTCAACCCTGAAGCTTTGAGCTTGAAAAGTGTTTTATCTCTGTCAGCCTGAAAAACCACACCGGCATTCTTTTTTGCTTTATCAATAAAACTTGTGCTATCGGCAGCTGTATTCAGCTTTTCGGTATTGGATTTAAATGCATTTGCAACAAAAGTTTTCTCATCTACCACTTTGTCATTCAGAGCCACGAAGTTTTTAGGAATAGATGCATCGTAGGTAAATTTGTTTTGAGCAAGAATAGCATTATTCACTGCATTGGCAGCACTTGGAGCAAAGAAAGCACCAATATTGATAAACATGTAAAAAATAGAAAAGGCCACGTCTCGCTTCGATCTGTATTTTTCCGATTCGTAGAGGTTACCAACCAAAGCCTGTAAATTTCCTTTGAAAAAACCCGTACCCATAGCAATTAGAGCCAATGCGCAATACATAGCAGTTTTTCCAGCCGCATCATTGCCTGATGGAATTGCTAACAATACGTAGCCGAAAAACATAACGCTGACACCTAATAAAATAGTTTTGCCATAGCCTAATAATTTATCTGCTACAAAACCTCCCAAAAGAGGTAAAAAATAAACCATGGCCAAAAAAGTACCATAAATAACACTGGTTTCGGAAGATGTTAATCCAAACTTTGCCTGCATATACAAAGTTAGAATGGCTAACATGGTGTAGTAACCAAATCTTTCACCCATATTGGCTAGTGCCATAATAATTAAACCTTTAGGATGTTTCTTAAACATAATGGAATTTTAGATTTAAGAACCCTACATTCCGAGAAAGGAATAAGAGTTCAAGTTTATAATTGTTTTCATGTATCTTTTTAGAATTTATAAAACCCTCCGCAGTGCATTCCGGACTCATTCCGGTTTCAACAGCACACCTTTATTCTTTCGGCCATCCACCTTTATTACAATCGGCTTTTTAAAACAGACATGCCGAAGAAATTCCGATTCGTAAACTGCAGGTTGTACATTCAGATAAGTGGTATCGTACGAACCGTCGCGCTGAAAAGGATTAATGGTGAAATAAGCCACACCGAATGAGGTCAGGTTTTGAAAGAAATGCGTTCCCTGACTGGGATCAACACGATAGTTGGACAAACCCGACTCAACAATCAGGCGGGCATTGCTTATATGGGGCCACTTCACCGGAATTCCCAACCACGGATCGGCAGAACCCCAGCGGCCGGGGCCTACTAACACATAATGCCGGTTCTGGCTTATCAAATCACGATTGATAGCATCAATTTCGGAAACGATTAATTGAGTTTTAGCTGCATTAAAAGCTTCCGGTTTTACGTAAACCAAATCGTAGAGATCATTAGTTATGCCATGACCCAGTGCACTATTACAGGTTATTATCGTATTTTCTTCGGGAATTGTTCCAATATCTTCGTTAATCATTTCACGACTATCTACAATCGGCCGAATTTGCAACATATAGAATGTATGTTGCTTAGCCGGAGAATAATCCAGATTCACCGCAAATTCAATTTCTATAGGCCGCCCCATTTCAAGCTGTGCAATACGCAATATTTCTTTCAGCATATTAGCCAGCGGGAAAACATCGTGTTGTAAGATATTGGCAAAGGTGATCACTTTACGTCCACCGTCATATAATCCATCTTGTATAACCTGATCTTGCGGATTATAAGTCGAAGCAATATAGCGTAATGTACCATCTGCCAAAGCATCTGCCACCGATATTTTCAATAAGTTGAAACCATCGTCCACCTGAGGAACAAAACGTGCCCGACTTAAATCCAGCGCATTAAAATAGGTTTGTGTTTCGCGAAGAGCAAGCTCAAGTGTGCTGGTTTGTAACACATTTCGGGGATATGCCGGAGAAAACCGCAGGCTCATTCCGCCATCCATAATATATTTTCCCAATCCCATGGCAATACTCACAATGCCATCTTCCGGTTTTTCGGCTCCGATAGGATAATAATTAAGCGAACGGGCCACACCCGAAAACGAGGGATAAAATCTGTTATCGTATGCATTTCCACAAATTTCCTGTAACACGATGGCCATTTTTTCTTCATCTATCACATTCTTAGTGGCCATCATATAGGCTTTACTATCCCGGTAAAAAACTGAAGCATACACGGCTTTGATAGCTTCGGTAATCATCACCAGCATATGAGTTTTACTTTTGGGAGTATAAGGAACCATGTAGGTGGAATATATTCCGGCAAAAGGCTGGTAATGCGAATCTTCAAGCAAGCTTGAAGACCGAACGGCAATAGGCGAACTTATTGCCCTCAGAAATGCATGCAGATCGGCAATAAGTTCCTGAGGCATTCGTGCTTTCAAAAAATATTTCAGAATTTCTTCGTCCGGCAAATCAGACATAGCCACCGGGTAGAGGTCATTCTGCTCCATAAACTCGGTGAAAATATCGGTACAAAGAACCACCGTTTTAGGAATTGTGATTTGTGTGTTTTCAAAGGTTTCAAAACTTTCGTTGCGTTTAATCATAGCATCAATAAACGCCAATCCACGTCCCTTACCTCCTAAAGATCCCTGACCGATACGAGCAAAGTTGGAATATTGATCAAAACGATCGCGCTGAAAAACAGCCACCACTCCCCTATTTTTCACTTTGCGGTAATGCACAATGGCATCAAAAATAATCTGGCGGACTTTTACCAGGTCACTCGTAGCATAATTGTCAACATTGATATTTTTCAAAAATTCGGCCAATGGAAACATTGCCCGGGAATATAACCAACGTGAAATATTATTGCGCGACACATGAAAATAAAGAGAAGCATCACTGATAGAAAAAATATTTTCCTGCAGTCCGCGTAAATTTTGAACACAAGCTTCTACTTGCCCCGTATTACCATCGGCAAAAACCAAATTGCCGAATCCAAAGTTGTCGGTAATCTTTTCGCGTAGCTCCAACACCAAGGTCTTCGATGTTTTATTCAGAAAATCGGCTTTTACATCTCGCGCTTCTACATAGTTGGTTTCTTCCGTCGACTCTACAATAAGTGGAATGTATTTATCGTACTTCCGTATTTCATTGCACAGGTTGATACCTGCCTGTTTGTTCTTTTCGCCATGCTGAGGAAACTCCACATCGGTTATAACACCTAGCATATTACGCTTGTATTTTTCGTAAATTACCAGAGCTTCTTCGTACGATCGGGCTAACAAAATTTTAGGACGACCACGCATGCGTAGCATCTGCTCATGTTCATTCAACGCTTCGGTCATAAACGAACGACTTTGCATGAAAACGAATTTATATAAGTGCGGAACTATGGAAGAGTAAAACCGAATGGAATCTTCGACAAACAGAATGACCTGAACACCCACCGAGTTCACATCTTCTTCCACATTCATCTTGTCCTCAATCAGCTTGATGATGGCAAGCAGAATATCAGAGTTTCCCAGCCAGCTGAATACATAGTCTATAGCACTCAGATCTTCGTTGGCAATACGTCGCGAAACGGAATTGGAAAACGGAGTAAGCACCACGATGGGAATATGCGGATTTTGTGTCTTTACTTTCTTAGCCCATTCAAAAGGATTGATGCTATCACCGCTGGGCATCGAAATTATCAACTCAAATTGCCGTTCTTTGAGCTGAGTATTTGCCTCTTCCTCGGTCGAAACCAGTGTAAAACGTGGTGGATAGCGAAGGTTTAAGGAAGTATATTCATTAAAAATCTGTTCATCAATACGCCCGTCTTCTTCCAACATAAATGCGTCGTATTTACTGGCATACAACAACACATTGTATATGCGATGCGTCATCAAATTAGCAAAAGACGTATCTTTAAAATACAATTTTTTCAGATTTGGAGAATTCATCGGTATCGGGAGTTAACTATTAATAAAAAGATCATAGCAAAAGTAATAAAAGCCCGGAATTTTTTGACTAAAAAACAGAAAATAATTAATGGAGTTTCTACATATTACATTTCCTTATTCCAGTAATTTCAATATTATTAGCTTAACATGCATCCTGAACCAACTAAAGAAGGCCATTTATACGGGTTTTCTGTTTCACTTTGTATCTTTAAGTCTCAACTTAGATGGAATATCAATTAATTATCTTTTTGACACTTTTACTCATAGTAATATGACTTTTACTCATAGTAATATGACTTTTACTCATAGTAATATGACTTTTACTCATAGTAATATGGCTTTTATCCATATCAATATGGCTTTTTCTCATAATAATATGGCTTTTACCCATAGCAATATGGCTTTTACCCATAGCAATATGGCTTTTACTCATATCAATATGACTTTTACTCATAATAATATGGCTTTTACCCATATCAATATGGCTTTTACTCATAACGATATGGCTTTTACTCATAATAATATGACTTTTACCCATATCAATATGACTTTTACTCATAGCAATATGACTTTTACTCATAGCAATATGGCTTTTACTTATATCAATATGGCTTTTACTCATAACGATATGGCTTATTCTCAATAAACTGTGTCAGAAAAGGTATAAAATCAGGTTATTAAGTTGTATTTTACCATACGTGGAACAAAAGTTCTTTGAACTTTGTTAGGTCATTTATTTAAATACAATTATTATGGGAAAAATATGCACATATCTGAACTTTCCCGGCAATACGGAGGAAGCATTCAATTATTATAAATCTGTTTTTGGTGGCGAATTTAGTGGAGGTGGTATCGCTCGGTTTGGCGATTTTCCACCTGCCGAAGGTATGCCCGCTATAGCTGATGAAGATAAAAATCTGGTTATGCATATAGAGTTGCCTATTTTGGGTGAACATATCTTGATGGGAAGCGATGCACCGGAATCGATGGGGCATAAAGTAAACATAGGAAACAATTTTTACATTGCGCTGGATCCGGATAGTAGGGACGAAACCAAACGACTTTTTAATGCGCTTTCCGAAGGTGGAAAAGTGGAAATGGAGCTTCAAGACATGTTTTGGGGTGCATACTATGGCGCTTGTATCGACAAATTCGGAATTCAATGGATGTTTAATTGTACTGCAAAATAAAATATGTTTACGAAAGAAGAAATAACCATTACAGTGCAAACATCGATTGATGCACCTATAGAAAAAGTATGGAAGTATTGGACAATACCCGAACATATTTTAAAATGGAACGCAGCTTCGGACACCTGGCATACCATCCGGGCTGAGAATGATCTGCGTGTATGCCGAAAGTTCAGTTATCGGATGGAAGCAAAAGATGGAAGTTTTGGCTTTGATTTTGTAGGGACATATAATAAGATACTCAATCATGAATTGATTATTTACACACTTACCGATGGGAGAAGAGTGCAAGTTGAATTCAGCACTTTAAATGGTAAAACTTCCATAGTAGAAACTTTTGAACCGGAAGGTGAAAACCCTGTTGAATTGCAACGCGGAGGATGGCTTGCCATTCTGGATAACTTTAAAAAATATACTGAACAACAAAACGAAATAGATTTATGACAAATCAAATAACACCTAGCCTTTGGTTTAATAATCAGGCCGAGGAGGCCGCTTTGTTTTACGTATCCATTTTTAAAAATTCCAGTAAAAACGCCTACATTTAGTAAGCTATAAAGTTTTTAAATACCAGCTTTATATGTATTTTTGCAAATTCTTACAACAATCTTAGTCTAATTCAAATCGAGTAAAGTATGTTTCACCAATAAAATTTGAGAGTAAGTATACATCTCGCAATTTATATTTTTGGTCAAAACAGAACTTTTTAACGGGTTAAACGACATTTGACTTTCATTCGTCGGGAAAATGAACTTGTTTATCGATTTATAGTTGCCGGTATGCCCTATTCCTACCTACTTTTGTATCGCGCTTTTGATTAATACCAATCAAGTCTTATTAAAGCATTCTTCTTATTATCCTTGAATTAATTTAAGACAGATGAAGATGGATAAGTCAGGCGGTTAACCGAAATTAGCAGAGGATCTGCTGAAAACACATAAACACTATAGAATCAAAATGCTTATATTATACATTCCAAACGATGATGAAACTCCGGTAATCAAAGAAACCGAAACCAGTTTTTTCTTTTCGGATATTTACTCTCTGTTTTCAGAAGTTTCATTTTTTAGTTTCTGCTTTAGTAGACATGCCAAATTAAAAAGTCCGAAAAAACATTACAGCATCATTTCCGGGAAGTTCATTCGGTGAAATAGACGATTCATCGCATTTCAGATGAAAGCAAATCCGGAACAGGGTATTTTTGTGTAGTTTTACTAAAAAAAATATTTTTTTTAGTAGGGGTATTTTCTTATGATGTTGTCTTAGAATTACACGTGAAATTAATATAAATATTAAAAGAACATTTTACATCAAAAACAAAACATTTTAAACAACAAATTATGAATTTACGAAAAGTGATTTTATCTTTTGCACTTCTCTCATTCCTTACAAGCGCTTTTGCCGTTTTGCCACCAGAAAGGATCAGTTTGAGTGGAAACATTAAAGATGAAGCTAACGGAGAGGCACTGATAGGTGTAACCGTTTCGATTAAAGAGCTTAAAAGAGGATCGGTAACCAATAGTTATGGATTTTATTCGGTCAGCGTTCCCAAAGGCGAGTATACCATTGAGGTTTCGTATGTAGGTTATGAAACTATTTCAAAGAAAATAAATTTAAATCAACCTGTTAAGCTGGATTTGGAACTTAAAACAGCGGCAAATGAAATAAAAGAAGTAGTGGTTTCGTCGCAACGGAAAGATGCCAACATAACCATGAACCGGATGAGTTCGCAGCAGGTGTCTATAGCCACTATCCGAAAAATGCCGGCACTGATGGGCGAAGTTGATTTATTGAAAGCTGTGCAGCTCTTGCCCGGAGTCGTTTCGGCAGGCGAAGGAACATCCAGCTTCAGTGTACGTGGAGGAGGAATTGATCAAAACCTGATTGTACTGGATGAAGCTACTATCTATAACGCTTCGCACATGATGGGATTTTTCTCTGTTTTTAATAATGATGCTATTAAAAATATGACTCTTTACAAAGGAGATATTCCAGCCGCTTACGATGGACGACTATCGTCGCTTCTTGACATCCAGATGCGGGATGGTAACTCAAAGAAAATATCGGGAAGTGGTGGAATTGGTCTGATATCAAGTCGTCTTACACTGGAAGGACCTATTGGGTCAGACAAAACCTCGTTTATTGTTTCGGCACGGCGTACGTACGCCGACTTGTTTCTGAAATTGTCTTCGGATCCGGATATAAACAAAAATCAGCTTTATTTCTACGATTTCAATGCCAAAATAAACCACCGTATTGATGATAATAACCGGATATTCCTTTCCGGTTACCTCGGACAAGATGTTTTTAAAAATGCTGATGCCGGTTTTAATTTTGGGAATGCCACCGTTACGGGACGTTGGAATCACCTCTTTTCACAAAAACTATTCAGCAATTTTTCATTAAACTACAGTCGTTACAATTATGGATTGCAATCGACCATGTCTGACAATAGTAACTTCGACTGGAAATACAATATGCAAGACATGAGTGTAAAGGCCGACTTTTCTTATTATATAACTCCTGAAAACACTATGAAGTTTGGCTACAATGCCGTATTGCACAAGCTAAAACCCGGTACGGTTACCTCCTCGGGAGGAGCAACCAGCTACGACAATTATGTATTGGCCGATATTAATGCTTTTGAGCATGCACTATATATCTCGGATGAATATCAGGCTTCGAAACGATTATCGGTAAAAGCCGGATTGCGTCTTACTGGTTTTTCGAGCATAGGTAGCGGTACGGTGTACAACTATGATAGTAATTACAATGCCATTGATTCAACTGTTTACAAATCGGGACAGGTGATTAAAACATTTTACCGCCTGTCGCCACGCCTGGGAATAAATTACTTACTGGACAAACAATCGTCGGTAAAAGCCAGTTATGCGCGTACCAACCAGTTTTTACAAATGGCATCCAATTCTACTGCGGGAACTCCACTCGATTTATGGTTTACCGCCGGAAAAAACATTAAGCCGCAAACCTGCGATCAATATGCTGTAGGTTATTTTCGCAATTTTTTGAATAACCAACTGGAAGGATCGGTAGAAGTATTTTATAAAGACATGCAAAATACCATTGACTTCCGCGATCATGCACAGTTATTACTCAACAAGAAGTTGGATGGAGAATTACGCTTCGGGAATTCCAGAGCTTACGGTGCGGAGTTTCAAATTCAAAAAAATGAAGGCAAGCTTACAGGATGGATCAGTTATACGTACTCGCGAGCCGAACGAACTATTCAAGGTATAAACAACAACGAAACTTATCTGGCTCCCTACGACCGTTCGAGCACCATTTACATAGTAGGCAACTACGAACTAAACGATCGCATCTCATTTGGAGCCAATTTTATATATGCTACAGGCCAACCAATAACTTATCCCATAGCCCGAATGGAAGTAGGAAACGTTATTCTACCTGTTTATTCAAAACGAAACGAATATCGTATGCCCGACTATCATCGGCTTGATGTTTCGCTGACATGGAAACCTAAGACCAAAAAGAAACGTGCATGGACAGGAGAATGGAATTTCTCAGTTTATAATGTGTACGGCCATAAAAATGCATGGGCCATCAATTTTGTAGATGATCAGGATACGGCTTACAAAACCAAAGCCGAAATGACCTATTTGTTTACTTTTGTTCCTTCTATTACCTATAATTTTAAATTCTAAGCAAGATGAAATTAAGCTATAATATATTCGCTTTATTCGTAGTAAGTCTGTTTACGGCTTGTACTACCGACATTAATATAAATCTAAAAGGGACTTCACCCGAGCTCGTGGTTGATGGAGCCATCACTACAGATACGATGGCTCACAGCATTCTATTGAAAAAAACAGCCGATTATTTTTCAAATGCAGCAGCCGAAGGAGTTTCAGGAGCAGTGGTCACTCTCAGTGATGGACAAAATACAATTACACTGACCGAAGCAACGTCAAGCAAAGGTACCTATCAGACTCCGGCAAATTACTATGGAGTAGTGGGACGAACTTATACACTCACTATTGATAATGTAGATATGAACGGCGACGGAGTGAATGAACGATACACAGCATCATGTCCCCTTAATTCTGTAGCTCATATTGACAGTATAGACGTAAAAAAAGAACATATTTTTCAGGAAGATATGCATGCCGTAAAAATCTGGATGCAGGATCCTTCCGCTGAGAAAAACTATTATCTGGTTCGCGACTATAAGAATGGTAAATCCGTTACGGATAGTATTCAGGAATGGGGAATAACGAGTGATGAGTTCTTTAATGGAAAATACATGATTGATGAAACTTTTATTTATTTCACCGACAGCAAGCAAGATGAAAATTTACAACAAGGCGATAAGGTGACACTGGAATTATGTGGCATCACCAAAGATTATATGGACTTTATTCAGGAAGCACAAGATGAATTTTGGGGACGAAATCCACTGTTTGGCGGACAACCGGCGAATATTCGCACGAATATAATACAAGTTCTGCCGGCCAATGGTAAAGCAAGTCCACACGGCTATTTTGCTGCTTATTCTGTGACACGGGCTACGACGATATATGATGGATTATAAATTGGCTTATATTTTTAAATCCTTTTACGGGGCATCCTGATATTTTAGGATTTATAAAGAATGCATTAGATTTTGTTGGTTGTAACTTTGCAAGCTCAAAAGAGCAACTATGAGATTTTATTGTAGTTAATTTATCTTTACAACAAAACAACCTGAGCCAAAAAACGATTGTATACAAAATGACAAACGATAATACAAAACAAAAAACGGGGGGGAAACCCGGCAAAGCTAATATTTTCGAGGTACTCAAACCTTACAAATTAATGATTTTCGGATTGATCGCATTTGCTTTACTAAGCAATGCGGTCAATCTTGTTATACCGAAGCTTATCTCGCACAGTATCGACGATTTTTCGAAAGGAGCTTTCAACTATCAAAAAATCATTCTCGAATTTCTGGTTGCAGCGTTGATTATTTTCATATTTACATTTCTGCAAGGCATTTTACAAACCTACGCTTCTGAACGCGTAGCGCGTGATTTACGCACCAAACTTTCCGATAAAATTTCCCGTCAGAGCTACGCTTTTATCTTACAATCCAATCCGTCGAAACTACTCACCAACCTTACATCCGATATGGATTCGGTAAAGATGTTTGTTTCCATGGCAGTGGTATCATTGGCTTCATCCTTGTTCATCGTTATCGGAGCCAGTGCCTTGCTTATCTCCATCGACTGGCAACTTGCATTGGCTGTTTTAATCATTATTCCAATCATTATTGGTGCTTTTATGATAGTGTTTCGGAAACTTACCAGCATGTTCAAAAAAAGTCGCGAGGTGGTGGACAGACTCAATAAAATTATCAATGAAAGTATTCTGGGAGCTGCACTTGTACGTGTGTTGAACTCACAAACCACGGAATACAGCAAGTTTATGGACGCCAATACGCAGGCTCGCAATCTGGGTATGTCTATACTTCGTTTGTTTGCCACATTGATACCCATAGTTGTATTTGTCAGCAATATGGCTTCACTGGTTATTTTGGCACTGGGTGGACATTTTGTGATAAGCGGACGAATGTCGTTGGGCGATTTTGCAGCTTTTAGCTCGTATCTGGTTATACTTATTTTTCCAATCATGGTCATTGGGTTTATCGGTAATTTTATAGCTCAGGCTTCGGTAGCCTATGGCCGTATCCGCGAAGTAATGGGTGCACCCGAAACACGCGACACAGGTACGGTGGACACTCCGCTGAAAGGAAATATACAAATGCAAAACATTGTGGTAAATTATGGCGAAAAGCCCGTGCTGAAAAATATTTCGCTCGCCATAAAACCCGGAACGCGAACAGCTATTATCGGACCCACTGCCGCAGGTAAAACACAACTATTGTATCTGCTCACCAGCCTTATTAAGCCCGACAGTGGCTCAATAATATTCGACGGAATTGATATAAACGATTACAATAAAGAAACTTTCCAGCATCAAATCGGATTTGTATTTCAGGATAGTGTCATTTTCAGTATGAGTTTGCGTGAAAACATTGCCTTCAACGAATTAGTTACGGACGAATTGATGGAAAAAGCGATAGAAACCGCCGAACTTGGTGACTTTATAAACACATTACCCGAGGGCATGGAAACCATAGTGAGCGAGCGTGGCACCAGTCTTTCAGGTGGACAGAAACAACGCATCATGCTGGCCAGAGCATTGGCTCTGAATCCGAAGATTCTGTTGCTTGACGACTTTACCGCCCGGGTGGATAATCAGACAGAACAGAAAATTCTTGAAAATGTGTCTAAAAATTATCCCGAATTAACCTTACTTTCTGTAACACAAAAAATTGATTCGGTAAAAAATTACGGACAAATAATCTTATTGGAAGAAGGAGAAATACTAGCTAGCGGAACACACGAAGAATTGCTCGAAAGCAGTCCCGAATATGTTCAGATATTCGATTCGCAACGAAGTACGAATCTCTACGAATAAAGTACCGTTTTAAAGAGAACCTGAAAATAACTAAAAAAACAAAACCAGAATCCCCTTAGGGACCAGGAGTACATAATTATGAGCTATAATCTTAACGGAAGAGGAAGAGGGGGTGTGTTTCAGCCCTTAGAAAAAGTAAGTACAAAGGTTGTTTTGCAGCGCTTAATGACGCTTGTGGGGCAAGAGCGGAAGAACCTGTATATTGCTATGTTTTTTATCTTCGTCAATTCTGGGCTCAATTTGGTGGCACCATATCTGATGGGGCATGCCGTCGATAAGTTCGTAGTGACTCATAACTACGGAGGAGTAATCACTTATTCTATTATTTTGTTTGGTGTATTTTGCATGGCTTTAGTAAGTGGTTACACCCAGTCTCAATTGATGGGACGCGTGGGGCAGCGGATGCTTTTCAACTTACGAAATACTGTTTTCAATAAATTACAGGAACTACCTATTGACTTTTTTACTCAAAACAAGGCAGGTGATCTGATTTCGCGCGTTAATAACGATACCGATAAAATTAATCAGTTTTTTTCGCAATCGCTCGTCCAATTTATCAGTAGCATTTTCACTATGCTCGGAGCAGGTATTTTTTTATTGTCAATCAACGTAGAGCTTGCGCTGGCTGCCCTCGCTCCTGCCCTTGTACTATGGGTTTTCACAAAAGCAGTCTCCCCTTGGGTAAAAAATACAAATGCTTCCAATATGCGAAGTACCGGCAGCCTGAGTGCCGAAATACAGGAAAGCCTGGATAATTTTAAAGTTATCGTGGCATTTAACCGACGCGATTATTTCCGCAAAAAGTTTGATGAAGCGAATACCGATAACTACCACACAGCGGTAAAAGCCGGTATTGCTAACAACGTGTTTACACCCGTATATGGCTTCTCGTCCAATGTAGGACAATTGGTTGTATTGGCTTTAGGTATTTACCTCATTACCGTAGGACAGTTCTCCATAGGTTTGCTAATCAGTTTTCTCGCTTACATTGCACAATTTTATAATCCGCTGAGACAAATAGCCGCTTTATGGGCTAACTTTCAGGTGGCTCTGGCCGGTTGGGATCGTATTTCGCAAATACTGGCACAGGAAAACAACCTGCCTGTAATAAAAACCGATGAACCAAAAGAGCCTACGAACAGTTTATTATCATTCCGGAACGTTTCTTTTGCATATACTACCGGAAATGAAATTCTGACCAACGTCAGCTTCGATCTGGAACGTGGCAAAACCTATGCTTTTGTAGGGCCCACAGGAGGAGGAAAAACCACTACCGCTTCGTTGATAGCCAGGCTATATGATCCCACTGCAGGACAAATTTTGCTCAATGGTGTAGATATACGCTCACTGAATGCCAACGAACGAACTGGCAAAATCGGATTTATATTGCAAGAGCCTTTTCTGTTTACCGGAACTATCCGTGATAATATATTATATGGAAATGCCTGTTTCATGAGCCTTTCTGACGAAGAGCTGATGGAAGAACTAAAAGCAGTAGGACTTGATGGGCTGCTCGAACGTTTCGAAGGTGGACTAGCTGCCGAAATAAAATCGACCGGTGAAGGTATCAGTCTCGGTCAGAAACAACTTATTGCCTTTATTCGTGCAGTGCTTCGTCGCCCCGATCTATTAATTCTCGACGAGGCAACAGCCAACATTGACACTGTAACCGAACAGTTACTCGATGAAATTCTACAAAAGCTACCCGACAGTACCACGCGTATTATCATAGCTCACCGCCTGAATACTATCGAAAATGCCGATGAAATATATTTTGTCAACTCAGGAGCAGTCACCAAAGCCGGATCACTGAACGATGCAGTCAATTTACTATTGCACGACAAACGAGAAAGCTGATACAGTTATTAATAAACAGTTATCAATTATCAATATGAAACAAATACTTCCTCTGACCGCCGCAAGCGGCATGTTAGCAGTAGCGCTTGGGGCATTTGGGGCACATGTGCTCAAAGGGATGATTGCCCCCGATATGCTCGAAGTGTATAAAACCGGAGTTCAATATCATTTTTATCATACTTTTGCGCTGCTGGTTGTAGGTATTCTAATGCATTTCAACTCGTCAAAAGAGTTAGAATGGTCGGCCCGCCTTTTTGTAACAGGTATAGTTCTGTTTTCCGGTTCACTATATGCTTTATCAATTTCGGGTATAAAAATACTGGGTATAATCACCCCGTTTGGTGGTGTGGCATGGATTATAGCCTGGATACTATTGGCAGTTCATTGTAGTAGAATTACAAAAAACAAAGCCTGATAGTTCCCAAAATAGAATACTAAGCACTCGCATGAGATTAAATTATTTTACCCGAAATGTTTAAGAGTAAACTGTCAGTAATTTTAGGACAATTACTTTTCACAAAACAACTCTATAATAAATCAGCCCCAAAAGATTAAAAGTCTTTTGAGGCTGATTTATTTCAATGCAAGTTCAACATCCCAATTAAAAGTAAGCAAGCTTTTGAAGTCAAATTGTCACTTCATTCACCAATGGCTTTCCGTCTACAAAATCCTGTACATTTTGTAAAGTAGTAGCAGCAATACTTTCCATAGCTTCTTTTGTAAAAAATGCCTGATGCGAAGTTACAATCACATTATTGAACGACAGCAAACGTGCCAAAACATCATCATTTATCACATGATTTGACCGATCTTCATAAAAGATATTACTTTCTTCCTCATACACATCCAACCCGGCAAAACCTATTTTCTTCCTTTTTAATCCGTCAATAAGCGCTGCTGTATGAATTAATTTTCCGCGACCGGTATTTATTATCATAACACGATCTTTCATTTTGGCTATTGAATCATCGTTAATGATATATTCGGTTTCTTTTGTCAACGGACAATGCAATGAGATAATATCCGACTGACGATATAACTCATCTAAGGTTGTATATTTTACATCATATTTCTTAGCAAAGTCGAGATCGGGATATAAATCATAAGCCACAATATTCACACCCAAACCACGCAAAGCCTGAATCAAAATTTTGGCTATTTTACCCGTACCAATAATACCGGCCGTTTTTCCATGCATGTCAAACCCAATTAATCCATTCAACGAAAAGTTTCCATCTCGGGTTCTGGAATAAGCTTTATGAATTTTCCGGTTTAGAGTAAGCATCAATGCAAGTGTATGTTCAGCTATAGCATAAGGCGAATATGCCGGCACTCTCACCACTTTTATCCTTCCCTCAGCAGCCTTCATATCTACATTATTAAAACCAGCACATCGCAATGCAATCAATTTCACACCATTATTAACCAACTCATCGATCACATCAGCATCTACCACTGCATTCACAAAAACGCAGACAACGTCAGCCCCTTTCGATAATATCACATTATCACTGTTTAAATGTCCTTTATGAAACCGGATATCAAAACCAAAATGTTCATTCATGTTCCTAAAAGAAGTCTCATCGTACGGTTTTGAATCAAAAAAAGCTACTTTAATTGCCATAATATTTTATTGTTTCTGTTATATTCAACTTTGACAACACCATTACCTGCATTATTGTTCAGCCCGAATCCATATTCTTAATTATTTTGGAATAAGCAGGATAAAATCAAGATCTTTTGCATCTTTTTCATCAACACGATTGTCAATCAAAGAATTATTTGTACCTTTGCCCCGCTTTAATAAAAACTAAGTATTAATTACTAAAAAGCTAACAAACAGTATGTTAAATCATTATGAAACCGTTTTCATTTTAACTCCCGTTTTGTCTGATGTACAGATGAAGGAAGCGGTAGAAAAATTCAAATCCATTTTAGTAGAAAATGGTGCGACTATCACCAATGAAGAAAATTGGGGATTACGCAAATTGCAATATCCGATTCAAAAGAAATCGACAGGTTTTTACTCGTTGCTTCAATTTGATGCCGAACCTACAGTAATCGCTACACTGGAAACTCAATTCCGTCGCGATGAACGTGTACTCCGTTTCTTATCGTTCCGTTTGGACAAATATGCCTTCGAGTACGCAGAAAAAAGAAAAAGTGTTAAATCTAAAGAAGTAAAGGAGAACTAAAACATGGCAGCAAACAACGGAGATATCAGATACTTAACTCCACCCTCAGTAGATGTAAAAAAGAAAAAATACTGTCGTTTCAAAAAAAGCGGTATTAAATACATCGATTACAAAGATCCGGAATTTTTGAAAAAATTCTTGAACGAACAAGGAAAAATTCTTCCACGTCGCCTTACCGGTACTTCGTTGAAATATCAACGTAAAGTAGCTCAAGCTGTAAAAAGAGCACGCCATATTGCGTTGCTTCCTTATGTAACCGATATGATGAAATAATTAAGAAGGAGGAAAAAGTATGGAAATTATATTAAAAGAAGATGTAGCCAACTTAGGTTACAAAGGCGATATCCTGAAAGTAAAGGATGGTTACGGACGTAACTTCCTTATCCCAACAAAAAAAGCAATTGTGGCTACACAATCTGCAAAGAAAATGTTGGCTGAAGATCTGAAACAACGCGCTCACAAACTAGAACGTCTGAAAAATGATGCTATCGAATTAGCAGACAAATTGAAAGACCTGGTTTTGACTGTTGGTGCAAAAACAAGTACAACCGGTAAAATTTTCGGTGCAGTGGGTCCTATTCAGGTTGCCGATGCTTTCGAAAAAGCCGGATTTGCTGTAGACCGCAAGACTATTGTACTTAAAGATGCAGTAAAAGAAGTAGGTTCTTACAAAGCTACATTAAAACTTCACAAGGAAGTAACTATTGAAGTTGCTTTCGAAGTAGTTGCTGAATAAGTTTTTCAGTTTTAAATTATACAAGGAGTCGATTCACAATGTGGATCGACTCCTTGTTTTTTATATCTATGTCACAGAAAAAAGGAGACAATTAAATTGCCTCCTTCCAAAATTAAAAGTTCGATACTTATTTAAGTTTCTTTGAAATAAGATTATCAACAGATAACTTACCGCTTCCGCCAATCAGAGCAGCCAGAGCCAAACCAACAACCAGAATAAAGTATTCAACACCTTCGCCTTTTTGCATTCCAAACCAGTTCATGAAAAAACCGTTGTGAATATGACCACCCAAAATAGCAGCTCCTGCCATAGTTAAACCCACTGAAAAAGCCATAAAGCGCGTTCCAAGGCCTAGAATAAGTCCAATACTACCGACAAACTCGGCAAGAATTACGAGCAATGCAATTAAAAAGGGCATTCCCATTGACTGGAGAAATCCCATTGTGCCGGCAAATCCATGTCCACCAAAAAGCCCAAGTGCCTTTTGCATACCATGAGGCAGAATTACAACACCCAATGCCAAACGGGAAACTAATAATGACCATGATTGTTGGTCTGTAGCTAAAAATTGTTTAATTGTTTTCATCATGTTTTTTGTGTCTTAAAGCCCGGATCAAGCGATCTGAGACTTGATTATTATTTATTTAATTGTTTATTTTTGTTCTTATTAACCGCTTACTTATTTCATTGGAACTTCCATTATCAATAATTTCGAGAGGCTATCCGAAGATATTTCCACCGAAGGAGTTTCACTTACTCCCAATCCGTCTCTTTTATTCAGCTTCTGTCCGGAAATTGTAACATCACCTTCTATTACAAAGAAATAAACTCCATTATTCTTGTCTTTTAATTCATACTTACCTTTCCATCCTTCGGACAATTCACCTAAATGAAACCAGGCATTTTGATGAATCCATACACCCTGATCATTTGGATTAGGCGAAAGTATCTGAAATAATTCGTCTGGCTTTTCAATTTCAGCCAACGAGATTTGATCATAGCGCGGAGTTACATTTCGTTTATTTGGTATAACCCAAATTTGCAAAAGCTGCAATTCCTGATTCTGATTTCGATTGAATTCACTGTGAAAAATTCCGGTTCCGGCACTCATCACTTGGATTTCTCCGGCAGCAATCTCGCCATGGTTCCCCATACTGTCTTTGTGTTCTACTGCTCCAATCAATGGAATCGTGATAATTTCCATATTGTCGTGTGGATGTTTTCCAAATCCTTCGCCACTGGCTATCCAATCATCATTAAGCACCCGCAGTGCACCAAAATTAACTCGTTCGGGATTGTAATAGTTGGCAAAGCTAAATGTGTGATGCGTATCTAACCAACCATGGTTGGCATGTCCGCGTGTTTCTGATTTATGCAATATTGTTTTCATATATAATTGTAGTTTTATTATTCAATACTCTTTTTGATTTTGATACGACAAAGGTACGGCAACAAAATGCCGCGCAGAGTAATGAAATCGGGTGAATGATTGCAAAAATCAGGACTGACCTGCAAAAACACAAAATTCGGGTTGCAACTCGGTTGCATAAACTTTTTTGTTATCTTTGCGGTTGTTCTAACAGTTGCAATCGAATTTCTATGAACAGAATGGGAAAAAATAGCAGACTTATCTTCATATTACTGGCTGGACTGGTAATACTGCTTCATGCTACTATCCCTCACCACCATCATCTCGATTCATACAGCGACCATAGCAGCTCACCCACTACAGAAACACGGAGCGAATCTTCTCCTGAAGCCGATAAGCATTGTCATGCTCTAAACAATATTGCTCTTACAAAAGCCAATTCAATAACAATTGACACAAATACTGCATTTAATGCTTTGCTATTTGTTATTACAGCTTTTAATCTGGTAAAACTCTACGACAACGTTTTATTAGCCACTTTTCCAATTAAAGATATTGTTATTCTAAAACAATATCTTTCCTCTGAACTTTCCTTTAGAGGACCTCCGACCCTGATTTAATTTATTCTTATTTACCTATTCTTTTGTACCTGATAGTCATATCAGGCTCTTGGTTATATTTAAAACTTTGCTCATGAATGAGTAAACCTAAACGAACAAAGAGAAACGGAATGAAGAAATAAATTATTGAATATTACTGCTGATGCACTAAACTGTTAGTAGATTTAATTAAAATAACAATAGTTCTTTGACTTCTTGATTTTCCATGATTTGAATTTTCTCATTAACATTGAGCAA
>WSSedL1CaDRAFT_10000572_pt1 | contig 25632 bp, 22 predicted proteins | sample WetSurSL1Cattail_FD_9464 | JGI IMG/M metagenome (IMG submission 9464)
GGGCGCGCGACGCCAGCCAGGTGCAGGCCCTGCAGCAGCAGCGTGCCAACCAGCGTTACCTGCCCGGTGTGGCTTTGGCTGATGCGCTGCAGTTCAGTGCGGTGCCCGAGTCCGAGTTGCCCGCGCTGGCCAGCACCAGCGACCTGGTGGTGGTGGCCACCCCGATGGCGGCGTTGCGCCAGATGTTGCTGACATTGCGCGACTGCCGGGTGCCGGTGGCTTGGCTGTGCAAGGGGTTTGAGGCCCCGGTTTCTGAAGCTTTTGGGCTTCTAGCCCACGAAATACAAGCACATGTTGCTCTTGAAATAGAAGCTGGTGTGCTCAGCGGCCCGAGTTTTGCAATGGAGGTGGCCTGTGGCCAACCGACCGCGTTGGTGGCGGCTAGCGCCCATGAGTCGGTGCGCCAGGCGCTGGTGGCGGCGTTTCACAGCTCGGCGCTGCGTGTGTATGCCAACGACGACATTGTCGGGGTCGAGGTGGGCGGCGCGGTGAAAAACGTGCTGGCGATTGCCACCGGTCTGTGTGACGGCCTCAACCTGGGCCTCAACGCCCGTGCTGCCCTGATCACACGGGGCCTGGCCGAGATGACGCGCCTGGGTGTGGCCCTGGGGGCGCGCGCCGAGACCTTCATGGGTTTGAGCGGTTTGGGCGACCTGGTGTTGACTGCCACCGGTGATCTGTCGCGCAACCGCCAAGTCGGTCTGGCGCTGGCGCAGGGGCAGAGCTTGTTGCAGGCCACGGGTGCCTTGGGCCATGTGGCTGAAGGGGTTTACAGTGCGCGCACCGTGGTGCAACGTGCCGCCCATCTGGGGGTGGACATGCCGATTGCCCAGGCGGTGGTGGATTTGCTAGACGGCCAGATGACACCGCGCCAATCTGTTGCCAGGCTCATGGGGCGAGAACCCACCACCGAACAGGCGGTTTTGGTTTAGAAAAGAGACATTCAGGAGGATGTGAGATGACAGCCCATTTTGATTTTTCCCCCGAAGCCGTGGCGGCACTGGCGCAGGCCGATGTGGCGCGCGCGCTGCTCGAGGACGTGGGTGAGGCCGACCTCACCGCCGGTCTGGTCGACCCCACGCGTTACGCCCGGGCCACCGTGGTGGCGCGGGAGACGGCGGTGATTTGTGGTGCGCCCTGGGTTGAGCGGGCGTTTCGGGCGCTGGACCCGAATGTTGAACTGACCTGGCACATCGGTGAAGGCCACCGCAGCGCGGCCGATCAGGTGGTGCTGGAGGTGTACGGGCAGGCACGTGCGCTGCTGACCGCCGAGCGCACTGCGCTCAATTTTCTGCAATTGCTCAGTGCGGTTGCCACCAAAACAGCGACCTTTGTGCAGGCGGTGCGTGAGGTGCCCGGTGCCCGCACCAACATCGTCGACACCCGCAAAACCTTGCCGGGTCTGCGTCTGGCACAGAAATACGCGGTGCTCATGGGCGGCGGTGTCAACCACCGGCTGGGTCTGTATGACGCGGTGCTGATCAAGGAAAACCACATCGCAGCCGCCGGTGGTGTGCGCGCCGTGCTGGAGCGTGCCGCCGAGGTGGCACCGCATGCCCGTTTTGTTGAGATCGAGGTGGAAAGCCTGCAGCAGCTCCAAGAGGCGCTGGACGCTGGCGCCACCATGATCCTGCTCGACAACATGGGCCTGATGCATTTACACGAGGCGGTGCGCCTGGCCGCCGGGCGTGCGGTGCTGGAGGTGTCGGGTGGTGTCAACCTCTCGAGCGTCTGCGCGATTGCCTCCACCGGGGTCGATCGCATCTCGATCGGCGCCCTGACCAAAAATGTGAAAGCCGTCGATTTTTCGATGCGATTTGCCGACGACCCGCTCTGAGACTGGTCGTGTTGCTCTTTTTCTTGAATCTGGAGTCACCATGACCGAGACCCTCCTGGCCCGCAAGTCTGTGGACTACGAACAGCCGGACAACTCGCCCACCGGCGGCGCGGTGTGTGCCACCAAACACGCCTGGGCGCGTGTGCCGGTAGAACCCAGCGCGCTTGAGCGTGCCGTCCTTAAAGACAAGATCCGCCGCTTGCTCAAGGAAAAAAATGCGGTGATGGTGTCGCACTATTACGTGCACCCTGACCTGCAGGACCTGGCTGAGGAAACTGGTGGCATCGTCAGCGATTCGCTGGAGATGGCACGTTTTGGCCGTGACCATGCCGCCACCACGTTGGTGGTCTCCGGTGTGCGTTTTATGGGTGAAACCTCCAAAATCCTGTCGCCCGAAAAACGTGTGCTGATGCCCGATCTGGACGCTACCTGTTCACTTGATCTGGGTTGCCCTGTGGACGAGTTTTCAGCCTTTTGCGACGCCCATCCGGATCGCACCGTGGTGGTCTACGCCAACACCAGCGCAGCGGTCAAGGCGCGTTCGGACTGGCTGGTGACTTCCAGCTGCGCGCTGGATATTGTCAAAGCCCTCAAAGACCAAGGCCAGAAAATCCTCTGGGCACCGGACCGGCACCTGGGTGGTTACATCCAGCGCGAAACCGGTGCCGACATGGTGATGTGGGGCGGCTCCTGTATCGTGCACGACGAGTTCAAAGCCTTCGAGCTCGAAGAACTGATGCACGAGCATCCCGGTGCCCGGCTGCTGGTGCACCCCGAGTCACCGGCTGCGGTGGTGGCGCTGGCCGATGCGGTGGGCTCCACCTCCGGCATCCTCAAAGCCGCGCGTGAGATGGATGCCAAGGAGTTCATCGTCGCCACCGACAACGGCATGATGCACAAGCTGCGCACGCTGAACCCCGGCAAAACCTTCATCGAAGCGCCTACCGCTGGCAACAGCGCCACCTGCAAAAGCTGCGCACACTGCCCGTGGATGGCGATGAATGGCTTGGCCGATGTGGCGCGGGTGCTGGAAACCGGCGCCAACGAGGTCCATGTCGACCCAGCGCTGGGCCTGAGGGCCCGTGTGCCGATTGACCGAATGTTGGCCTTTACCGCTGCACTCAAACAAGGCCCCGTGCCTGGAAGCCTGGTAGCCCATATTGGTGCTGCCTGATTTGCTAGTAAATTTATAACGACCGCTGGTCTCTTTGAATCCGAACCATGAACGACACCATCCAACGCCCGGAATTGCCTGATCACCTTGCCATCGACGCCCGCAGCCCATTCCACAACGCCGCCGTGTTTGCCCACGACATCGGCATCCGCTTCAACGGCAAGGAACGCACCGATGTCGAGGAATACTGCATCAGCGAAGGCTGGGTCAAGGTGCCCGCCAGCAAAACCCGCGACCGCCACGGCAAGCCACTGCTGATCAAGGTCAAGGGCAAGGTCGAAGCGTTTTACAAGTAATCGAGGGCGCTATCACGCCCCAGCGATGGCGTTGAGCAGTGGCTCAAGCGCATCTATCAGTTCGGCCGGGGAGACTGGCGCCATGCCAGGGGCCCATGCACATTGAAACTCGGCGATTTCAAGGCCGACGATGGGTGTTTTTGCTAGCGCGCTGGCGATGGCGTGAAGTGACTGAAACGACAGACCGCCATCAACACGGAAATCCGTCGGTACCAGTCCGGGCTCAAGAACGTCGCAGTCCAGGTGAATGTAGACGGGGCGATCGGCAATGGCGTCAATCACAGCTTGGAGGAGGTTCGGCGCATCAGCCCGGACGAGTTGAACCTTGCCCGAGGTGATGAGCTCAAGCTCGAAAGGATCCAGATCACGGGAGCCGACCAACACGATGTTTTTGAGGTCCAGCGTGTTACCAAAGCCTGAGTCCCAAAGACCCGCTGGCCCGGACAGCGCGAGTCCGCCAAGGTAGCCGCTGCTGCTGGATTCTGGTGTGTTCAGATCTGCATGGGCGTCCAACCAGAGCACACAGGTCTTGGGGTGTTGCTCGACCACACGAGGGACTGTGGCAATGGCTGCAGCACAGCGGTTGAGGATGGTGATGGGTTTGACGCTCGCGCGGAGCTGGCTTGTGATGTGCTCGGCCAAGCTGGCCAGATCGGGGGCCGCGGCCTCCAGCTCGGAGGCCCACCCAAGGTTCAAAGCGGGAGCCGGTTGGCCGACCCTGTCAAGGGGTAAGCCAAGGCGATCAGCGATGCCTGTGGCAAGCGCAAGGGCGCCAGGGATCCCGAGGTCATTTCTGTCGCCAGCGTGTCCTTGAAATGCGGTGATGGTTGTTGTCATACCAAAAATGATAGTCCAGGCAAAACATGGTTCATGTTCTCGCGTCTCAGATTTCCAGGTTGTCGATCAGGCGTGTATTACCCACCCGCGCCGCCGCCAGCAGCACCAGCCCCGCGTTGGTCAGCAGAGTGGGTAGCTCGGTCGCTGAGGGGGTTTGCAAGTTGCTGCGCTGGCGCACCGTCAAATAGTCTGGTTTCCAGCCGCGCGCCTTCAGGGTGTGTATGGCCTGCGCTTCGAGTGCCTGCAAGTCGGTCTGGCCGCTGCGCAAGGCCTCGGCCATGGTTTTGAGCGCCAGCGAGAGTTGCACCGCTTCCTGGCGCTCGGTCGGGCTCAGGAAGTTGTTGCGAGAGGACAGTGCCAGCCCGTCGGTGGCACGCAGGGTCTGGCCACCAATGATCTCGATGGGCAGGGCAAACTGTTGCACCATGCGCCGGATCACCATCAACTGCTGGTAGTCTTTTTTGCCAAACAGCGCCACACGTGGCCCGACGATGGCAAACAGCTTCATCACCACAGTGCAGACACCGCCAAAAAAGCCAGGCCGGAAGTGGCCTTCAAGCATGTTGGCCAGCTCGGTGGGGGGTTGCACGGTGAAGCCCTGTGGCTCGGGGTACAGCTCTTTTTCGCTTGGTGCAAACAACACGTCGCAACCAGCCTCGGCCAGCGCCTGGCAATCAGCTTCCAGCGTGCGCGGGTAGGTGTCAAAGTCTTCGTGCGGCAAAAACTGCAGGCGGTTGACAAAAATGCTGGTCACCATCACGTCACCCAGCGGTTTAGCCTGGCGCACCAGCGCCAAGTGGCCGTCGTGTAAGTTGCCCATGGTGGGCACAAAAGCCGGATGCCGGAAGGCCGACAGATGCTCACGCAGTTCGGCAATAGTGTGTATTGTTTTCATAGTGAAGTAGTGATGCAGCACAAGGGCTAGCGGCTTATTTCTTGAAAAAACTTTGGGGATATGCGGGGCTGGCTGCGGCCAGCGCCCGTGCTTGAATCCGGTGCCTGCTGTTACCAGGCGTGCAGGGCGTTGTCCGGGAAGCTGCCGCTTTTGACGGCTTGGACATAAGCGGCCATGGCTTCCTTGATGCCATGCTGGCCCGGGATGCCGGGTAACTCGGCCATGAAGTTGCGCACGAATTTGGGGTTTTTGCCCAGGTTCAGGCCCAGCATGTCGTGCAACACCAGCACCTGGCCGGCTGTGCCTTGGCCCGCGCCGATGCCGATGGTGGGGCAGTGGGTCAGTTCGGTGGTGAGTTCAGTCGATAACTCGGCGGGCACCATCTCGAGCACCAGCAGCGCGGCTCCGGCATCCTGCAGTTCGTGCGCATGGCGCTTTAGGGTGGCGGCCGAGGCAACGGTTTTGCCTTGCACCCGGTAACCACCGAGGGCGTGGACGGTTTGCGGGGTGAGGCCCAGGTGGGCACATACCGGGATGCCGCGGTCCACCAGAAAGCGCACCGTGTCGGCGGTCCAGCCGCCGCCCTCCAACTTGACCATGTGCGCACCGGCCTGCATCAGCACCACCGCGCTGCGCAGCGCCTGCTCTTTGGATTCGTGATAGGTGCCGTAAGGCAGGTCGCTGATGATCCAGGCGGTGCCTTGCACCCGGCGCACACCATGGGTGACACATTCGGTGTGGTAACGCATGGTTTCCAGTGCCACCCCGACCGTGCTGGACAGGCCCTGGCAGACCATGCCGAGTGAGTCACCAACCAGGATGCACTCGACACCCGCCGCGTCGGCCACAGCCGCAAAAGTGGCGTCGTAGGCGGTGAGCATGACAATTTTTTCACCGCGGGCGTGCATTTCCAGCAGGCGCGGCAGGCTCACCGGTTTGCGCGTGGCCGGGCTGCTGGCGGGTGGCAGCGTGCCGTAGGGGCTGGCATTCTGGGTGGTGGAATCGGTCATGCGGGTGTCTCCCCAAAAAAGTGGCGCGAGTCTAACGCAGACGGAGAGCGACGTGGGCTCAGCTCTGCGGGCTCAAAATGGTGGGCAAAGCCTCAGGCAGCAGGTCGGGGTAATCGCGGCTGAAATGCAGGCCCCGGCTCTCGTGGCGGGCCTGGGCCGAGCGCACAATCAGGTCAGCCACCAGCACCAGGTTGCGCAATTCCAGCAGGTCACGCGTGACGTGGAAGTTGGCGTAGAACTCCTGGATTTCACCTTTGAGCAGCTCAATGCGGTGGGCGGCGCGCTCCAGCCGTTTGTTGGTGCGCACAATGCCCACGTAATCCCACATGAAGCGGCGTAACTCATCCCAGTTGTGCGAGATCACCACCGCCTCATCGGCGTCGCCGACCCGGCTCTCGTCCCAGGCTGGCAGGGTGCCAATCGGCTGGTCAGGCGTTTGCACAATGTCGGTGGTGGTGGCTTGGGCAAACACCATACATTCGACCAGCGAGTTGCTGGCCAGCCGATTGGCGCCGTGCAGGCCGCTGCAGGCGGCTTCACCCACGGCGTACAGGCCCTTGATGTCGGTGCGGCCATGCAGGTCGGCCAACACACCGCCGCAGGTGAAGTGGGCGGACGGCACCACCGGGATCGGCTGTTTGGCGATGTCGATGCCGAGCTCCAGGCAGCGCGCATAAATATTGGGAAAGTGCTCCAGCAGAAAACTTTTTGGCTGGTGCGAGATGTCAAGGTAGACGCAATCAAAGCCACCTTTTTTCATCTCGAAGTCAATCGCTCGGGCCACCACGTCGCGCGGTGCCAGTTCCAGGCGCGGGTCATGGTTTTGCATAAAACGGGTGCCGTCGGGCAGCAACAGGCGCCCCCCTTCACCGCGCACCGCTTCGCTGATCAGGAACGACTTGGCATGCGGGTGGTACAGCGCGGTCGGGTGGAACTGGATAAATTCCATGTTTTGCACGCGGCAACCGGCGCGCCAAGCAGCGGCGATGCCGTCGCCGGTGGATGTATCGGGGTTGGTGGTGTAGAGGTAGACCTTGCCAGCACCGCCGGTGGCCAGGATGGTCTGCTGCGCTTCGAAGGTGATGACCTCATCGCTTTCACTGTCGAGTGCATACAGGCCCACACAGCGTTTGTCGGTCTGGCCGAGTTTGTCGGTGGTGATCAGGTCGACCAGGGTGTGTTGCTCAAACAGGGTGATGTTGGGCGTTTTTTTCACCGCATCGATCAGAGTGCTTTGCACCGCCGCGCCGGTGGCATCGGTCACATGCACGATGCGCCGGGCGCTATGGCCACCTTCGCGCGTCAGATGCAGGTGGCCGTCTTCCTGCGAAAACGGCACACCCATGGTTTGCAACCAGGCAATCGCTTTGGGTGCGTTTTCCACCACAAAACGGGTGGCGGCCGGGTCACACAGGCCCGCGCCAGCGATCTGGGTGTCGTGGATGTGCGCCTCAAAACTGTCGTCCTTGTTCCAGACCGCCGCAATGCCGCCTTGGGCCCAGCCGCTGGAGCCCTCCATGACCGCACGTTTGGTGATCACCGCCACTTTTTTGGTGGCTGACAGCAGCAGCGCGGCGCTTAAGCCGGCCAGGCCGCTGCCAACAATCAGGACATCAAACACCAGGGGGGCGGGAGTTTTGGCAGAGCGTGCGTTCATGATGTGGGCAATGTGTGGGTTCAAGACGGGGTGTAGGCCAGGCGCACATAAATCGGCGCAAAGGCCTCGGCCTGGGTGATTTCGATGAGGGTTTCTTTGGCGAGTTCCAGCAGGGCAATGAAGGTGACCACCAGCACCGGCGCGCCTTTTTCGGGGTTGAACAGGTCTTCAAATTCAACAAAGCGGTGACCTTGCAGGCGCTTGAGCACCTGGCTCATGTGTTCACGCACCGATAACTCTTCGCGCGTGATTTTGTGGTGCTGCACCAGCCGGGCACGTTGCAGGATGGCAGCCCAGGCCTCTTGTAATTCCTGCACACTCACATCGGCAAAACGGGGTTGCGAAGAGCGCTCAATGTAAGCCTGCGCCACATGGAAGTCACGCCCGAACTGCGGTATCGCGTTGAGGTTGGCGGCGGCCAGCTTGATCTGTTCGTACTCGAGCAGGCGGCGCACCAGCTCGGCGCGTGGGTCTTCGGCCTCCTGGCCCTGCGCCACGTGTTTGGGCGGCAGCAACATGCGTGACTTGATCTCAATCAGCATGGCGGCCATCAGCAGGTACTCGGCGGCGAGTTCGAGGTTGCGCTGGCGGATTTCGTCGACATACAACATGTACTGGCGCGTCAGGCCGGCCATGGGGATGTCGAGGATGTTGAAGTTCTGGCGGCGGATCAGGTACAGCAGCAGGTCCAGCGGGCCTTCAAAGGCCTCCAAAAAAACTTCCAGCGCGTCGGGCGGGATGTACAGGTCCTGCGGCAAGGAGAACAGCGGCTCACCATACAGGCGCGCCACCGCCACCTGGTCCACCACCGTGGGCATGTCTGCGGTGGTGGCTGCTGCTGAACTGTCCGGCACTGCCGATGCAACCATTGCTCGGATTAATTGCTATTTATTAAATAGCTAAAAGTGCTTATTGGATAAGGGCTACAGGTCAATAAACCTGTTATTCGCCAGCGCTTTGGTAGACGTAGGGCTGTTGCGCCACTTTGGCCTCGCGGAACTCTGCGGCGGCTTCGCGGTCGATCGACTTGTCCCACAACAAGCTGCGGCCTTGGCGCTGGCCTTGCACGATGGCCGGGTTGTTGGCCTTGAGCGTCTTGAGGAACTGCGTGATTTCGGATTCGTACTTGGGGCGGTAGAAAAGGTTCATGGTGTGAGGTCTCGTTGCGGCATTTTAGCCCGGCACCGGCATTGTGCCCGGTCCAGTGCGCCAGCGGGTCGGGGGCGATTCAAACGGATGAGTGCTGATAGAAAAAGCCTTCTCTCCGCACGCCAGGGCGACTGGGTCAGTCGCATGCGGTTTTGGAGCCAAATCACGCGCGGCTGGTGTCGATCAGTACACCAAACCCTGAGACGCGCGCCTTTGGCCCCAAAGCCCGGTCGCCTGACCCAATCACCCTGTCTCAATCGTGTCGATTTTGACAGATTCTGGGGAAAAACAAACGATATCCCTTATCAGATAAGGGTTTGCAGCTATCAAAAAGGATGCATGTTTACTCGTGTCGCCTGCGTTGACCTGATTCCCTCTGACCCTGTACGGCTGCAAAAAACCTTAAGGCGTGGTGGCTGGGTCAGGTGACCGGGCTTTGGGGCGAAATGCGCGCGTCCTGGATTTCTCAAATACCGCTACGTAGCCCCGTGCGTGCTTTCGCCCCAAAACCGCATGCGCCTGACCCAGTCGCCGCGCCGTGCATCGATACTGCTTGCTCGATGCCCCGGACGCATTCCCCAAAACATCCAAGGCAACATAAGCGTGCACGTTGGCGGCAAGGCGGTCTGCGCCAACACCCCACTTTGAATCGCACCCCAGCGGGTGGAGGCCCAAAATGCCGGGTGTAATATCCGAAGCCTCCCTCTCTTCACATTTGTTGCCGCTACATGAACAGTTTTGCCCCGGCCACCACTTGGATCCATCTGGATTGGGTGTTACTGGTTGTGGTGATTTGGTTGCTGATTGGTGTGGCGGGCATTGCAGCGCTGCGGCGTTTTCGAATCGTATCAGTGCTGCTGTTTCCGCTGGGCGCGGTGGCATCGGTGGGCCTGATGGCGGTGGCGCTGAGTGCCGCCTTTTCCAGTTCTGAGGTGGCGGTGTTATCACTGGGCTTGCCCCAACTGCCATTCCATTTGCGTCTGGACAGCCTCTCAAGCTTTTTCCTGTTGCTCATCGGCGGCGTGTCGGCTGGGGTGTCCACCTTTGCCGCAGGTTATTTCCGCAAGGGTGAGGGCACACCGCCAGGTCTGTTGTGCCTGGAATACCACGTGTTTCTGGCCAGCATGGTGATGGTGGTGTTGGCTGACGACGCCTATGTGTTCATGGTGATGTGGGAAACCATGGCGTTCTCCTCCTTTTTTCTGGTGCTGGCGAACCACCGCATTGCGGAGATTCGTAACGCCGGTTACCTCTACATGCTGGTGGCGCATGTCGGGGCGCTGGGCATCTTGCTGTGTTTTGGCGTGTTGCAGGCCAACACCGGTGACTACACCTTTGCCAACATGCGTGCCCAANANNTGAGCCCGTTCTGGGGCTCGGTNGCNTTNTGCCTGGCGGTTTTCGGTTTTGGCGCCAAGGCNGGNTTNTTGCCCTTGCANGCCTGGCTGCCCGAGGCGCACCCGGCNGCNCCNTCACCGGTGTCGGCGNTGATGAGTGGGGTNATGCTCAAGATTGCGCTGTATGGCATTTTGCGGGTGTCGTTTGACNTGTTNCAAACCCGCATCTGGTGGTGGGGNGTGTTGCTGATGGGNCTGGGCCTGGCCACCGCGCTGTTTGGTGTGGTGTTTTCCACGGTGCAGGTCGAGATGAAGCGCCTGCTGGCTTACTCCAGCATCGAGAACATCGGGTTGATGGCCGCCGGTATCGGGCTGGCGCTGCTGTTTTCCAGCTACCACATGCACGTTTTGTCGGCGCTGGCGCTCACCGCCGCGCTGTACCACATGCTCAGCCACGCGTTTTTCAAGGGCCTGCTGTTTTGCAGCACCGGTGCGGTGTTACACGCCACCGGCGAGCGCAGTCTGGGCCGGCTTGGTGGCCTGATGCGTTACATGCCCTGGGTCGCCTGGCCCACGCTGGTGGGGGTGCTGGCCTGCGCCGGGTTGCCACCGTTTGGCGGTTTTGTTGCCGAGTGGTTGTTGTTGCAAAGCTTTTTGTTCACCACCGGTCTGCCTGGCTCGTTCCTGGACATGCTGGTGCCGGTGATGGCGGCGCTGATTGCGCTGATTGCGGCACTGTCGGGGTACACCATGGTCAAGTACTTTGGTGTGGTGTTTCTGGGGCAACCACGTGAGGCCAAGCTGGCGCAGGCGCATGACGCCGGGCGCTCGGAACGGCTGGGCATGTTGTGGTTGGTGGCGGGTTGTGTGTTGCTGGGCCTGTTCCCCAACCAGGTGATTGCCCTGATGGACCCGGTGACCCAGAGCCTGGTGGGCGCCGGGTTGGCGCAGATGGTGGCCAACAGCAGCTGGCTGTTGGTGCCGGTGACGGTGGACCGAGCTAGTTATGCGCCGGTGATTTTCCTGCTGGGGGTGGTGCTGAGCTTTGGCATCGCTTTTGTGTTGGTGCGCCGCTTCTACCATGGCCGCCTGCGTCGGGTGCCACCGTGGGACTGCGGCCACCCCTGGCAAACCGCACGTATGCAGGACAGCGCCGAGGGCTTTGGTCAGCCGATCCGGCAAATTTTCGACCCGTTTTTCCGCATCACCAAACACCTGCCGAGCGCGTTTGATACGCAGCCAAGCTACCACGTCCAGGTGGAAGACCCGCTGTGGCATGCGCTGTACCTGCCGCTGGCGCGGGCGGTGGCGTGGTTGTCCAAGCTGGTCGGTGTGTTGCAGCAGGGTCGTATTGCGGTGTACCTGATGTACAGCTTTGTCACCCTGATCGTGGTGTTGCTGGTGGTGAAACGATGAGCGCGCTAGGGGCCTTTTCACAGTTGCTCGCCTTGGTGGCGGCTTTGGTGCTGGCGCCCTTGCTCACCGGCTGGATCAACCAGTGGCGCCACTGGTTACAAAACAAGTCGGCGCCGAGCCTGCTGCAGCCCTACATGAACCTGCACAAGTTGTTCAACAAAGAGTTGCTGATGGCCGAACACGCCTCGCCGCTGTACCGCTTTGCGCCCTACGTGGTGTTTGGCTGTATGTTGCTGGCTTGCGCCATCATTCCAACGCTGTCCACCGATTTGCCGCTGTCACCTGCGGCCGATGCGATTGCGCTGGTGGGCCTGTTTGCGTTGGCACGGGTGTTCATCTCGCTGGCCGCGATGGATGTCGGCACCGCCTTTGGCACGCTCGGTGCCCGGCGCGAGATGTTGGTCGGTTTTCTGGCTGAACCGGCCTTGTTGATGGTTTTGTTTTGTGCCTCGATGATCACCGGCTCCACCTCGCTGACGACCATTGTGGAGACGCTGGCGCACCGTGAGCTGGCGATCTACCCGAGCCTACTGCTGGCCGGGGTGGCGTTCACCATGGTGTCGCTGGCTGAAAACGCCCGGGTGCCGGTGGACAACCCCGACACCCATCTGGAACTCACCATGATCCACGAGGCGATGATCCTGGAGTATTCGGCACGCCACCTGGCGCTGCTGGAGTGGGCCGCCAGCCTGAAGCTGTTTGCCTACTCCGGCATCGGGCTGGCGCTGTTTTTCCCGTGGGGTGTGGCCGAGGCCAATGCACCGCTGGCTTTGTTACTGGCGCTGCCGGTGCTGGTGTTCAAGCTGGCGCTGGGCGGCATGTTGATGGCCATGATCGAGACGGCGAGTGCCAAGATGCGTATCTTCCGGGTGCCGGAGTTTCTGGGCACCGCCTTCTTGATGGCGGTGATTGGCTTGCTGGTGAACGTGTTGTTGGGGGGCCAATGATCAAATTTGTGCCCCAGCTGATCAACCTGTTTGCCACGCTGATCCTGATGCTGTCGTTTGCCATGATTGCCCAGAGGCGCATTGTGTCGCTGATCAATCTGTTCATGATTCAGGGCGCGGCGCTGGTGGCGGCCTCCTTCCTGTTGGGTTATGTCACCAACCAACCCGATCTGTACATCTCCGGCATGCTCACCCTGCTGCTTAAGGTGGTGTTCATTCCGTGGATGTTGCACCGGGTGATCCGCAAACTCAATGTGCGCTGGGACGTGGAGACCCTGATCAACATCCCGACCACGATGCTGGTGGGCATTGGGCTGGTGATTTTTTCCTTCAGCCTGGCCTTGCCGATCTCGCGTCTGTCGGACTCGTTGGCCGGTGGTGCGTTAGGCATTGCACTGGCCTGTGTGATGTTGTCGTTCATGATGATGATCACCCGCTCCAAGGCTATCCCGCAGGTGATCGGCTTTTTGTCGATGGAAAACGGGCTGTTATTTGCTGCCACCACCGTCACCAGCGGCATGCCGATGATTGTGGAATTTGGCATTGCACTCGACGTGCTGGTGGGGGTTTTGATCCTGGGCGTGTTCATGTTCCAGATCCGCGAGAAGTTCGACAGCCTGGACATCCGCAAACTCGAAACCCTCAAGGAAGATTAAACCTGATATGCACGCCTTGAGTTTTGTGTTGGGGATTCCGCTGCTGGGTGGCCTGGTGCTGGCGCTGGTGGGGCACCAGCCGCGTGCGCGTGATGTCAATGTGGGTTTCAGCCTGTGGACCTTTCTGGCTGCCTGTGTGATGACCTACGAGGTGATCGCGGGCGGGCCACAGTTTCTCTGGGACAAGCAGTTCTACATTGACCCGCTCAATGTGTTTCTGGTGACCCTCACCGCTTTTGTCAGCCTGACCACCGCGATTTTTTCGCGCCCCTACATGCGGGTCGAGCAAGACCACGGCAAGATGACGCCCAAGCGCATGCGCCTGTACCACAGCATGTACCAGCTGTTCAGCTTCACCATGCTGCTAGGTCTGACCACCAACAACCTCGGCATCATCTGGGTGGCGATGGAGGCCGCTACGCTGACCACCGTGCTGTTGGTCAGCGTCTACCGCACCCCGGCCAGCCTGGAGGCGGCTTGGAAATACTTCATCCTGTGTGGCGTGGGTATTGCGCAGGCGCTGTTTGGCACGATCCTGGTCTACATGGCGGCCGACAAAGTGCTGGGTTCGGAACACGCCACGCTGTTGTGGACCAACCTCTCCGACATCAAGGGCCAGCTTGACCCGACCATCATGTCGCTGGCCTTTGTGTTTCTGCTGATTGGATACGGCACCAAAATCGGTCTGGTGCCCTTACACAGCTGGTTACCCGACGCCCATGCCGAGGGCCCGACGCCGGTGTCGGCGGTGCTGTCGGGCCTGTTGCTCAATGTGGCGATGTACGCGGTGCTGCGCTGCAAGGTGTTGACTGACGGTGCGCTGGGCACCCAGATGGCTGGCCAGCTGATGATGGGGTTTGGCCTGTTGTCGGTGGTGGTGGCGGCGTTTTTTATCTCGCGACAAAAAGACGTCAAGCGCATGTTTTCGTACTCCAGCATCGAACACATGGGGCTGATCACCTTTGCTTTTGGCATGGGCGGGCCGGTGGCCAGTTTTGCCGGGCTGTTGCACATGACGGTGCATTCACTGGTGAAATCCGCGATCTTTTTCACCGTGGGCCACGCCACGCAAAAGGCGGGCACCCAAAATATGAGCGACATTCGCGGCCTGATCAAGGTCAACCCGACGGTGGGCTGGGGCCTGATGCTGGGTGTGATGGCGATTTTGGGCATGCCTCCGTTTGGTGTGTTTGCCAGCGAGTTTTTGATTCTGACCACCGCCATGCGTGAGCAGCCCTGGGCCACACCGTTTCTGTTCTTGGCGCTGGGGGTGGCTTTTGCCTCGATGCTGATCCGGGTGTTGCCGATGGTGTTTGGTGACACCACCTTGAAGCGGCTGGCACACCCGCCAGCGCTGGTGCCGGTGTTTGTGCATCTGGGCTTGGGGCTGGCGCTGGGTTTGTACATCCCACCTTACCTCAACGGCTGGTATGTGGCCGCTGCACGCATGATGGGAGGCTAGCGCCATGAAGATACCCGGTCTGGATGTTGAGTTTGCCAATCTGCCCGCACCCGTGCCGGTGTGGTTTGGCCAGGTCACCTCCGCGCAGTGGCTCTGCGCCGCCACCGCGGTGCGTGAATGTGGTGGCCGACTGGTGGCGCTGTGGGCTTCTGGCGCTACTTTTTCAGAAGCTATTAACCCAATGGATATAAGGGTTAGAGCCATATTTGTTGCTTATGTCACGCTGGACGGCCTGTTTTGGCTGGAACTGGTACTCGATGCTGATACCAGTTACCCCGATCTGTCGGCGCTGTTCCCGGTGGCCTCACGCATGCAGCGTGCGGCGGCAGACCTGTCAGGGGTGGTTGCGCAGGGCGCGTCTGACCAGCGGCCCTGGCTCAACCACGGTGCCTGGGCGGCTGACCACCACCCGTTGCTGCAAGACCCGCAGCATCTGCCACCATCCGCACCGGGTGCTTTGCAGGACTACCCATTTGTGCGGGTCGACGGGGAAGGTGTGCACGAGATCGCTGTCGGCCCGGTACACGCGGGCATCATCGAGCCAGGCCACTTTCGTTTCTCGGTGGTCGGTGAAAAGGTGTTGCGCCTGGAACAGCGCCTGGGCTACACCCACAAAGGCATCGAACAGCGCATGACACAGCTGCCGGTGTTGCAAGCGTATCGGCTGGCGGGCCGGGTGTCTGGTGACAGTACCGTGGCCTACGCCTGGGCCTATTGCATGGCGCTGGAGTCCATCTGTAAGACCCAGATCACGCCGCGCGCGGCCTGGTTGCGTGCCCTGTTGCTGGAGTGTGAACGCGTCGCCAACCACCTGGGTGACCTGGGTGCCCTGGGCAACGATGCGGCCTTTGCCTTTGCCCTGGCGCAGTTCTCCCGCCTGCGCGAAGACTGGTTACGCGCCTGCAAGCTGGCTTTTGGCCACCGGCTGATGATGGATCACATCGTGCCTGGCGGTGTTGATGCCGACATCAGCGCTGCGGCGCAGGCGCAACTACTGGCCCGCTGCGACGCGGTGCTGGCCGATGTGAAGAGACTTTTTGACGTGTTTGAAGCCCATGCCGGGCTGCAAGATCGCTTCATCACCACCGGGCGCGTGCGCTCGGCGCTGGCGGCACAGCTTGGGTTGACTGGTTTGGCCGGGCGCGCCAGCTCACAGGCTTGGGACCTGCGTTGTGACCACCCGTTTGTGCCGTATGACCAGCTGCGTGTGGTGATGGCTGGCCACACGCGTGGGGATGTGGGCGCCCGCGCCCTGGTGCGGTTTCAGGAGGTGCTGGAGTCCATCCGCCTGATCGAACGCATCCTGCGCGAGATGCCCGAGGGCCCGGTGGCCACCGATGTGCTCTTGCCCGCGCAAGCATCGCGTGGCGCCGGCTGGGTCGAAGGCTGGCGCGGCGAGATTGTGGTCGCGCTGGAGATCGGCGGTGCCGACCAAGGCCATCACATCACACGTTGCCACCTGCATGACCCGTCCTGGCAAAACTGGCCGGTGCTGGAGCACGCCATCATGAAAGACATCGTGGCCGACTTCCCGCTCATCAACAAATCGTTCAACCTGAGTTATTCGGGGCAAGACCTATGAGGGCCGCCACATGATCTGGAAAGTCGTCCGTCAGATCGCCCGGGTTGGTATTCCAACCGAAGCCGCGCCCGATATTGGTGAACAAAACCAGGCTGAGGCTTCGCGTATTCAGGCTGAGTTGCTATCTATTTTGGGAGATGCACTGACTATCCGCGAAGTTGATGCAGGCTCCTGCAACGGCTGCGAGATGGAGATCAACGCGCTGGGTAACCCCTACTACAACATCGGTGGGTTGGGTATCAAATTTGTCGCGAGCCCGCGCCACGCCGACATGCTGCTGGTCACCGGCCCGGTGTCGCGCAACATGGAAATGGCCTTAAAACGCACCTACGAGGCGACCCCCGAACCCAAGCTGGTGGTGGCGGTGGGCGATTGCGCTTGCAACGGCGGCATCTTCGGCGAAAGCTACGCGACCTGTGGCCGGGTCGACAAGGTGATCCCGGTGGATGTCACCGTGCCGGGTTGCCCGCCCGAGCCGGTTGAGATTTTGCGTGGCATCTTAATGGCGGTGCGGCGGCGAGTGACATAGCCAAGGCGTTGCGTGCGGGTGGCGAGCACATCGTTGCGCGCTGACACAGCCAGCTCTCTGGGTTTGCTGGATGCGCTGAATGCTCTAAATTGGATAGCCTTTAATGATTTATGGACAAGGGCTGCCGGCTAATTACTCTGAGACCGCTTGGGCAATATGTTGACCACTGTGTTTCGAATATTACTGACATGAAAAGTAGTTAGTCTGCAGGGTGTGTCGAGTTTTCCGCTGTTTGCTCGGCGCTGACAGAACTTTTTTGAGTCGTCTGAGGTTACTGATGAAATCATTGCGAAACACCCTGAGTTTGTTGACGGTTTGTGGCCTCATCACGGCGGCCATCCTGACCATTGCCTCGTACTGGGGCACGACACGGGCCGATGGCGCCGTGCAGCGCACCTTTGTTGCCAAAGATGTGACCGCCGACATCTTGCCGCCGCCGCTGTACTTGATTGAATTGCGCTTGGTGTTGTCGCAGGGCATTGAGGGCAGCCTGCCGATGGCGCAGGTCCAGAGCGAAGCGGCACGCCTGATCAATGAATATAACGACCGTGTTAGCTATTGGCGCGCGCACCCACCCTATGGTCTGGAGGCCCAGTTGCTGGGTGCCCAACATCAGGCGGGCCAGGCCTTCATTGCCAGTGCGCAGGAGGTGCTCAAAACCCTGGCGGCGGGTGATCTGGTGGCTGCCCGGGCCGCGCTCAAAAACGCCCATGTGTTGTACCTCAAACACCGCGAGGGCGTGGATGACACCGTCAAGGTGTCGCTGGCCTTCGCCAACGAAGCAACGGCAAACTACGACACCACCCTGAGCCAGGTCGACTGGTTCCAATGGGTGGTGCTGGTGCTGGCCGCTATTCTTTTGACCGGGCTGGGCCTGTGGGCGCGGCGCAGCGTCTGGGCGAGCACCGGGGGTGAGCCGTCTGCTGCGGCAGCCATTGCCAGCGCGGTGGCCGAGGGCAACCTGAGCGTGAATGTGCCGGTGGTGGCGGGAGATCATGGCAGCATGATGGCGCAGCTTGAGGCCATGCGTGTGGCGCTGACACACATCGTGACCGAGGTACGCGAAGCCTCACACAGCGTGGCCAACGCGTCGGCCGAAATCGCTCAAGGCAACACCGATTTGAGCGCACGCACCGAACAGCAAGCCAGTGCGCTGGAGCAAACTGCCGCCTCCATGGTGCAGCTCAGTGCGGCGGTCCGGCAAAACGTCAGCAACGCCCGCCAGGCCAATGAGCTGGCTCAAAATGCGTCCGACATCGCCCTCAAAGGGGGTGAGGTCGTGGGGCAGGTGGTGGACACCATGAAACACATCCATGAGAGTTCCAGAAAGATATCCGACATCATTGGGGTGATTGACGGTATAGCCTTCCAGACCAATATTCTGGCGCTGAATGCCGCGGTCGAGGCGGCCCGGGCTGGTGAACAGGGCCGTGGTTTTGCCGTGGTGGCCAGCGAGGTGCGCAGCCTGGCCGGACGCTCGGCTGACGCCGCCAAGGAGATCAAAGGTTTGATCAGTGCCAGTGTGGCACGGGTGGAGCAGGGCAACCTGTTGGTCGATCAGGCGGGCGCCACCATGACGGAGGTGGTGGGCAGCATCCGGCAGGTGAGCAACATCATGGGTGAGATCAGCTCGGCAGGCGGTGAACAGGCATCGGGCGTGGCACAGGTCGAAAAAGCCGTGGCACAGATGGACAGCGCCACCCAGCAGAACGCCGCCTTGGTGGAGGAAATGGCAGCTGCAGCGAACGGTCTCAATGCCCAAGCCCAGGGGCTGGTCGGTACCGTGACGGTGTTCAAGCTGCGGCATGATCCAGAGCTTTTCAGCGCCCAGACCCCAGCCGCATCGAACCAGTCTGCCATCGATAGCCCCGTCAAATCGGCTGCCAGAAATATCGATCACCCAGCCTTACCTGCACTGACGGGTTCGTCCCGTTAGCCCACATAAGCCCACGCGCCGTGGGTGCGGGTTAGTTCGGTCTTTTTTTAACGACCTTGTTGCGCAGCGTAACAAACTCTTCCGCCGCTGACGGGTGCAAGGCCACAGTTGCATCAAAGTCTGCTTTGCTGGCCCCCATACGGATGGCGATGGCTAGGCCCTGGATGATCTCGGGCGCATCGGCCCCCACCATGTGCGCACCCAGCACGCGTTGGCTGGCACTGCCCACAATCAGTTTGACCAAGGTGCGCTCATCACGACCCGACAGCGTGTGGCGCAGGCTGCGAAACGTGCTACTGTAAATGTCGATTTCGCCGTACTGGGCCAACGCTTGGGCCTCGGTCAGCCCAACGGTGCCGACGGGTGGTTGGCTGAACACGGCCGAGGGCACAGTGCTCAGGTCTGCGCTGACCGGCGCCGGGCCAAACAAGGTGTTGGCCAGTGCTGCACCTTCACGAATCGCCACAGGCGTGAGTGAAATCCGGTGGGTCACATCCCCGACCGCATGCACACTGGGCAAGTTGGTTTGGCCAAATACATTGACCTGGACGCCACCCTTGTCATTCAAGGCGACACCGACCTCAGCCAAGCCGAGGCCTTGCGTGTTGGGCACCCGGCCGGTGGCGTACAACACCGCATCAACCACCAGGGGTGTGGCCGGTGCGTCAAGCAGCGCGACAGACAAGCTGCCGTCCGCCAATTTCTGAATCTGCGCCACGTCTTGGTTCAGCAACACCGTGATGCCCTTTTTGACCATCTCGGCCTGCAAATGCATCGCCACCTCGTCATCAAAACCGCGCAAGATGTGTTGGCCGCGATAACACAAGGTGACGTTTGCACCCAAGCCGTTGAGGATGCCCGCAAACTCCACAGCGATGTAACCACCCCCCACAATCAGCACCCGTTGGGGCAACTGCGGCAGGTTAAACACCTCGTTGGAGGTGAGTGCGTGTTCAATGCCGGGGATGTTTGGCAAGTAAGGCGTGCCACCGGTGGCAATCAGGATGTGTTCGGCACGGATGTGTTGGCCGTTCACCGCCACGGTATGCGGGTCCAGCAGACGGGCGTTGCCGTGCAACACCGTCACTTTGGAGCCCAACAGGTTGCTTTCGTAAATGCCGCTCAGGCGGGTGATCTCTTTGTCTTTGGCCGCAATCAGTTGCGGCCAGGAAAACTCGGCAGGCGGCACGGCCCAGCCAAAGCCTTTGGCATCGGCAAAGTCTTCAGCAAAGTGGGCGGCGTACACCAGCAGCTTTTTGGGCACACAGCCCCGGATGACACAGGTGCCACCGTAACGAAAACCCTCGGCAATCGCCACGCGTGCGCCCAGGTCAGCGGCGATGCGCGCAGCGCGTACACCACCCGAGCCACCACCTATGACAAAGAGTTGGTAGTCGTAGGAAGTCATGTTTGTCCTTTGGTCTGGAATCTGCGGCCATGTGGCTGATGGCTTGGCAATGTACAAGTTCAGGGTAGACCTTGCAGGCGCACAGGGCGCTTTGAATGTGCCTGGCTGCCCACCGCAAGGGCCAGCACGACAAGAATCTAACCTGCCGCCACGGCAAAGGTGGTGCGCAGTCCCACCGCAGGCGCCTGCGGACTTGTTGTTGTGATGTCTGTCACAGCCGATCCCAACACAAACACCGCACCCATCACCGAGGCCTCGGTGATCAGCCCCAGGTTACGCGACAGGCCCAGCAGGCCGGAAATCACACCCCGCTGGTCAGGGCGAATGTCGCTCATCACGGCGGTGTTGTTGGCCGCCTGAAACAGCGCATACCCGGCGGTAACGATGACCAAGGGGATGATGTAGCCCGGTACACCGAAACCCACCGGCAGCAGAGCCAGCAGGGCAGAGCCCATCCAAATCGACTTTTCATACTGTTACCTAGTCTTACTGTGTCACAAACGCAGACGTAAGTTCACCGAGCTGCAATGCGGGCAATGCACCAAGGCTTTTGCGACAGCGACGCCCAGTTGGAATCGCAACGTTGTGATCGAGTTGGTGAGGTGACGCTGGGCGCGCAGGGCCGCCCCGGGGGACGTATTTCCAGCCGTGTTCCCGTTCTGCGCCAGAATCGTGGTCGTGCCCGCAATCAGAGGTTGGTGCCACAAAAGCCTGTGCTGCGCTGCCATCACGGATTTTCACCCCAGTGAGACTGCGAACAAAATCAATCCACCAGTTCTCTCGGCGATATTCACCGTCCACGACGACTACAAAGCCGCAGGTCTCTGGCGTTTCACCTCGTCAGCGATGGCCTGGTCTTCCCGTGCCCGCAACGTGCTACGGTCGATCTGACCACTTTCTAATTGTTGACGCGCCAATACCAGACCTGCCGGGCGGAGCAGACTGCCGACTTGGTTGGCACGAAAAAAGGTTTACGCATGGATGTGCAATGCTTTAGCGCGAGCGGGGTGGATCGCGGACATCTTTTTGTTCGTCAAATTCGATGTTGTACAGCTCACCATCGCCGTCGCGCGGGCGCTCCACTTTTCGGATGTAGACACTTTGCGCAATGTCGCGGGTGTTGGCGTCAATATAAATTTGTCCGCGGGGGCTTTCGAAAATCTGGCCTTTCATGGCGGCCAATAATGCATCGCCACCTCCTTTGCCGCCTGTCTTGCGCAATGCTTCGTAGATGACGTGCATGCCGTCATACGCAAACACGGCGACTGCGTTAGGGCGCAGGTTGTTGTTGAGTTTTTTGAATTCCTGGACAAACTTCTTATTTAAGGCGGATTTGTGCGCCGTTGAGTAGGGATACGACGTGACGATGCCCAGAGCGTCGTCACCCATGGAGTTGACGATATCGTCATCCACCACATCACCAGTGCCAATGAGCCGGATGCCCGCTTTGCCAAGCCCGCGTTCATTGAACTGTTTCATGACCTGGGTACCAACGCCAGACGGTACAAAAACAAACACAGCATCGGGCGACAAATCACGCACCTTCTGCAAGAAAGGGGCAAAGTCATTGCTTCTAAGCGGTACACGCAGTGAATCGAGTATCTGTCCGCCGTTGAACTGGAAGCGGTCGCGGAATGTGCGCTCAGCATCCAGGCCGGGACCGTAGTCTGACACCAGGGTGACTATCTTTTTTATACCGTTCTTGGGCGCCCAATCGGCCACGCCCAGGGTGACTTGCGGCAGGGTCATTGAAACCCGCACCATGTAGGGCGACGCATCGATCACGGACGATGTGGCAGCCAGCATGTTGACCATGGGTGTCTTGGCCTGGGTCGCAAGGGGGGCCGTGGCCAGTGCCAGCGGGGTCAGGCCAAAACCCGCCAGGACATCTACTTTGTCGTTAACCAAGAGTTCTTGCGCCAGACGTTTGGTGATATCCGGTACACCCGTGTCGTCCTTAAGGATGAACGCGATGTTGCGACCGGCCACACTGGTTCCGTGCTGCTTCATGTAGAGCTTTGCCGCGGCTTCCATCTGTCGGCCTGTGGAGGAAAATGGACCGGTCATGGGGGTCAGGAAGCCAATTTTGAAGGGGGCTGACTGCGCAACAGCACGACCCAGGCTCAGAGCCAAAGGGGCTGCCACCATGGCTTTGATCAAACTGCGCTTTTCCATAGTTGTCTCCGGTAGTTATCGTCAAGAATTATTCAAATAATTGTTCAAGGTCGGTCGCTAAATCTGGACGCCAGCCTCTGCTGCTGCACGCCGATACAGCACGCGGCGCATTAGCAAACCGGGTTTGTCCGGTGCAAAGTTCAAATCGAACTGGGGTTGTGCATCATTCTTCACCACATCAAGAATCCATTCGAGCGCATCAACATCCTCCAAGTAGGCTTTGGCAGACGCTGTGTCCAGAAATGCATCGGATGCAGCATCGTCCAGTTTAAAGTTACGCGAGTTGAACCACCAGTAATGGATACTTCCGTTGGTTTCGGGCGTGAACACATGGGTGATGTTGAACCGGAATTCAGCCTGTGCCCCTTGCGCGGGTGCGGGGTCCACAATTTTGGCGAACGCTGTGTGCAGCGCAGGCGAAGCAAATCTAGCTTCCGAGTAGCGGTGTACCGGTTTACCGGTCAGCCCGGTGGGCATGGCGTAAACGCCGGGTGGGGGTGAGTCCTTCAGTTCCCGGTCGATGATGATGACATCGCCTTCCTGCCGAACCAGCAACGTCGAGCGCGCGAACTCCGGTGTGCCGATGGCCCCGGGATGGAGGAACGGAAAGTGCGTTTGGTCCAGCAGGTTTTCGTGCATGGCAACGTAGTCCGATTGCATGTGAAACGCGCCAGAAACCGACTTCCACTGCGGATCCCCCAACCAATGGGTGTCCGGGATGAGCGCTTCGTCCGCCAAATCGGATGCTCCCATCCATATCCACACCAGTGGCGCTTTCTCGACCAACGGGAAGCTGCGCACTGAGGCATTGGTGGGTGTGATGGGCATGGATGGCATGTGGGTGCAGCGCCCGGATGGATCAAACTGCATGCCGTGGTAACCGCATATTAGGGTGTCGCCGTCCAGGCGGCCTTTTGCAAGTGGAAACGACCGGTGTGGACAGCGATTGCGTACCGCCACCGGTTCACCCTGGAGTGTTCGGTATAGCGCCACATCTGTGCCCAGAAGTCGTCGGCTGATGATGTCGCGCGAAATTTCGTTGCTCAGCCCTGCCACATACCAGCAGTTCATCACCAGTGGCGTGCTGTGGTCGGCAAAGCCACCGGGTTCAAACCCGGCAGACATTGCATTCGTTGGGGAGGATTCGGGATAGGAAATGGTGGGTGTCATAGAAAGAAAGGGTCATGCTGCCAATACAAGTCGGGAACCTTGTACCCGGGATACGCAAATGCACAGCGCCTTCCCGCTGGCTTTTTCGTCGTCGTTGAAGAATCGGTCATGGTGTGCCAGCGGGCCATCGGCTTCCAGCACAGGAAGCGGACACAAGCCGCATTCGCCTCGTCCGCAATCAAACAAAGGATGCATGCCAGCTGCGGTCATGGCTTCCAGAATACTTGTGTGCGGTCCCACCTGCAATGTGCGTCCCGAATGGCGAAGTTCTAGCGAAAACGCCACTTCTTCACTGGTGCTTGCGGGTTTGAACAATTCACTGTGGATCCGCTGCGGTGTCCACCCCAATTCTGCAGCTGCGGCTTGGGTGGCCTGGACCAAACCGGATGGGCCGCAAACATAGACAGAAGTGCCTGGCGGCTGCGCCACCAGCAGGGCTCCCAGGGCCGGTCGCTTGCCATTGCACTGCCCGGTGGTGTGAATGGTTGCTCGCCCTGTGCCCAGTTGTGCAACTTCCGGAAGGTAGGCCATATCACCCGCTTGCTTGCCGATATAGATCACCTCAAAATTCCGGTGCCTGTTTGCCAAGCTGTGCGCCATGGACAGAATGGGTGTGATACCGATGCCGCCTGCGATCAGCAGGCTTTTGGTGTCACGGCGGTCCAGTCCGAACTGGCTTTTAGGGTGCGATATCTTGAGGTGGGTGCCTACGTCGAAGTGGTCATGGATGTAGGACGACCCACGGAGCCGGTTTTCCCGCTGCACGGCAATCCGGTACGTTGCGCCATCTGCACGGTCACCATCCCGCTTGCTGACCAGGGAATAGTGGCGCACCAGGGGACCCTCTGGCATTTTGAAATAAAGCGCGATGTGCGCCCCGGCATCGAAGTTCGGCAGGGAACGGCCATCCGCCGCCGCCAGCACATATTCGCGAACACGGGGTGTGAGCTGGCGTACGGCGCTGACCACCACTGCAATTTGATTCTTGAACAAAATTCAGGCTCCAGAAACACAATGACAGCTAGTCTATTGATTCATGTTAGAGAATGGTGATTGTTTTTGTAGTTATCACTTATCGCGTTTAGGATTAAGTATGGACACGCTGACCAACATAAAAACCTTCGTGGCCGTGGCCAATTACGGCGGCTTCTCTGAAGCCGCACGCCGGTTGCATGTGGTTCCGTCTGTGGTTGCCAAGCGCATTGACCAGCTGGAGAAATCCATGGGTGCGCGCCTTTTTGAGCGCTCCACACGCAGTGTCGTGCTGACGGAAGCGGGGCAGCAACTGAAGGGCAAAGCCGCAGGGCTAGTGGCGGACTTTGATGATCTGGTTCTCAGTGTCCAGCGGGACGACAGCAAGCTGGAAGGCCATATTCGGGTGATGGCACCTACCACGCTCACCATGCTGCATCTTGGGCAGGTCTTCAATGCCTTCATGTGCCAGCATGACCGCATCACCATGGAAATTTCCCTGGTCGATTTATCCAGCAACCCGGAGGAGCAAGGGTATGACTTGGCGATCAGCGGACGCAACGCCAGTTATGAAGGCGTGGTGGACGTGCCACTCTGTTCCGCCTACCCCGCCTTGGTGGCAGCACCGGCATACCTCAACCGCCACACTGCACCAACTCATCCCCGTGAACTCATTGAACATGCGTGCCTGGTGTTTGCACCTACTGGGCGCAACTGGCAATTCCAGAGCAGTCGCGGCGTGCTGGCTGTGGACGTCGCCCCCCGCCTGACCGTGGATGACAATCTGACGCTACTGGGCGCGACCAAATTGGGCATGGGCATTGCCTCACTGCCAGGCTATATCGCGCAGCCAGCTATTCAGGCTGGTGAGTTGTTGCCATTGTTGGGGAATTTCCCGCTACAGGAAAATTGGTTTAGAGCGTTTATTCCCAAACGCAAGTACCGACTTGCACGCATCAAAGCATTGGTGGATTGGTTGGCATCAGACTTAGAGTCATTTGCGGCATCGACTCGGGGCCATAACTAGCCCCGATGGACTTAAGCTTCCCCCAGATGTCTTTCAATGAGCGCTTTCGATCTGGGGACTAAACCGCTCGCGCGGTACCCTACGGCGTAGCGTTGTGGTTTGCACGCAAGGGATACATGGCTATGTTTTGAAGCGAGGCAATTGGCCTCGTTCAAAACAG
>WSSedL1CaDRAFT_10000573_pt1 | contig 25521 bp, 15 predicted proteins | sample WetSurSL1Cattail_FD_9464 | JGI IMG/M metagenome (IMG submission 9464)
GAATATCCTGAATCCGTCTTCGAACAACATCCATTCCTACCCCGCGACCGGAAACTTCGGTGAGGTTTTGTGCTGTGGAGAAACCAGGCAGGAAAATCAGATCGTAAATTTCTTTAGTTGACATATGGTGGTCAGATGATATAAAGCCTTTTTCAATAGCTTTTCTTTTTATAACCTCGGGGTCCATTCCACTGCCATCGTCACTGATTTTGATGATGATTGAGTTGCCCGCCTGGTATGCCGAAAAGTTGAGAATTCCCACATCCGGCTTATTTTTTTTAATTCTTTCAGTGGGTATTTCAATGCCGTGGTCGAGGCAATTGCGGATTAGGTGCATCAGTGGTTCTGCAAGTGCATCTATGAGGCTTTTATCAAGCTCAGTGTCCTCTCCCTGAATCTTGAAATCAACTTTTTTACCAAGGTGTAACGATAAATCACGTACCAGTCGCTTAAACCGAACGAGCATATCTTTAACAGGCACCAGTCTGATTTCCAAGGCATTTTCGCGAAAGAGTTTTGAGAGTTTTTCAACTTTTTCGCCGGCCTGTATTATTTTGTTCAGTTGATTATGACGAATCGCCAGCGACAGTTCTGAATTGGTAGTGACCAGCTCACTTACCAAATGATTCAATGTATCCAATTTATCAGAACTTACTGAAATTCGCGATGTAAGTTGTTTGCTTACTTCTTTGATGGTTTCATTTTTAAAAGAGTTGTTATTTTTTATAGTTTCCAGGAGAGCTTCTTCTTCATCAGGCTTTTTGAATTCTTTTTCAATGGCATCGAGGATGGAGATTCCCTTTTCATTATCTGTATGTGTTTCAAGATTATTATCAAACAGGTTAAAATCTGATACTTTTATGATTTTGCAGTCGTCTAAAATAAACATCAATACTTCTTCGATCTCATCCCTTTTGGCTGATGTATTAAAAAATATTCCCCAGTATTCAGTGTGTTCAGTTTGGTAAGGTACGAGATAAGGGTTTTTGATAATTTCAAACGTTCCTAATTCACTGAGATCGTAAAAGATATTAACCATTTTAATACCCCTGAATTCAAAAATATCGTTAGTTCGTAATTGAATATACCAGGTTCGTTCTTTTTTTTTATGCAGGTCGTCCTTTTTTAATTCAATTGGTAATTCAGCAGCTGTTTTATTTATTTTTTCAACCACGGATTTAACATTATTAAGCAAGATTTTATGTCGGTCCGCATTTTCTTTATTTTGTAAATCAGCATCTTGCAGGAGATTTCGGATATGATCGATGGATTGAAATGTGAGATCGAATATTTCTTTTGTTAGCAAAGTGAGTTCGTCTCTTACACCCTGGTATATGCTTTCGAATGAATGGGTATAGTCGCTAATACTGTTGAAGCCATACATGGAGCTAACCCCTTTTAAGGTATGCATAGCTCTGAAAACAGCTTCAATAAGTTCCTTGTCTTCAGCATTTTTCTCCAGTTCCAAAAGATCTCTTTCCAGGTTGGTCAAGAGTTCCTTTGCCTCCTGGATAAACATGTCTTTAAATTGCAGGTAATTGTTTTCCATTTATTAAATATTTAGGCCTGTGGCTTAGTTCAATATTGCGGATATCCAAAATTATTTTGGAATTTCCTGTAAAAATAAATACAAAAGGCAGAGGGGATGAGCTATTCAACTATAAAAGCAGAGGTAAATTGTAAGGCAAATTATGGGGTTAAATCAAGATGGTAAGATAAGTTCTAATACATGGCATAAAGCTATATTACAATAATTTTATTTTTTAAAGCAAACAATACAAGACTAATAGAGTTTTTAATTCCTGTTTTAAGTAATAATTTTGAGCGATGAGTTTCAATGGTTTTAATGCTCAGGTTAAGTTGTTCGGCAATTTCGGCATTGGATAATCCGTTGCAAAGTAACTTCAATACTTCCAATTCGCGATCGGTAAATTCAAATTCTGCTTCCTGATTTTTCAAAGATTTGTTTTTGCCAACATTGAAAATGATCCGGCGTAATAGTTCATTGGAAAAATGGCTTTCACCTGAGGCAACTTCACGTATTCCATTTTCAAGTTCTTTTTTCCCTGAGGATTTTAATATAAAGCCTTTCGCTCCTGCATTAATTAGTCGAATGTAATAATCTTCATCTCCAAACATCGAAAGCACCAGGATTTTCAAGTCGGGAAATTTTTGTAAGGCAATTTCACTTGCTTCTAATCCATTCATTTCCGGCATTTCTATATCCATCAGAACAAGGTCAGGTTTTAAATTTCCTATCAAATCCAGAAATTTTTTACCATTCTCAGCTTCCGCGATAACTTCTCCCAAGTGTTCCTGTTCTATTAGCGATTTAAGGCCCTCACGAAACATCACATGATCGTCAACAACAATAATTTTTGGCTTCTCTGTTTTCACCATAAAGTGCTTTTTATATAAAGTTACTCAATTTCTGAAAATGGCAATTCGATTTCAACTTTAATTCCGTTTCCCTCGCTACTTTCCATACTCAGCTTTCCATTAAGACTATTTACACGTTGTGCAATATTGGTTAGGCCAAGACCTATTCTGTTTTGGAAGACATTGTTTATGTCGAAACCCATGCCATTGTCGGAATATTTGTAATGTATGTTTCCTGCTTTTTCATTAAAATCTAAATGAATTATGGATTTGGAGGCCTTTGCGTATTTGATGGTATTGTTTACCAATTCAGTTGTAATTCTATACAGAGTTATTTCCGTATTTTTTTCAAAGCGGATATTTGCATTATAGCTAAAATCAATGGATAGTTTTTCAATTTCGTTTATACGACCAACGAAATTGCGGATTGCCGGCACAATTCCATTATTATTCAGTACCCTTGGACTTAAATTATTGGATATTTCCTTGAGCGTTATAATTGCTTCGTCAATGTTGCGATTGCCTTTATCAGTAATATTTATGCGTTTTTCACCTTCCGAAGTGTCGGCCAGCCATTGAAAATATAGCTTAATGGTCGAGAGCATGGGACCTAATCCGTCGTGTAGCTCACGTGAAAAATGATTACGTTCACGTTCCTCAGCTTCAATTATTGCATTTAATATACGTCGTTCAGTTTCTTTTCTCTCGGTTATATCTCTAATCACGGAAATTAAGGCTTTGGTGTCCTCGAATACGGCAATACGGCTATTCATCTCAATGGGAACACCCTTTCCCGACTTGGTAATAAGTTCAACCTCATAATGCGTTGTTTTTTCAATTTCGGCGTATTTTTGGTACATCTCTTCATTTTTTTCTTTTGTATGCATGTTAAAAAAGTCGTATGTTTTTTTGGCGATTATTTCCTCTTTTGAATATCCTGAAAGTTTTATGAATGCATCATTTACGTCAATAAAAGTGTGATTGCTAAAATTAATGAGAGTTAATGCATCGTTGGTGCTGTTGAATATATTACGGAATTTTTCTTCACTTTTACCCAATGCATAATTTATTTTCTGCAAATCATCGTAGCTTTCTATCAGTTTATCTTCTGTAGTAATGCGTTGTTGGATCTCATCCTCTAATTTCAAATTTATTTGGGCCAATTCTGCTGTTCGTAATTTCACTTTTTCTTCAAGGGATTCATTAATGTCCTTTAGTTCTTTTTGCAGGTAATTTATTTTTAGATGTGTTTCGATTCTGGCTAATAATTCTTCTTCCTCTACAGGTTTTGTAATATAGTCAACTCCACCCGATTGAAAAGCTTTAACTTTATCAAGCGATTCTGCCAAAGCAGATAAAAATATGATTGGAATATCTTTGAAAGCTTCATTTGATTTTATGGCGGTGCAGGTTTCATAGCCATCCATTTCGGGCATAAGTATGTCTAGCAAAATTATATCAGGTTTAATCAAATGCAGTCTGTTTATAGCCTTTGTACCTGAAGTGGCAATAAGAACTACATATCCCCTGCTGGTGAGGATCTTTTGAAGTACCTCGATAACTGCCAGGGTATCGTCAATGATCAGTATGGTATGTTTTTCATTTTTCATTTTATAAGTCATTAATCTTCGACGTCATTTGATAGTCATTATGCTTCGCTGTCATTAACCTCCGTTAGCCAATCGTTGTAAAAATTACAGTTAAATCCTATAAGCTAACCTTCGTAATAATCTATTTATGTAACCTCTACGAGGTAAAGTAAAAAAGAACATTCTTCAACCTACAATAATGAAAGCCCTACAGGCTTTTTATCGCTGTAGGCGATGCATTATTGTAGCAGATTGCATTCGGAAGCATTGTTTAATATCTCGTATATATTTCATAATCAATTCAGTGCAGGCTCCAGCCTGTTTTCATATAGCGGACGAGGTGGAACCTCGTCCGAACAACCTCAAACAACCTCAAACAAACTTAACACCTGAACAAACTTAACACCTGAACAAATCCAAACAAACCAATCATCCACCCATCTAAACTATTTAAATGGCAGAATAAATTTAGTGAGTTTTTCATCATCAAATGTTTGACAAAATTTTAGTACCGTTTTGCAAAATATTATCAATGAATCATTTTCTTTTAATAAGTTGTTTGTTAATTCTTCGATTTTATGAAAATTACCTTTTTCGGCTAATTTGATAAATTCATTTATAAGCTCTTTACCAGGTGTTTCAATGATTTCCAGATCCAATTCCGGCTTTTGGAGATGGTTCATTTTTAACGATAACCATTCCAACAACAATAATTGTTGAATTTTGCCCAGTAATTCCCTGAAATCGACAGGTTTATTAATAAAACTATTACACAATGAGATGAACTTATTTTTATGATCAGGGTCGATTAATGATGCGGATAATCCTATAATTTTCACATTTGAAATAGCCTTGTTTTTTCTTATGATTTGAACCGCTTCGAGGCCATCCATAACCGGCATTATTAAATCAATCAGGATTAGGTCAGGGAAAGAGTTCAACGTTGTTTCAACAGCTTCCTGACCATTTTTTGCTGCATACATTATAAAACCTAAGTTTTTTAAAAATTCATACAAAACTGAAACATTCGTGATGTTATCGTCAACAACCAAAATTTTTTTTCTTTCACCCTGGTATCCTGTAATTGAATTTTCTTTTTTTAGATTGGGGACAACTTTTTTATCCAGACGTTTTAATTCCAGTTCAACACAAAATATGCTGCCTTTACCGGGTTCGCTATCAACAGTAAGTTCACCTTTAAGTAAATTGATAATTTTTTGTGTAATGGCAAGCCCCAGCCCTGTACCCTGTACAAATTTGCTTTGTTCACCCACCTGTTTAAATGGTTCAAAAATGGTTTGCAGATATTCCTGAGCAATGCCCACACCAGTATCTTGTATGATGAATTTAAATAAGTCCTGATTATTGTTGGTACGATGGGAAATTTTAAACAATATGCTACCTGAATTCGTATATTTGATGGCATTGCTTAAAAGGTTTAAAAGTATTTGTTTTAATTTTCGTTCGTCGCCTCTGACAAATTGCGGTATTTGAGACAATTCTTCATACGTAAATAATAAATCTTTTTCCTCTGCTTTAATTTTATTAATGTCAAAGATTTGTTCGATAAGCATTTTTAAATCGAACTCTTTATTTACAACTTCCATTTCATTGGCTTCAATTTTGCCGAAGTCCAATATATCATTTATGAGAGATAATAATATATCGCCGCTTGCCCTTATGGTTCCTATGTAGCGAAGTTGCTCTTCGGTAATATTTTCATAAGTTTTCAGAATTTGGCAATAACCAATAATAGCATTTAGTGGAGTTCGCAATTCATGACTTATTTGAGAAATGAAATCACTTTTAGCACGACTGGCTGATTCTGTTGATTTCAGAGCCTCTTTTAATTCAATTTGGGTTTTATGTAGTTCCGTTTCTCTCTTTTTTAATGTAGTTAAGGCGTTTTCAGTTTTCAGTTTTTCCATGTTTGCATCCTGGGCCAGGTTTAAGGCAGCTAAGCGGGCTTTGTCGAGTTCTTTGGTTCGTTCTTTAACCAGATCTTCAAGGCTTTCTTTGTGTTTTTGGAGCTCTATTTCCAATAGTTTTCGCTCAGTAACATCGGTAAAAATAACTGCGAACTGTCCCTTTTGAGGACTAAAAGCCCAGGTGCTATAGTATTTACCAAGTTCGCCGGCATAATTTTCAAAAGCAATTGCCTCACCAGTAAGCGCTACTTTACCATAATTGTCAATCCAGTATTGTTCTATTCCCGGTAATACTTCGCGTATTGTTTTTCCTATTGTGTCCGATGCATTAAGGGTTGTGTACTTTTCAAATGCAGGATTAATTTCAAGGTATCTGTAGTCAACCGGCTTACCGTCATTATTGCAAATGATTTCGTGCAATGCAAAAGCAGTCGTCATATTTTCGAAAAGCAGATGATATCGTTGTTCACTGACTTTTAATGCCTCCTTACTTTTTTTATATTCCGAAATGTCGCGGAGGGCCATTACAGTTGCTTCTTTGCCATTATAAATAAATGGCTTACAAACGTTTTCAACCCAAAGTTTGGTGCCATCTTTCCGTTTCGCAATAATTTCGTAAGGAGAGGTGTTGTAACTAATGATGTTTTCGTATAAAAGTGCTTTATAATCATCATCAACAATAAAATCAATAATATTTTTGGAAAGGACTTCTTCAATTTCATAGCCAAACATGTGACAAAATGAAAGGTTAGCGTCAATAACCGATCCGTGGTTATGCACAATAATCGCTTCTATGGTAATGTTAGAGAGAAGTTTGTATCGTTCTTCACTTTCCTTCACCGCCTTTTCTGCGTTTTTTTGTTCTGTTATGTCAAAGATTACTCCATCAACATATAGGAGTTCATCTGTATCTCTGTCGAATAGTCCTTGTCCTTCGTCATGTACCCAAATGAACTCTTCATCGGTAGTTTGGAGGCGGTATTCCAACACATAAGGCTTACGTTGCGCAATGGATTGTTGAATTACAGTATTAAACCAAACCCTGTCAGCGTTGTGAATAATATCAGTAAATTTTCGGAATTTATTACCTATAAAGTCACTGGGTGGGAAACCCGTCAGTTTTTCCAGACCAATGCTGATGTACATGGTGGTTAGTTCCTTATCGTATGCATACCGGTAAACAATACCAGGAATATTTGCAACAATTGTTTTAAAGCGTTTTTCACTTTCTCTTAAAGCTGTAATGGCATTATCCCTTTCGAGTTCGCGATTTTTAATGGCATCCAGCATCATGCTGAATTCATCAGTTATTTGCCCGTTTTTAGCAGCATTTTTTTCAAATTGAGAAGATGTGATATTTGTATTCGACACAAGGGTTGGAAGGCTTGCAAAAGCAGAAGCAACAAACTTTTCCAGAGTTCTGTATTGCTTTGATAAATTGCGCATTAGATGCATAGCATTAACTTTTATCTTCCCAAAACGCTTCATAAGCAGGTGATTTGCCCAGTTCCTTGCAAAGATAGTTGACTTCTTTTTTCATTTCGAGAATTCTTATTTCTCTGTTAATCATTTCTCTGTTGAATCTGACCAAATCTTCGGTGTGTTTTTGTAATTCATATTCGGTTTGCTTATGGGCATCAATTTCCTTTTGTAATTCGAACGTGCGTTCTTCCACTAATTCTTCCAAGCGCTCCCTGTGTTTTTGCAGTTCCAGTTCGACTTGTTTTCGCTTGGTTATGTCTTCAATAGATACCAGAACGCGTGTTTTGCCGCTTATTTTTATTATTTCCGATGAGATGAGAACATTTAAGGTACTTGTCCCGTTACTATCTTCCATATGCATCAGACCTTCGACCTTAAAATAGCTGACACCTGATTGGATTGTTCTGGTAAGCGTATTTCGGATATTACAAGCCTGGCAATGTGCCCCGAATCCGCATCCTCTGGGATCATCAAGTCTATTGATACAATTTAATACATCACCACTATTCAAGCCGATTATTTCTTTTTCTCTATGAGGGGTCAAATTCAATCCCGTCTGGTTGATTTTTAATACTTTTGCATTTTCATCCACCAGAAGCATGATTATGGGAACGTTGTTAATGATGGCAGTTAATAAGGTTTCACTTTCTTTTAAAGCCTCTTCGGCAATTTTACGATCTGTTATATCTATTCCAAATGAGATGGAGCCAACAATGGAGTCATTTTTGCGAATTTCATTGTTCTGCCAGATAATGTATCTTTCTGTTCCGGATTTGGTTAGAATAGGATTTTCAAAGTTTTTAGGTAGTTCGTTGTTAATTAATTTGTTGAATGCATGCCAAACGAGTGGATATTTTTCTTTTGGTACAATAATTTCAAACCAGTTTTTCCCTTTTAGTTCTGAAAGTGTATATCCTGTAGCAATTTCAGCAGCTTTGTTAAATGTCTGGATGTTACCTTTGTCGTCTAACACAATTACTAAGGCATTTGCTGTTTGTATCAGGTTTTCGGCATATTCTTTGGCCTGTAAAAGGGCCTCTTCGGCTTTATTTTGCCATGTTATATCACTACAATAGCCTATGTATTTATTTCCTGGTAATTGTGTAGAGTTTATAGATGTGAAGACTTTTGAACCATCTTTTCGAAGCAGAAACAGTTCACTTTTTGAACTTCCTGTTGAAATCAGATTTTGACGAGAACTTTTCCCCTGTTCTAAAGATTCAGGGGCAAGAAGATTTTTTATATTGAGTTTAAGGAGCTCCTCACGGGTGTATCCAACCAGCTCGCATGCGGCAGGGTTTATATCGATATAATCTCCGTTGGCGTTAATAATAAATATTGCATTGGGTACATTTCTAAAGTAATTGTTCAGACGTTCCTCACTTGTAAGCAATGCTTGCGAAATAGCTACATATTTAGTATGCCGCTTTTTTATATATATTGAAATGATACCAGTACTAATCAAACCAACAATCCAGAGGTAAATAAGAACGAATGTGGTTTGTGGCTCTTGTTTTGCAGAATAGTCAATAATATATGCAAAACCTCCTAAAACCATTATCCATAGAAAACCAATAATTATTTTAAGATAATGTAGTTCAGCAGTTATGCTAAGTTTATGCAATTTAAATTTCTTCATATTAACTTCTGTCAAGTCAATTGATAATAGGATTTTTAGTTCTAAACTAATGTTTAAGAAACACTAATGATTGAAAATAAACAATAGAGGGAGGAGTCTTAAATAAATTTACGACATTTTTTCATTTTTTCAAAGTTACACCAATCTTTACTTGAATGCCTTTTTCAGGTTGACTTTCAAACATTAATTTTCCATTGATGGAACCAATGCGGTTGATGATATTGGATATTCCCATACCAGTTATATGATTGTCCAGTACCCTTTTGATGTCGAAACCTGTGCCATCATCACTGTAGATAAGTGATAACAGGTTTTCTGTTCGAATTAAAAATATTTCAATACGATTTGCTAAAGCATGTTTTATAGTATTGTTTACCAGTTCTTTAAGCACTCTAAAAAGAACTAGTTCAACATTTGTTTCAAATCTTTGATCGTAAACGTTGCTATCGAATTTGATATCGATGGCTTTAGTGAGTGTCATTTTTTTACAAAATGATTGTATGGCAGAGGCAAGTCCAAAATCATTCAGTACATGAGGACTAAGGTTATTGGATATCTCCTTGATTAATTGCAATGATTCGTCAATTACTTCGTTACTGGTTTTTAAAATCTCTATGCTTTTTTTTGTCTTTTGTGTATTGCCTAATACTTTAACATATAATTTCAGGCTTGAAAGGAGCGGACCAAGTCCGTCATGAAGATCACGGGCTATGCGCCCCCTTTCCTTTTCTTCGGTTTGAATAATGGTGCTGAGGATTTCACGTTCCATAAGTTTTCTTTCAGAAATGTCACGTGCAACACACAGCAAGGCTTTTTTATTATTAAAATTGATTGGCCTGTTATTAATTTCCACTGGAAAAGTTCGAGCAGAGGCGGTTATAAACTCACATTCAAACACTTGTACCTCCAAATGATCTTTGTTAAAAAACAACATATCATAGGGAATATTGCCTGGAGAGAATACCAATTCAATATTTCTCTTTATCAGCTCTTCACGTGATAATTCTAATGCCTCGCAGGCACGATTGTTGACCTCTAAAATTTCGCCATATGCGTTGTATATAAAAATTGCATCGCTGCTGTGATTAAACAAGTCTTTAAATTTAATTTCACTATCTTTAATTTCTTCCTCCGCAATTAAACGTTCGAAGGTATTGGACAAAATCATGGAAATGGTTTTGAGAAAGTTAATTTCCGTATTATTCCATGTGTGCGCTTCACTGCGGTCCAAACCTGCAAATCCATAAAAGTCATTGTGAATGTAAAGGGGGAAGACCAAAATAGATTTTGTTCCCCGAGGGATTAGTATTGATTGCAAATCCGGAGGTATCTGCTCAATATTGTTGAAAAAAATGATACCATCCTTAATTAGTAAAGATTTCCAATTTAAAAGTTGGCTATTGTATATAACTCGTGTATATTTTTCTTTTTCAGGAATAACTCCGGTTTTACACCATTCAAATGTATTGCAGGTCATTTTTCCACTACCATAATCTTCAAAAATGTATATTTTGCTAACGCCAGTGTATTTCCCTAAGATATTGAGTGCATTATTTATTTTATTTTTGAAAGATCCGGAACTGTTGAGGTAGTTGGTGAAGTTTAGTAGAAATTCCTGATTTCTCAGGTTATTGAGTATTTCCTGATACGAAGTATTATTTGCCGGAAGTAATATGTTGTTTTTTGCTGCCTTGATATATTTTCGGTAGAAGAAAATTGTACAAAGGCCAAATGAAATAAAAAGGGTTAAAAAACAAATCGTCAAATAGCCATTCAAAATTATGTACAAGCCATTAAAAATGTGAATTCTAGAAACGAGAAGGAAATAACTTAACATTGGTTATCAAATCTAAGTGATGAGTTGTCGAATTCTTTCGATTTGAATTTGCTTATTTACCTCACGTAATTTTCGGGCTGTTTTGGTAAAATACTGATGGTTAGAAATAAATTTTAGTTGTGCTTTGTTCCAGTCATTAATACAACCTATAACGTTGCGAATCTTAAGCTCCTCAAACAAGGTATTTGAAACAGGGATAAAATCTGTTCGTCCAAGATAATCCAGATCAGCATCACAAATAATTTCTTCCAGCAAATTTTTGGGCTTGGGAGGTATTTTAGTTGACAAAATAATTTCGCAAATCTTTTCTATTTGTTCCGGTGAGTAGTTATATTTTGGAAGAATTTTTTGTGCTATCTGGGCGCCATGAAATTCATGATTATCGTACTCCAGGGTATGTCCACTATCGTGAAACAATGCAGCAGTTTTGAGCAGTAGAATTTCTTCGTCTGAAATACCCTCGGCCCATCCGATTAATTCGACCTCTGTTACCACATCCACTGTATGTTTGAGGTTGTGATAAAATAGTCCTTCCGGAAGCTTCTGTTCTAGCAAATCTAATACATGTTCCTGCAAATCGTGGAATTGAATCAATGCAAATTTGGTTTTAAATTGTTGATTAGGAATAATACCTTGACCTTTAATGGATAATTCGGGTTTTATGCCTTGAACAGCATAGATATCGAGGTTACCTTTATATTTCACGGGCAATTTACCGTAATAGGTACAATCAAAAAATTCTTTAATTAATTCGTTGGTCATGGCTGAAATTAACAGTTCTCCATTAACACCTGTTGATTCCATACGACTGGCTATATTGACCGTGTCCCCTTTGATATCGTAAAAATGTTTGTTTTTACCATTTACAGCTGCATTTACAGATCCGGTGTGCACAGCAATACAGATTTCCCAGACAGCGCCGTGGTCATTAGAATATGATTTTACAAGATTAAGTATCTCATTAGCGGCCAGAACAACTTCAATAGGATTGGTAATATTTTTTTCCGGAATTCCACCAGCACACATATAAGTATCGCCAATAGTACGGATCTTTTCGATAGGATATTTTTTCACAATCTCATCGAAGTGGTAATATAAATGATCAAGTTGGTCTATCAGAACTTCTGCGTCCATTTCAGGAAGAATCTCGGAAAATCCATGTATCTGGGCATACAAAACCGTCACCATGTTAAATTTAGAGGGGAGTGATTTTTCTGCTTTAATTTTTTCTTTAATTTCCTTATAGTTGGAATATTTGCTCAAAATCACCTCATATTCATCATTTTTCCGGAGCACTTTTGCATGGTCTTCCCTGAGCTTACGAAGCTCCTGATTTAATTCTTTGTTTTCCTGAACTAATTTCGCAATTCGTTTGACTAACTGATTGTTTTGATGACGCTCCATTGAATGCCCTTAATTAGATGCCCGAATATTAATTATCCTTAAAGATATAATACAGTTAAACTATTACAAAAAAAATATGAAATAAATGTGTTAAAATGATGTGATGGGTTGGTGAAGTGCAATTTTAAAAAGTTAATGTAAATGTGGTTTCTTTATCAGGGATGGAATGAGCAGTAATGGAACCGCTATGCAACCGGACAATTTGCTTTGAAAGGCTGAGTCCGATTCCCGATCCTGTTGGTTTGGTAGTGAAAAAAGGGATAAAAATTTTGTCTAGAACTTCCTTAAGAATACCTACCCCATTATCAAATAGTTGTATGGTTACCCTTCCTCTTTTGTTGTAAAAGGCCCGTAATTCAATGTAAGGTTCAGGCTGCCCATCGAGTGCATGAATGGAATTTTTAATAAGATTTATAAGCACCTGCTCAATCAATTGTTCATCAATAGAAAATTCAATATCTTCCGGTACTAATGAGGTATTAAATCGAATACCATTCTTTTTAAGTTCATCTTCCATTAATAGTTCAATATTCCGGAAAAGATTTTTAAAAGATGATATTTTGAAATTGGGTTTTGGAATTTTTGTCAGGTTACGATATGTATTAACGAAATGCAATAATCCTATACTTCGTTTATTAATCGTTTGAATAGCTTGTAATACTTCATTCAGATTTTCACGGTCCATTTCTATTGTTTGGTCCTTACCTGAGTCATGATTTTTTAACATAGGCTCAATGGTAGAAGATAATGATGCAATTGGAGTAATTGAATTCATGATTTCGTGCGTAAGCACCCTTATGAGCTTTTGCCAAGCCTCTGTTTCCTGTTCTTCAAGTACGTTCTGAATGTTTTTAATAGTGGTTAACATGATGTTTTTGCTTTTTATTTTAAGCTCGGTAGCAAAAACAGCAAGTTGTAAGATGTCATCTTCATCTTGTACCTTTATTAAAGCATTTTGTCCTGCTTTAATATCAAGTAATGTATCAACCAGTTCAGGACTTAAGGTATGAAGTGAATGAATATTTTTTAAAGTGTTTACCTGGAAAAGTTTCTTTGCCGCCTTGTTAACCATTTCAACCTCACCATCCATTTGATAAGCAATGATACTTACATCTATATTTTGTACAATGCTTTGCAGATAATGGAAATGTTCTTCTTTTTCCGATCGTACTTTTTGAAAATCATTGATTACATCGTTGAAAGCCCTGTTCAGTTCGTCAAATGATGAGCCCATTCCTTCTACCTGAAAGGATCTGGTGAATTCCGAAAATCGTATAGATTCCAGAAAACTTGCCAGATCACGGTTTGTTTTATTCACAAACTGAATGAGTGCATAAACCTGAAATATAATTAGTCCGCAGATGAGAAAAGGCGTAATCAGAAAATTGGTTTTCAGGGAATAGAAAAACAAAAAAATAGAAAGTGTTAAAACAACAATTCTAAAAATACTGTTAAGATAAAAATTTCTATAATTCATATTTTTCCATTCTACGATAGAGTGATGTACGCGTAATTCCAAGTTCATGGGCGGCATGACTGATATTGCCCTGACTTTTTTTCAGTACCTTCATGATGATTTGTTTTTCAACTTCATCGAGGTTAAAGGTCGCAAGTTCGAAATCGTCTACTTTACCGGTATGTGAAGTTAGAATGAAATCCTCGGGTTCCAGAATATTACTATCCGACATGATAATTGCCCTCTCAATCGAATGCTGCAATTCACGCACATTGCCAGGCCATGCATATTGGCTCAATTTCTTTATGGCAGTGGTACTGATACCCTTGATAACTTTCTTATATTTTTTACTGTACAATTTTGTATAGTGGTTGGCTAGTAATGGAACGTCGCCAGTGCGCTCTCTTAAAGGTGGAAGATGAATTTCTACTGTATTAACACGGTAAAGTAAATCCTGTCTGAAACCATTTTCTGCTACAACCTGGTGTATATTGGTGTTAGTAGCGCAAATTAACCTTACATCGATGGCTTTTGGTCGTGTAGCGCCAACCCGGATTACTTCCCGTCGCTCTAATACTGTAAGAAGTTTAGTTTGAAGAGTCATCGAAAGGTTCCCTATTTCATCCAGAAATAGTGTGCCCCCTGAGGCTACTTCGAATCGACCTGTTTTTTCTTTGATAGCATCGGTAAAGGCGCCTTTTTCGTGCCCAAAAAGCTCGCTTTCAAATAAACTTTCGCTGATAGAACCCAAATCAACGCTGATAAAGACATCATCTTTTCGTAAAGAGTTACGATGCAGTGCACGGGCAACCAATTCTTTGCCAGTGCCATTTTCGCCCAATATCAATACATTCGCGTCTGTTGCAGCTACTTTTTGGATGGTCGCAAACACTTTTTGCATTTCCGGCGAATTACCGATAAAGTCGGCAAAAGGCTTGTCCATCACTGCAATTAATTCTTTCTGTTTATGTCGGAGGTTATCTGTCTCCAATCGCGATTGCCTTAGTTTAACGGAGGATGAAATTGTTGCCAACAATTTCTCATTTTGCCAGGGTTTCAAAACAAAATCCGTGGCGCCTGCTTTAATGGCACGAACGGCCTTTTCCGCATCACCATATGCAGTGATAAAAACAACCACTGCATCATTATCTATTTGCAGAATTTTTTCCAGCCAGTTAAAGCCTTCCTGACCACTGATGGCATCCTTGGTGAAATTCATATCAAGCAGGATGACATCAAAATCCTCTTTACCCATCAATTCGGGAATGCGATCAGGGTTGTTGACTGTAATAATTGATTCAAAATGATTTTTCAGGAGCAATTTCAATGCAAACAAAATATCTTCGTTGTCATCTACTGCCAGTATTTTCCCAACTTTTGCAGACATAGATCTAAAATATGTGATAAAATTAATCAAAGATACTAAATGTACGAAATCGTACTATGGCTGTTTCATTATTATACACTTAATCATAATTTTAATTTTGAGGCTAAACAAATAATGATCTATACAATAACAATATATATAGTTGGGCATGACTTTTGATAAAAATTGATAACTTTTGAACGATACGGATGGATAGAAAAATTGAAAAGAATAGTAATTCAGCGAATAAATAGTTTATATTTCGATGGCTATATTGCTGGTTATATCTTTTATATCTCTTTGTTTTTATTGATATTAATTAATTTCTAAAGAATACTTGACGGATAAACCAAAACATAAAATTAAAAATATGAAAACCATGCAAAAACCTTTTAGCATTTTAATTATGCTCATCACTTTGGTGATTATTCAATCCTGTATGTTTGATACTTCCGAGAAGGTATCGGGCAATGGCAAAGTTGTAAAGCAGGAACGCACCATTGCTGCTTTTAATACTATAGACGCATCGGGAGTTTTTAATATTTATCTTTCGCAAGGAGATAAAGAATCCCTGACTATTGAGGCTGATGAGAATCTGATTCCCTATATTGAAACTAATGTAGAAGGCAATACTTTGCATATCGATATGAAAGAACATATGAATATCAGAAATGCAAAGAAGAAAAATATTCATTTGACTATAAAGGATGTTAATAGGTTGAAAATTAACTCAGTAGGGAATATTGAAACTTCAGGTCAGCTTCATTTGAAAGACCTGAATATGGAACATTCAGGTGTCGGAAATTTAAAGCTTGATTTTGAATGCAATAAGTTTGTTGCCAACATCCATTCTGTGGGCCAGGTAACGCTCAAAGGCAAAGTGGCTAAGGCCGAAATTAGCAACTCAAGTGTTGGTAATACCAATGCCTCAGAGCTTATTGCAGATACCTTGAATTTGGAAAACAGCAGCGTTGGTAATGTTGAGGTACATGCCACAAAGGAAATCTCTATTAATTCTTCCGGTATTGGAAATGTGAACTTTGGAGGTGGCGCCGTGGTTAAGAATCTTTCGTCGAGTGGTATTGGCAAAGTCTCAAAAAAAAATGATTAAAGAAATAATCTAAACATATACATTTGCTTTCCTTTGTGAATTAAATCGAATTAAACATTAATCATAAACAATGAAAAAGATCATGAAATTGTTATTCAGCCTGTTGTTTTTTGCAGTTTCTGCCATGCTTTATGCACAACCCAAGGAATGGACCTTGGAAGATTGTGTTAAATATGCTTTGGATAATAATATCCAGATTAAAAGGGTTGGATTACAATCCGATATTGCAAGGAACAATTATCAGCAGTCCAAATTTCAGGCGCTACCTAATTTAAACGGAGGTGGAAGTCACAATTTGAATTACGGCAGACACGTAGACAGTTATACCAATGAAATAATAAATACCAATGTAACTTCTGATAATTTTTACGTTCAAAGTTCATTAAATCTTTTTAGTGGTTTTCAAACGATTAATAGTATTCAACAGAACAGATATTTAATGGAAGCCAGTTTGGAGAGCTTAGAAAAAGCTAAAAATGACATTTGTATTCAGATCGCTACCGTATTTTTACAGGTTCTTTCAGGGGAAGAAGCACTGGATATTGCAAAAAATCAATTTGAAGTTACTCACTTACAGCTCGATAAAACTAAAAAATTGGTTGAAGTTGGTAACAAAGCAAGGGGCGATTTGCTTGAAATGCAAGCGCAGGAAGCCAATGATAAATATAATATTACTGTTGCAAATAATAATCTTAAGATAGCTTATATTACCTTAGTTCAGCTTCTTGAATTAAAGTCCGTTGATGATTTCAAGATTAAAATTCCAGATTCAATAGCCATTGATCATTCCAATGTGCTGGCAACAGTTGACGAAATTTATAAAGAGGCAGAGACTAAACTTCCTGAAATCAAAAGTGCAGAAAATCAGCTTAGAAGCTATGAGAAAGGGCTATCTGTTATGCGTGGACAACTTTTACCCTCACTCTCGCTTACCGGTACAATAAGCACAGGATATTCTAACGCCAGACAAAAAACTGTTGGTTTTCAAAATGTTACTAGTACTATTGGATACTTAAATGACGATGTCAGTCAACCAGTAATTAATCATACTGTTTATCCGGTTAGTGGTAATTATCCATTCTCTTCACAATTAAAGGATAATCAAGGTAAGTCACTATCGTTGAATTTGAGTGTGCCAATTTTTAACCAATTTCAAGTACAAAAAAACGTTAGAAATGCTAAAATAAAAGTTTCTGATTATGATTATAACTTGCAACAGGCTAAAAAGAGTTTGTACGCCGAAATACAAAAAGCGCATGCCAATGCTCTGGCGGCCTTTGATCAATATACCTCTGCCAATGAAGCTGTTATAGCCAATGAGGAAGTATTTAAATACAATCAGCAAAAATATGATGTTGGTATGATCAGTTCCGTCGATTTTAACATTGTTAAAAACGACCTTACCAAGGCTAAATCCAATTTTATCCAGGCTAAATATGATTATATTTTTAAAATAAAAGTGTTGGATTTTTATAGGGGAGTTCAAATAGTTTTGTAAAAAGTTGAACGAAATTCAATGAGTTTTTTTTATTTTGCAGGACTATTTAAACCACTTTAACCCAAATAAAAAAGTACTTATGAAGAAACTTTTATTGTTATTAGGATTGGCCAGTTTACCCTTGGTATCATTTTCACAGCTTTTCAACACAGCATCTATATTAAAACCGGGTAGTTTCTCTATTGGGCTCGAACCGGTGATTGTTCAGGATAATTTGGGTGGCTTTTGTCAACTTGGCTTTGGTTTACTGCGCAGCGTAGACCTTGCTTTAAAGGCTGGTATTGTTGAGAATACTGGCACACCATACCTTGGTGCCGACCTTGAATGGAGACTGAAAGGTGCGAAGCCAAGCATATCTATTACAACAGGGGCACACAGAAATGAATTCGGGCATTTTGGACTCGACGGATCATTCAATCTTTCATTTGCCATTGGTAAAAAGGTATTTCCTTATATAGGTTTTGATAGTGATTTAAACTTTGATAATTACCATTCTGAATATTACGGTCATTATCATGATAATACCAACTTATTGATGTGGTTTCCCATTGGCGTAGAAATTTATTTTAGAAAATCGGTATCTTTTATTCTCGAGGCAGAGGTCCCTCTTTCACCTAATACATATTATGTAATGGGGGCAGGTTTTACTTTTTATATTCGATAAATACAACCCTCAGGGTTTATCAAGCCTTTAAATCACTTTCTCAAAGCAATAAAAGGGAACTTGTTGAGCAGGTGTTTGTAATTGTCCCGTTTGTTGGTAGTTATAATGGGTAAATGTATTAATGAGATCATAATTATTCCCATAAGCGTTTAGGCGAAGGGACGTAAATCCATGATCCTTTGCGTAATCCTCAGCAAAAACTAATAAATGATCAGTTATTCCATATTTTCTCCAGGTTGGATGATCAATTAGATGCTTGACAATTAATGGCTTTTCAGAGTTGAAAGGCCATTGTGCATTTCTGTATTCGCGGGATTCCTGGGTGCTCAATATGATAAGCCCAAGACTTAAATAATCAGCTTTATAAATGAAAACCATCTCATTCTCAATTTCATTACGTAAGGCGTCGAAATGTAAGTCCCAAAATAACCATCCTGTTGAATACATTTCACGGAGATGGGTTTTTAACAAGTAGAATGCTTCAATCAGATCACTTGATTTTGCTTGTATAACGTTCATGAGTAAATTTAATAAATAGCATGGATTCAATACAGTTCCTCATTAATTCAAATTAGTTTTTAGTCTTACAAAATATCAATTGCTTTTTTCGTTTATATTGCAACAATATTTGATGAAATTCTAAATTTATATCAATGATAGTTTTATGAGTTTAAACGTGATAAATGTAGTAAAGGTTATATTGGTTTCTAAAAAAAATTCCTCGCAGAAGCGTCTCTTTCAGCAAACAGGCCTTTTATTATTACTCCTTTTTCTTATCATTGCAGCTTGTCGTAAGGAAACGTTTTATTCGGGACATGATGCCACGCTTAAATTTTCTGACGATACCATTACCTTTGATACAATATTTACCACCATTGGCACTGCTACCAAACGTTTAATGGTTTATAATACATATAATCAAACACTTAGGATTTCTAACATACAAATTGCAAATGGTGAGACTCCATTTGTTTTGAATATTAACGGTAAACAGGCAACATCCGTTAATGATATCGAAATTTATCCCAAAGACAGCTTGTATATTTTTATTCAGGTATTGGTGAACACAATAGGTCAAAATTCGCCATTGCTTATTCACGATAAGCTTGAATTTACGGTGAACGGAAATAGTCAAAATGTTGAATTGGAGGCTTACGGGCAGGATGTTCACCTGATCAGGCACGAAATAATTAAAACTACAAACTGGGATAATGACAAACCTTACCTTATTTATGGGGATTTGATAGTAGATACACTTGAAACGCTTACCATAAACAAAGGTGTGAGGGTATTTTTTCATAGGGAATCAAATATGTTGGTGAAAGGGACCTTGAAGGTTGATGGGGATTTTGAAAATCCGGTTGTATTCCAGGGAGATCGCCTTGAAAAGTATTATCAGGATTACCCTGGCCAATGGGGAGGTGTTCTGCTCAATCCCGGTAGCAAAAACAATATTTTCAACTGGCTGGTTATAAAAAATGGAACAACAGGCATTCAAATAGGGGCCGACAACGATTTGTCAAAGCCTGATGTGGAATTGTATAATGTGATTGTTCAAAACATGTCATCTAGTTGTTTGTTGGCAAAAGGTGCCAGGGTTAAAGCAGCCAATTGTCTTATTGCAAATGCGGCAACCTATACGTGCGGTTTATTAGGAGGTGGGGAATATGAGTTCTATCAATGCACATTCGCCAATTATTATGGTTCCTATTCATCGCGTCAGTATTCCAATCCAACGGTTTACATTACTAATTACTATATTGACACCCTTGGAAAAACCATTGTTTTAAATCTCGACAGCGCAAATTTCTATAATTCTATAATCTATGGAGGTAATGTCGACGAAATTTTACTAGCTAAGCACAATTCTTCTGCATTGTTTCAATATAAATTCGACCACTGCCTGTTAAAGAGCCATGAATACAATAATACATCACCAATGTTCACCGATAATATCTGGAATGAAGACCCCAAATTTCATGCATCTGACAGTTTGAAATTTGAGCTGGATTCATTATCAGCGGCTATTGATGAAGGCAATGCAGACATTGGAAAGTTATATCCAATGGATTTGAAAAACAAAAGCAGGATTTCGGATAAGGCGCCAGATTTGGGGGCTTATGAAAGGGTCAATAAATAGGTCAATTGGGTAAGTCCGAATGACTTCAAGATGAATAACCCCCAATGAAATTGGGAGCATATACAATATCATTAATTAACAGTAAAATAGCGGATATTCATGCATTTGAATAAACTGGTATACTTTTTAACCTTTACAATATTATGTTTTTGGCCATGCTATCAAGGTAATTGTCAAAATCGTGGCGATATTCGGGTAATGTTTTATAATACAGAAAATTTTTTTGATACAAAGAAAGATACCATTAACAATGACGGCGATTATACTCCAGAAGGTAAATATCATTGGACGAATGAGAAATACAAGCATAAATTGGCCAACACTTTCAAAGTAATAGCAGGTATAGGAGAATGGCAAACACCTGAAATTATAGGTCTTTCAGAGGTGGAAAATCGTCAGGTTCTGGAAGATTTATTGCATGACACTCCGCTCTCCAAATATTCCTACAACATTGTGCATTTTGATTCACCCGATCCGCGGGGAATTGATGTTGCGTTATTATATCGAAGTGATAAGGCAAGAGTGCTTGCAAAAGAGCCAATTTACATCCGGTTTCCAGAAGAACCTCAGCGAAAAACCAGGAATATTCTATTCACGCAATTACTTACCAATGGTGACACGTTAAATATTTTTGTCAATCATTGGCCATCACGAAGAGGAGGGGAGCTCGAATCAGAGAAATACAGGATTTGCGTAGCTTCGATATTACAGAACAAAGTAGATTCGTTATTAATTAATCAGCCAAGGGCTAAAATTATCATCATGGGCGATTTTAATGACGATCCTGATAATTCCAGCGTTGCCGAAACGCTTAGGGCGCAGGTACCTTTTCATCGTCAGATCGTAAATGATCATTTATATAATCTCACAGAAACGCCAAGCGGATTAAAAAAAGGAACTTATTGTTATAAAGGTCAATGGCAAACATTTGATCAAATGATTGTTTCCGGTAATTTATTGAATTCGCAACACGGATTATTCATAAAAAACGTAGGATTCCATGTTTATAATGCTGAATTTCTGCTTCAGGCCGATGAAAAGTATGCAGGTATGAAACCTTTGCCTACCTATGCCGGGTTGAAGTACATGGGTGGCTTCAGTGATCATTTACCCGTTTACCTTGACTTGTTTTTCAAGAATTAACGCAAATAAATGCTCGGATAAATTGTATTTCGTAGCCGAACGTGTTGCAAACGAGGTCGATCCTAAATCTTCAAGGTTTCAAAAACCTTGAAGGTCTGATAACGAAGATGATCCGCCGCCCCTAAATTTAACTTCAAAAATTTCTTTTTATTCCCGACCTTATTTTCCAATTTTGTAACATGGAAAAAAAGTTCATTCTTGCATTGTCTGAGCACCGTATAGCCGGTCATATCTTTCTTCCTTTTCTGGCTGAATTACAAGAGAAATCAGGTTATTATTTGTTAGTGGAAAGAATTACCAATGATGACATACGAAAACGTACTGGTGAATTTTCAGAAGAACAAAAACAATTGGTTAAACTGATTGAAGAGTATAACGATACTGAATTGGTTAGGGTATTCTCCAAGAAACGGCTTACGAATCAGGAATTTATATCGGGTCTAACGCCTGAAATGTTGCACAATCAGATCCGACCTTACATCGAACGGCGAATGGTGCGAATTGTTGACATTCTTAAAAAATCGAATATAGAACTATATTTCAAAGATTCGCCCAAACAGGTTTACTGTTCCGAGATGATTTCTATTCAGCAGGAAGCGGCAGGAGCAGTTTTTCATTTTATACGTACGCCATCGGAATTCAAATACTATCTTTCCATCAGTCACCGTCAATCTGAAATAAAACTGACTAACAAAGCAGGAATTATTGTAGTAAACGACCCATGCCATCTGATTATGGATAATAAATTATTTATATTTAATGATATAGATGGAAAGAAATTGAGCCCTTTTTTCCGAAACGATTTTGTAAATGTTCCCAAAGTCCGTGAAAAGGAGTACATGGAAAAATTTGTGCTTAATACGATCAAGAAGTTCAAAGTTAACTGCACCGGCTTCAACATCATAGAGGAGTCTCCTAAACCATCTAAATTGTTATCGTTGGAAGCCGATTTACAATATCAACCGGTGCTAAAGCTAAATTTCGACTATGGCAAAAAACTTATTTTTTTTGCTGGTCAGGAGGTTGAAGTAGCCGTGGGTCTGACAACTCAGGATGATCAATATATTTTTTCCAAGCTAAACAGGGATGTGGAAGTTGAACAACAGGCAATAGACTACCTGCGTTCTCTGGGGATAGATAATAATTCTACAGCTTTTTTCAGGCTCCGGATTTCAGATGGAGATACTCCTGAAGATCAAATTGGTAATCTTGTTAATTGGTTGAATGAACATGAAAATGAGCTACAGCGGCAGGGTTTTTTGATTACCCAAACTTTTTTCGACAAAAAATATTATATCCACAGTATTGATTTACAGACCACATTCAATTCAAAAAAGGATTGGTTTGATGTTTATGCTGAAGTTGTACTGGGAGAATTCAAAATTCCTTTCATTCGTTTTCGAAAGTACATTCTTAATAACAATAGGGAATATGTGCTTCCTGATGGCAATGTTGCGATCCTGCCTAAAGAATGGTTTACAAGGTATTCGGATCTATTTTATTTCAGTAAGGCTGATGGCGACCATTTCTTACTTAAACAAATTCATTTGCCTGTTTTACAGGAAACTTTTAAGGGTTTTAACAAGAGCTACGTAGCTACGATCATGGATTTGTATGATTCATCCAAAGCTCGTGAAGAAGTTACACTCCCCGCAGTTAATACTACCTTGCGTCCATATCAGTTAGAGGGTTTTGTTTGGATGCATTGGCTTTTTCAACATAATTTGGGCGCTTGCCTTGCAGACGATATGGGATTGGGAAAGACTTTACAGACATTGGTACTGCTGAAAAAAGTAATAGAATCATACCAGCCGAATGACGACATACCTGCTTCATTGATTGTATTGCCGGCATCGTTAGTTCACAACTGGTATAACGAGATACAAAAATTTACGCCCAGTCTTAAAGCTCTCAAATACATAGGATCCGGACGTTTGGTGGAACAAACAGATTTTGGTAAGTATCATCTGATATTAACTACATATGGTGTAGTCCGCAATGAATATGAACAACTAAAGGAATATGAATTTCTTTACCTCATTCTTGATGAAAGCCAAACTATTAAAAACCCCGATTCAAAAATATTTGCTGCAATAAGTGACCTAAAATCGAAATACAGGTTAGTGCTCACCGGAACGCCCATAGAAAACTCACTTACCGATCTTTGGTCGCAAATTGAATTTATAAATCCGGGCATTTTGGGTGAAATAGGATTTTTCAGGCAATATTTTGTAAACCCTGTTGAAAAGGATGGGAATGAAGAAAAACGAGAAAAGCTTAAGCGTATTATCCAACCCTTTATTCTTAGAAGGACTAAAAAGGAAGTGGCTCCTGATTTGCCAACACTTACCGAACAGGTTCGTCTTTGTAGCATGAGCGATAGTCAAAAAGTTGTGTATGAAGAAGAAAAATCAAAAGTTCGCAATGAAATTCTCAACAATATTGATCAGTTTGGCGTTGAAAAGACGGCAATCTTAGTGATTAATGCGCTTACACGACTTCGACAAATAGCCAATCATCCGGTTATGGTTGATAGAACCTATCAATTAGATTCAGGAAAATTTGAAGAAGTTACAATAAGTTTGGAAACCATGTTCCTTGGCAATCATAAAGTATTGATTTTTTCATCTTTTGTGAAACATCTGGAGTTGTTCCGTAAGTTTTTTGAAGAGAAAGGATGGCGTTTCTCTATGCTTACTGGGGAAACCCGAAACAGGGAAGAGGTTGTGAACGATTTTCAAACAAATGAAGAAAACAAATTTTTCTTAATTTCTCTTAAAGCAGGGGGATTGGGCCTTAACCTTACAGCGGCCGAATATGTTTTTTTACTCGATCCATGGTGGAACCCGGCTTCCGAGATGCAGGCCATAAACCGTGCTCATCGTATAGGACAAAAAAACAAGGTATTTGTGTATCGGTTTATATCAGCAGAAACCATAGAGGAAAAGATAATCAAATTACAGGAACGTAAATCAGAATTAGCAGAGATCTTCATCAACAATAACAATCCTTTCAAATCCCTTTCGCGGGAAAACATTCTTGAGTTGCTAGATTGAGATGATTATAACCTATTTAAGAAACATTCGTATAATGTTTTAACTGATCATTTAAACTAACCAGCTATGCAAAAATTTTTATTTCTAATGATGGTTGTTCTTGTTATGGTTTCCTGTAAAAAGAACAATGATAACACGATAAAGGGTGTAAGTGGAGACATGATCATTGATCATCGTTGCACTAAACTTGCCACCATACCGGAAACGGCAATAACTCAAGCAAAATCCAAGCTGCATATTGCTTATGGGCACACTTCACATGGAAGTCAGTTAACTGAAGGCATGACTGGCCTGGTAACCTGGAAAGGTTCTCTTTATGCATGGAATGCAGGTGGCACAAACGGAGCTTTGGATATTCAAGACTTCTATGGAAATTTTGGCGGCTCAAGTGCACAAGATCTTGGCAATCCGGACTATACATCCTGGGAACCTGCAACCCGAACATATCTTAACGCACATCCTAATATTAATGTTATCATATGGTCGTGGTGTGGGGAAGCGAGTTCAGCAAGTGCTCAAATTATTACAAATTATTTGACCCTGATGAATGGCCTTGAAAAGGACTATCCGAGTGTGAAGTTTGTTTACATGACAGGTCATCTGGATGGGACAGGACTTACTGGGAATTTGCATCTGAGAAACGAGCAGATCAGAACATATTGCAGGGACAATAACAAAACACTTTACGATTTTAACGATATTGAGTGTTATGACCCCAATGGTATTTATTATGGAGATAAATACCCAACCGATGGATGTAATTACGATGCCAGTGGTAATGGTGTAACTAGCGTGGATTCTAATACGGGTTTGCCAGTTGCTGGTAGTG
>WSSedL1CaDRAFT_10000574_pt1 | contig 25465 bp, 18 predicted proteins | sample WetSurSL1Cattail_FD_9464 | JGI IMG/M metagenome (IMG submission 9464)
AAAACTCATTTGCATCATCAACAATAACGGCTTCTGAACTATTTTGACCAATAATGGAAGACAATGTATGACTGCATGTATTTAGCCAACCATTACACGCATCAGTGGGAGTGTGAATAAAAATAACCAGGCCTTTCATAAGAGGTGATTAAGATGTTTTTTTAATTTAACTGAACATTCTCAAATTTTGACAAAACTGTTTTAACACCACGGGGAGTCCGCTTTTTCAAAAGGTCCTCAAATAATTTTTGGTTTTCAGTTTTGGTATTTTTAAACACTGATTCAGGTATCTCATCATAAAAACTTAAGAGCTCAACAAATTCGTTTGTAAGAATTTTAAAAATCTGAACATCAGTTTCAGCAACGTAACTAATATTTAATTCATTATCAAACAAAAAATCAAGGGTGCTTAAGAAATAATTGTTACCTACACTTTGGAAAAAACTATTGTTTAAATATACGCCAACATGCCCTGAATAAACGATGTGAAAATAATCATTATCATTGGTATATTCAAAATTTTCTATGGTTTCCCCTTTTTTAAATTTATAAGGTACCACATGGTCGGTCAGCTTCTTAAGCACTTCTCCCGGGATTAATGAGAATTCAGTTATACCCCTGAGATATTTAATAATATCAAATTTCAATAAGGGCATTTGCTTCTCATCTCCGGATTGCCTCGTGTCATTTTCAATTTCCAGAAAAGTATTTTTACCTATTTTTTTCATGAAGGCTGGCCCGAACATTTCTTTATTATCGAAATAAACGGTTTTGTTTAATTCAAAAGCAGACACTGCAGCCAATTCGGCAAGCATTGGATCAGGATTTACCATATTTGCAAGAAAGACAGGCATGTCTTCCTGGTTCTTTTCGTTGGCCAACTCTTTAAGTGCGCATGCCTTTGTCCATCGATTAATCCACTTATAATCATGTTGGATAATGTTGTACAGGATTTCTCGTTTTTCCATTCTTTCGGTAGGGAAATACTCCTGCATTTTCCTGACTTTGTCTTCGTAACGCAGAGGTTGTAAAAGAGGCAGAATGATGGCTTTCATTTCGTCTTTCAAAACTATAGATGCTAACTCAAGCGCAAAGGTAATTTTATCAAAGTCATCGCTTTGAATATTGCTTTTAATTAAATACATGGTTTTTGCATCAGTTAAAAGCGAAAGAAGATTAAATAAGCTTTCGTAGTTATATTTAATTTCTGTTTCCATTGCATTCAGGAGTAAATCCGAACATTTTTGACCCCTAAGGTCTGATATCATGGTTAAGTTCCAAATAAGTACCTGGCACAATTCGTTTAACTCATGCTTTATGGTAACAAGCCTGTCATCTGAAAGCGTAAGGCTACATTTACTAAGTGCCTGTAAAGCAGCAGCAATTATATTCTGATTTGTATAGTTTAGTTTTTTAAGAAGGAACCCGATTACATCTTCGCTTGCAATATCACCATAAAGTTGAATAATTCTAATCTGAACTTTTTCTGTTTGACCCGTTTGGTAAAAAACGTCGTCCAACGTTGACAAATATTTGGCATTCATTCGTAAAAGCGCTGCATATGCAGAATTAGCCAACGCAGAACTACCAAGCTTTTCAATCACATTCTTAATCAGTCTCTCATTATCAATTCCTTCTGATGACACAAGCACATTTTTAACTACCTGCAAAATAGGATCTTTGATAAGCCTAAGCATAATAACACTATTGGTCTCCTTATCTGCATAACGACAAAGTTTCGCTCCAAATACCCTTTCATCATTCTTTTTGGATATGGATAGCTGCTCCACATATTTTTCTTTGTTCATGCGGGTTTGTATTGCACCAAACCTGGAAAGGACGTATTCTATCTTGTCTCGATTGGGAGACGCAACAAAATATTTGGTAGTTGTAAGGTCTTTCAATTGATCTTTAGCCTCAAGCAGACATAAATTATTTGCTTTTATTATACCTACTCGTTGTCGTAAATTGTCGTCCGAAGGAATGAGTTTTTGGCAGGTTTCTTTCGAGATGATTGGGTTAATTAAGTAAGACAAATTTATACCTCTGATAACTTGTATACCCTTATAAGTATCTAGGTGTTCATTAAAACGATATATAAAGGTATTCTGATTACTCGACATCACTTTCATATTAACCAGGCTTTCCTTAAGTTTTTTACGGTATACTTCATAAAGACCATAACGAATAACCAGGAAAACGATGGGTATCAATAATAAAATGACGAGTATAATATTATATTGATTGTCTGCTGATTTTGAAAGGATATACTTATAGATTATTGCTGCAACACCCATACCTGCAAGCAAACCAAACATGCAACTTTTGGTATAGTAGTCATTTCTATTACGCTGATCAAGGGGAGAGTACAATGCGTTTAACGTAGGGAACATCAGATTTTCGAAACTAAAATGAGTTCCCAGCATAAACATAAAAGAAAATATAATAAGGAAAATGTGAAAATCAGACGATGGAGTTATTCTTAAGACATAATGGGAGAAAACCAACAACATGGATAATGTGAGCATTGCCAAAGGCATAAGTAACATACTATTCCTCACACCCAAAAAATAAAATGCCCGAACCTTTAAAAACACTTCATACAAAATAGAAACTATTGAGATGAAAATAGCATATTGGGACAGAAATGGAAGTATGTCATCTGCAACTTGATATTTATATGAGATCTCTGCCATAAAAAACATAAACGCAAACGTTAACAGAACGGATATTAAGGCAGTTGATAAAAATATAATCCGAAAATAATTATCGGCAAGAAGCTTAAAAAAGGAATGACGAACTTTTATTTCCTGAGCATTGTCAATAATAACAGTCGTTCTTTTGTCGTTGCCAAACATAATGACGCTGGCTATAAAACTAAGAATAAAAATTGTTCCCGATCTGTAGATAAGTGTCGAAGTGTTAAATGTACCTGTTGCGCTTTTAGCTAACATAAGAAATAAACCAGCTGCAAGTATTCCTGCGTATTTGGCAATATTTATCGCTTTCTCCAGTCTGTTCCCTCCCTCTTGAACTATTCGTGTAATAAGTCCCTTCAGAACCAATATTACTATTATGTTTAAAGGAATTAACATGCCTGCCATTCCTGCAAATACTAAATAGTTTTGTGTCAATCCTAACTGATAATGAACTGTAATGGTAAATATGAGGAAACCTAAATGCAAAAGCAATAGTGTGGTACTAAAACTAAACAGGCGTTGAGTTACATTGTATAACCATACAACTGCACCTCCGATTAATACTGAAGAAAAAAAGAAATAAGACCATTCCGAAAGTGTAATATGACTATGAAAAAAAAGTGCAAGAATGGTCAAATCAAACAATGCATTAGCAAATACAAATAGAAAAGTAAATATTAGTACAGTAGTGTATTTAGTCTTCATTGTGCATTGTTTTTGACAATTTTATTTTTTAGGCGCCTTAATTTCCGGTATTGTAGTTGCCTTATCAGCGGCTCCTTCAACACCTTTAGCCGCTGCTTCGGTTTGTTTGTTCAACTGTTCCATGACCCCACCTTTTTTCTTCAGCTCATCTTTTTTCTTTTTTGAAAATTTCTCGACAGTTTTTTTGACGATGCCTGGTTTTATTATCTCAGGATAATCTAATAATAACAAGCCCTTCATCACTTTTTTCCCATATTTGTTGAATTTGTAAAAGCCATAGATGTTAATATCCATAACAGAGCGCTTCCGCTTTACAAACTTAGTGTAGTTAAGCGGGAAGCAATGAGCTAATCCAACGGCAAGGTAACTTGAGGGGTAGTCGATTTTCTTATCAGGTAATGGGGGGTTAATAAGCATTAACGATATCGTTTTATTTTCAACAACGTAAAGAAACCACTTTTTCTTATACTTAAATGCGTATATGTTATATGGTATACAATTTTGTGCCGTTCCATAATAGCCAATATGCAAAAGACTGAAATCCCCAAAATATTTTGAAATTGAGGCAGTATCCATTATAATTATATTGGTTTTTGAAGTATCATTTGGAGCGTTTTGTGCATATGACATAGCAAAAGGTGAAACCAACAAGCATAAAAGAAGAAGAAGAAATTTTTTCATTTGTACAAAATTTGATTTAACAGGTCGGGCACATCTGGTCACATAAATACGGACTTTGTGCAAGTCAGTGTTGTTGGGAAAATATGCTCGATTCATACTACAATAAAGTTGCTTTATAATTGATTGATAAAAGTATATTTTTTTTTTGTTTAATTTAATTTGGATAAAATTAATTTTTTAATTTAATTTAAACCCGAATTAATTGGCGTTTATACACAAGTGAAGAAAATCTACCTTTTAGTCTCTGCATTATTCATTGTTTTTACTCTTAATGCACAAGAAAGTGTTATTAGTGAAATCAATAATGTACTTTCGTCTTCGAAAAGCAAAAAGGCTGCTTCTGAAAAAGTAAAACAGGAACAGAAAAAAGCTGAACAGGAAAAGCTTATTGCTGAAGGCGCAAAAAAACCTGTTGTTCCAAATCCGGATTCTATTGTCATTACACCAAATGTTATTGCGGTAGAGCCGAACGATTCATCTTCTATAGAAGGTATTTGTGATGGAATACTAAATCAGGTACCGAAAAAGAAGTTCACCACTGAAAAAGAATGGGAAAAAGAGTATCTGATTACAAATCAGGTAGCATATAAGAAAACACATGCCCTTGATTCTTCTTATAAAGTATTTGGATGGCATCCGTTCTGGATGGGATCAGCATTTAAAAGCTATAATTTTTCACTGCTTTCTGTAGTAGCTTACTTTTCATATGAACTTAATCCACAAACAGGCGATTATTATTCAATCCATAACTGGAACACTACAGCTCTTTTAGATTCGGCGCATGCTCACAATTGCAAAGTGGTACTCACCGTTACAAATTTTAACTCTCAGAACAATATAAAGTTTCTAACCAATAAGGCAGCTCAGAAAAATTTTATCAAAAACATCATTACCTTATTGAAAGACAGGAACGGAGATGGTGTCAATATTGATTTCGAATGTGTGCCTGGGAAATGCAGGGATTTGCTAACTAATTTTTTAATAGATTTATCAACCTCGCTTAAAACTGAAAAAAGCAGTTATATGCTTACCATAGCATTACCACCTGTAGATTTTTCGCAATCATTTAACCTTTCCCAACTCGATCGTTACGTGGATCTTTTTGTCATTATGGGTTATGAATATCATGGCATTTTCAGTAAAACAGCAGGCCCTATTGCGCCCTTAGGAAGTGGTAATAAATGGATGGCTCTCAATGTTGAAAAATCTGTTGATGCGTATTTAACGACAGGTGTAACCCCTAAAAAATTGTTATTAGGTGTTCCTTATTACGGTTCCGAATGGCTTACAAATGATCTAACGTTCCCATCACCTGCCAAGGCCTTCCTTAAATTCCATACGTACCGTGGGGTAAAAGATTTGACCGGCAATTACGGAGGCGTGTTAGATGATGTTAGCGTAAGTAAATATTATGCTTACCGGGATCCGGCAGACATGTATCATCAAATTTGGTTTGAAGACACTTCCACTCTTTCTCAGAAATACGAACTTGTTAAGAAGAAGAAGATTGGAGGTATTGGGATTTGGGCTCTTGGCTATGACAATGGTCATGAGGAACTTTGGAAACTTATTGCCAATAAATTTGCATATACTGATGCGCAATTAGCTAACGTTGCCAAAACAAAGCCTAAAAGCACTTTTTTTATAAGGCGCATCATGAATTTCATGATGCGATTAGCCCGTAACCCCAAAGCCGTATTTGCCAACCCAAGACCTTTGATAACTTTAATGGGATGCCTTGTTGGCGTAAGTGTCATCGGCCTATTTATCTTGCTTAGTTATGGCTATCGTTTTAGAAGACTTTTTAAACTGGGCCTTCAGGGTGGAATTGCAACCATGATTGTTCTTATTCTTGCATTATTATTAATGCTTAGTCGTTATATTAGTTTTAAAGAGGCATATATTCTGGTTGGAGGTGTTTTGATTGGTTTGGTGCTTTTCTTTGTTTTTAGCAGAAGATTTCTCAGTGAAAAAGATTTACCATAAAGTAACAATTATCTGTGTTTTATGATTCACAATGCATTAAGAGTTATAGCCGATAATCTCGATCAATATTTAGGGAATCGTTTCTCTCAATCAGCAGGAATTGTTGAGATTACTCCGCTGGGAGATACCAGTGAAGGTGCACAAGCAGGAAGTCGTGAACGGTTATCAATTACATTGGTTAATATTGAACAGGAAAAACTGGGACATAAGCCAAATGCGCATCTACCTTCTCTTCCTGTTACTGTTTACCTTTACATAATTATTGCTGCTGATTATCCGGAAAATAATTATGAAGAAGCTTTGAAACTAGTTTCGGCTGCTATTAGCTTTTTTCAAAGTAATACAGTCTTTAATCATCAGAATACGGGCAACTTGGATCCTTCAATTGACAAGCTGGTTTTCGAAATGGTAAGCTTAAGTATTCAGGAATTAAGCCAGCTGTGGAGCATCAATGGAGGAAAATACTTACCTTCTGTGGTGTATAAAGTTAGGATGATAACTATTGATGAAGGAATTATGGATCATAGTTCTCTCCTTTCAGGTTTTGGAAATAAAATGTTTTAATATTTTATAGTATTAATTGTATATATGCGTTTGAATGATTAACCTCCAATTTCAATATAAGCCTCTTTTTAAGGTAAAAGCTACGCATGAGTTTTTTACAGAAAATGCCGCTGGCGGTTTTACCTTTGTTCCAACAGCAAGAACTGTAGAGCTATGTAAAAAGATGTCTTTTTTAATCAAACACCCTAATAATGATGAAATTCATATACTTGGAGATTATTATAGGCAGGATGCTTTTCGCCAATTCCTTTTGAACGAATCTGAAAGCACACTGAAGCTCTCATTCTACTTATATTCCAAAAACCCATATTTTGTTAATATTACCAATATTCCAACCGAACTTCCGGGCAATATTTTTTATTTCTCAAACTTGCACCTTGATGCAAAAGGATCTGGAAATCTTTCTCGTAGTAAATTTGTTACTCCGGAAGATTTGTATGTTGTTTCTGACCCTGCTAATACCACAACTGCAAACAATGATGAAAATAATGTTTACCAGGTAATGCAGCATTTCCTTAAAAATGAATCGTCAATTACCAAAGGTTCATCAAGGCCTTCAGATGAAGGTTTATATAAAGTTTTACTGAACGAAAAAGAAATCCAAAAATTCGTACATATTGGCAGCATCAAAGGCGCTCCTATTGGATTTATCGATATCATTCTAACCAAAGAAATCCAGGAACAAATTATTCGAGGAATTGAAGATGATGAGCCCATGTCGTATAACTATATGGTAAATTTTGATACCAGGGAAGTATATTGGAAATACGTTATCATTCCCCGATATTTAAAAAGGGCGAAAAATTTTGAAATTTCCCAACAGAAAGGCAAAGAAAGTATCTCCTTTAAAAAAGATGCCGATTCTGATACAAATGAAAATCAGATTTCATTTACATCAGAAACTCCAATAAAGTTTAGAGATATGTACGATTTTGAGTTGCAACTCAAAAAGAAGGATGCCGGAGATGGAGCCGGAAAAATTATCATACAAAATTTACCTTATGCACCATTTGACTCCATTAAACCTTTTTTAAAGGAAAAAATAACCGAAAAGTTTTATTCTGATATATACATTTATATATAAGTTAAGTCCTTACTAATAATGAATTAATAATCAATTTAATCATTTAACTATGGCTCAAAATTTAGCAACACCAGGTGTTTATATTGAAGAAAGAAACGCCTTTCCAAACTCGGTAGCAGCTATACCCACCGCTGTGCCTGCTTTTATCGGCTTCACCGAAAAAGTAGTAAAAGATGGGCAGTCTTTAATTAACAAGCCTGTTAGAATTAGTTCTCTGACAGAGTATCATTCAAATTTTGGAGGTGGTATTAAAACCCCGTTCAATGTTGAAGAATTAAGCGACTCTTCTCAAGCTTATGATTTTATCATTGATGGCAAATCCTATGCTGTAAAACAAGCAAACAAAGCGCGTTTTTTGTTTTATGACAGTATCCGGTTTTTCTTTGCCAATGGCGGTAGTGCTTGTTATATCGTATCAGTAGGCCCATTCGCCACTGTAGTTCAAGAAAAAGCAGCCAAGGCATCAAAAGACGCAGGAAAAGAAGGTGCACCAGCGAGTGAAAAGACTTCCGCAAAAATTCAAACTAACCAAATTACGTTCAAGGCATTGGAAGGTGGCCTTCAGTCACTAATAGCAGAGGAAGAACCAACCATGGTTGTAATTCCGGAAGCTATAGCACTTGACGAAGGTGAATGTTTTGCATTACAACAAGCCATGCTATTGCATAGCGGGTTTAAAATGAAGAATCGTTTTTCCATTTTGGACGTGTATAATGGTGCGCAGTCCAGAACTTATGACAAAAACGATGTAATAACACGTTTCAGAGAAGGAGTAGGTTCTAATTTTCTGGCCTTTGGTTCTGCTTATTACCCATATGTAAAAGCAGCTATTATTCAGGCTGATGAAGTTGATTATTCAAACATTACCAATTTAGATGTTTTAGTTCAACTTTTATCTAAGGAAGCAGAATCACTTGTTGACAATCCTAAAAAAGCTGATGAGGTAAAAGTTGAAATCAAAAAACTTATTGCCGACGGTACGGATGTGAATTCGCTGACACAAACCCTCAAAACAGTTAGCCCTGCCTTTAAAGCAATCATAAGTGCAATGGTTGAAAAACTTAACGTTTTACCCCCAAGTGCTGCAATGGCTGGCTTATATAGCATGGTCGACAATTCAAGAGGCGTATGGAAGGCTCCAGCCAATCTTAGTATTGCATCAGTAACAGCACCCGCTGTTAAACTCACCAACGATGATCAGGAAGACCTTAACGTAACAGTTACAGGGAAATCAGTCAACGCAATACGCTCATTTGTTGGTCAGGGCACTTTAGTTTGGGGAGCTCGTACACTTGATGGCAACAGCCAGGATTGGAGGTATATTAATGTTAGAAGAACAATGATATTCCTCGAGCAATCAATTAAATATGCTGCAAAAGCTTATGTTTATGAACCAAACGTGTCAAATACATGGGTTTTGGTAAAGAGTATGATATCCTCATTCCTCAATTCGGTATGGAAACAAGGCGGATTAGCAGGTATCGTTCCAACTGACGCTTATGATGTTCAGGTTGGTCTGGGCTCAACAATGACTCCAAACGACATCCTCGATGGAATAATGAGAATCAGTGTTAAGGTTGCAATAACCCGTCCTGCTGAATTTATCGTTATCTCATTCGAGCAACAAATGCAACAGTCTTAAAAAAATAGATAAATATTATTATAAACGAATTTAAAAAAATAGAATTATGGCAGAAGAATTATGGCCGATACCGAAATTCCATTTCACCGTATCATGGGGTGGCAATGACATTGGATTCCAAGAAGTAACAGGTCTTCAAATGGAGACTCAGTTTATCGAGTACAGAGCAGGAAATGACCTAACGTATTTAACACAGAAAATTCCCGGGCTTAAAAAACACGGTACCATTGTACTTAAAAAAGGGATGTACCAGGGCGACGATGCCTTTTGGGATTGGTTCACCGATGTTCAAACCAACCCTGAGCGCAGACAACCGGTTACGATAGTATTGTTCAACGAAGAAGGATCTCCGGTTATCACCTGGACTGTAAACAATGCATTTCCTGTGAAATTTATTGGACCAGACTTGAAAGCAAATGCAAATGAAATAGCCATTGAGTCTATTGAACTAGCACATGAGGGATTCACCATTGAACATAGCTAATCCAAATGGTTACCCAGCTCCGTCATTCCGGTTTAGCGTCTTTATCGGTCCATCGAGTATAAGCGGTGGACCAGACGCTAGCTTTCGTGATATATCAGGAATATCAGCAAGCCTGGGAACAGAAGAGATACTTGTTGGGGGCGATAACGCAAATAGTTATCGCTTACCCACACAGGTAAAGTATTCTCCATTGTTATTAAAAAGGGGTGTAATGAAGGTTACTTCTGAATTGGCCAAGTGGACTGATGAAGTGTTAAGCTCCGGGTTAGCTATACCAATAATCACAAAAAATATTGCGGTGAAATTGCTGGACGATCAGGGCAACCCTTTAGTAACATGGGTTTTTGAAGACGCTTTTCCTACAAAATATGAAGTAAACAGCCTTAATGCAATGAGTAATGAATTGCTTATTGAAACTTACGAGCTAACTTACAGAAGATTTCACAGATCCTAGTTTACATAAATAACTACAAATATGCCAGTTGAGATACGCGAGTTGGTTATTAGGTTTGCTGTGGAAGACGGGCAAAAGGAATTTCGTTCCACAGAAATTAGCTCACAAGCTTCACCAAAGTTGATAAAAGCCATCACTAATGAATGTGTGGAAATTGTTCTCCATAAAATTGAAAAACGTTTAGAGCGCTGAGTAAATAATTGTTTTAAGAAAAAAGTATGCCCAACTCACCAGTCAACAAATTAGTTATTACACCTGTAACAGCAAAGGGTGCACCTGCAGGATCACCCTATATTTGCAAAATAAACCCATCATCTCTTTCATATGATTTCAAGATAACATATGCAACGACTGAGACTCAGGGAAAGGTAGCTGAAAACCAGCAGTTTACTGGAATATCCAGTCCTGAATTGAGCTTTGAATTTACGATTGATGGTACTGGGGCCTCAGGCCCTCCTGTGAAGGTTGAAGATGAGGTTGAAGCATTTAAAAATGCCTGTTACTATTATAAGGGAGACAACCACTGCCCTCCTAATGTTTTAATTACATGGTGGGGACCATTGATGAGCTACCAGAAAAAAGTTTTTAATGGAGTAATCGAGTCCTTTAGTTTAACATATACACTTTTCTCCCCTTCGGGTCTGCCTCTTAGAGCAAAAATCAGAACCAAATTCAAAGGCTCAATGGATGACAAAAAAGAGACCGCGGTATCCAAAACAAGTTCACCTGATTTAACGCATATTAAAACCATTAATGAAGGAACAAGCTTATCCGCCTTATGCAAGGAAGTTTATGGCGACGAGAGTTTTATACTTGAGGTTGCACGTCTCAATAATCTTGTTAGTTTCAGGAACATAAAACCTGGGTCTAAATTGATATTTCCACCAATTAAATAAAAATAAAGATGCCCGGTTCAAACAATACTATTGGAACTGTTACTTTCAAAGTGCTTAGCGGGGGTTCTGAAATTCCCGGAGATTATACCGTCGAATCCATTTCTGTTATCAAAGAAGTAAATAAAATCGCATCAGCTATCATTAAGATTCAGGATGGCGCAGTGGCCTCGGACAATAATTTTCCAGTAAGTAAATCTAAAAAATTTGACCCCGGAAAAGAAATTGAGATTAAGGCAGGATATGACTCTACTGAAGAAACAATATTTAAGGGAATTGTAGTTAGTTATGGATTAAAGATTACCGAATCCAAATGTCATTTGGTAATTGAATGCAAAGATAAAGCGGTTAAACTCACCGTGGGCCGGAAGAATGCCATATTTGAAAAGAAAAAAGACAGCGAAGTAATTAAACAGATTATAAATGATTATTCGCTTGATGTTAACGCAGAATCCACGAATTATCAATATGAGGATGTGTTACAACATTACGTTACCGATTGGGATTTTATTATTACCCGTGCTGAAATTAACGGGATGGTAGTGATTAATTCCGACGGTTCGCTTAAGATTAAAAAACCTGCTACAGGTTCTTCTGTAGCTGATGTTACTTATGGCAAAGACTTAATAAGCTTTAATGCCTATATTGATGCCAGAACGCAATTAAAAAAAGTAAAAAGCTATGCCTGGGATATGGATAATCAGGATTTGGTTGATTATACCGCGAGCACCTCTTCCAATACTTCAGCAGGCAACCTTTCATCCAGCACCCTGGCTGATGTAGTTGGATTAAGCGAATTTGAACTTCAAACCACCAGTAATGCCGCAATGGATGTTATTACCCAATGGGCAGATGCAAAACTTGCGAAGGCTTGCTATGCTAAAGTTCGGGGAAACCTCACAGTTAATGGGAATAGTAAAATATTGCCCGGAGTAACAATAACACTTAAAGAATTGAGTGCCCAGGTTAACGGCGATGTGTATGTTAGTTCAGTAGAACACGTTATTGAAGATGGATTATTTACTACACGAGTAGGACTGGGATTATCTCCGGAATGGTATTCCGAAACCAAAACGGACATCGCAGCCCCACCGGCTGCCGGATTAATAGCTCCTATGAAAGGATTACATATTGCTACTGTTCAGCAAATAGATCAGGATCCTAATGGGCAATACAGGATAAAAGTTAAAATCCCTTTACTGCAGGCGAGTAGTATATATGTATGGGCACGTATGGCAAATTTCTATGCTACTGCTGATGCTGGGTTGTTTTTTATGCCTGAAACTGATGACGAAGTTGTGATCGGCTTTCTGAACGAAGATCCGCACCACCCGATTATTTTAGGATCATTATATAACAAAAACGCCGCACCACCATTTACTGCTGATTCGGATAATTACATTAAGGCATTGGTTACCAAAGAGAAATTGACCTTAAAGTTTGACGATGAAAATAAAGCAATTATCATAGTAACGCCTGATAAAAATACAATTACGCTTAACGATAAGGATAAAAAAATTACGATAAAAGATGACAATAAGAACAAAATCGAAATGTCCGAAGATGGCATCCTGATCGAAAGCGGTAAAGATTTTATTCTGAAAGCAAAAGGAGAGATTAAGATAACCTCAACTGATAAAACTTCAGTGAAAGCTGATCAGGATGTGAAAGTTGAAGGAATGAACATAGAAATTAAGGCACAAACTCAATTTAAAGGAAAAGGAGCCATGGTCGAAATTAACGGCTCCGGACAAACCACCATAAAAGGCGGAATAGTAATGATAAATTAACTAGTACAGATATGCCAGCTGCAGCAAGATTAACAGATTTCCACTCCTGTCCGATGCAAACGCCAGGAACTCCGCCAATTCCGCATGTGGGAGGAGTTATTTCGGGGCCGGGATGCTCTACCGTTTTAATTGGGGGAATGCCTGCTGCCGTGGTTGGGGATATGGCCATATGTACAGGCCCTCCGGATAGTATAATCAAGGGCTCATCTACTGTGCTTATTGGAGGCATGCCTGCTGCAAGAATGGGAGATTCTACCGCACATGGAGGATCCATAGTACTTGGATGCACAACAGTTATGATTGGCGGATAATTTATTGACTAATAACATATTTTATAATATTTACAAAAACTACACTTTATACAATGCAACATAGAAAAACATTTCTGGGTATTGGCTGGAAATTTCCTCCAACTTTTGACAAAAGAACAAAGAGTGTTGTATTGGTGTCAGAAGAAGAGGATATTAGAGAAAGCTTAATGATTCTTTTATCCACGCGTCCGGGAGAAAGGGTTATGCAACCTGAATATGGCTGCAACCTAAGTATTTTAAACTTTGAGCCCGCTAATATATCTCTTTTAAGCCTGGCCAGAAGCAGAATCGAAAATGCTGTTCTCTATTTTGAAGCCAGAATTACGATTGAGGATGTTACAATCCTAGCTGACAGATGGTATGATGGCGTCATTGAAATAAACATAGAATATACCGTTCGCAGAACCAATGAAAGAAGCAATATCGTATTTCCTTATTATATATTGGAAGGCACCAATGTAGAGGAAATGCCGAAATAATAAAATAATTAATCTGGTATCGCAACCAATATGGAAATAAAAGAAAATTTAACCCAACATAGTTTTCAGGGAAGTATCCAACAAAGCCGATATTCAGAAGCGCTTGAGAAGGATTATGTTAAAATAGATGAAATGTCATTTAATGACAAGCTGGTGTATATCCTGGGCATGTCAAAAATGGTTAATTTCTATAATGCAGACAATACCCCCGAGGGCGATTGGTCCGACATGTTAACAGATGAAGCTGTAATACTTGCAGCGATTTCTTTTTTTGACCCATCGCAGTTTGAAAGCAGGTTTAAAACTTACAGCTATAAGGCTACAATTTTTAATGACCTTCAAAAAAAGAAAACCTATTTTCTAAAATGTCTTGATGAAATATTCAATTTAGCTTCACGTATTGACAAGTGGTATATAAACCTCAAGTCAATAGAGGATTATATAAACAATGAAGTGTATATTCGCAGCGAAATCTATAACATTATTGACACTAAGCTGGCCCTTGCTTTTCAAAAATTTAAGTCGTTTGTTGCAGGCGCTCCGGAAAAACTTGAGTTATCAAAAAAAATAGAATATAATTTTGACCAGTTTCATTTCATTTGGGCGCTGGAGAATGTTGAATCTGCATCATTTATTTATGAAGGGACGGATGAAAAAGAAAGGATAAACTCAGGCATTGAGGCTTTTCAAACTATTTTTCAGGAATTGTATGAAGCTTCCATTTATCTGAAATCAAAATCCAATGATTATCTCGAAGAATCCCTTCAAAAAGATTACCACTATCCCGAAATTGCCTTATTGCTTGCTTTTTTAAAGTTATATAATTACCCTCAGGAGAATTTAAATAACCTTACGCATAGATATCTAAACTATTATTTTCGAAATATCCTTAAACAAAACGAAAAAGGAGCTATTGACGATAAAGTATTTTTAAACTTTATTTTAGATAAGGAGTGTGTTGAGGCAATTGTTCCTAAAGGCACCAAATTTTTGGCTGGAACTGATGAAAACGGGGCTGGAATCCACTACTCCGTTGACTACGACCTTCTTGCGAACAAGGCAAGGCTCTCTAATATTTTTAATATTTTCATCTCACATAGAGCATTAAGTAAAGATGATGCCGACTTAAACCGGGTTAACAATATATACTTTTCTGAAATTCCGGTTATTGAATGGAATGATAAGCCCACCTTTAAAAAGAGGGGCTTCTATCCTGCTTTTGGTGAAGAGCAACAAGGGCGAGGTGAAGATGATCGCACAATGACCTATGCGACAATTGGTTTTGCCATTGCTTCGCCAATGCTTTATCTTTCTGAAGGCAAACGCGAAATAGATATCCTTTTCGAATTTAAAAAACAGGCTTACAAAGATCTTATTAAGACACTAAAGTCCCTGAGCAAGATAATGAATGTTTCGTTCAGGGAAACTATAGCAAAATGTTTCGCTGAGGCATTTGAAATTCAGGTTTCTTCAAACGAAGGGTGGTACAATATTAAACGCTATGTTGCAACATTGGAGGATCAGTCCAACAGCATGGTTATCAAATTTGATCTAAGTGCCGAAGCCCCACCTTTCATCGGACTGAATAACGAATTGCATAAAAGCGATTTTGAAACATCTTTTCCGGTAATTAAAATTTTGTTAAATAATCTTTCATACCTATATCCATTTTCGTTGTTAACTAAGGCTGCAATTGAACAAATAAAGATTTCAACCAAGGTTACCGGTGTCAAAAATGTAATACTTTATAACAATGTTGGTCCTGTTGATCCCAACACTCCATTTTTACCCTTTGGTCCTATACCCGCTTTGGGGTCATATCTCCTGATTGGGAATAATGAAATATTTCAAAAACAACTCGAAAATTTAAAAATTAATATTGAATGGCTTGAAGTACCTTCTAATACCGATGGTTTTAAGGGTAGGTATAAAGAATATAACATGCCTGATGTTAATAACACATCTTTTGAAGTGTCGGTTTCAATATTAGATGCTGGCAGATGGAAACCTGATAACATCGAAAACCAACAAGCATTAATGCTTTTTAGAACAAAAAACAAATCAGAAAAACTGGATGTTGAACCAGGCTCACCGGTAGATACCAGAACATGTTTGAGCAATATTGATTTAAGCTTGATAAAACAAGTTCCTAATTTTAAAGGCATTTCTGAACCTCTCACTTATACTACCATGTCCAAAAGAGGGTTTCTGAAAATTGAGCTTACCGCTCCGTTACATGCATTTGGACATGCGGTATATCCTGGAATCCTTACTGATATTACTATTGAAAATTCAAAAACCGGAATCTTAAAAGGGAAAACTAAAAAAACGCCTCCTATCCCACCCTTTACTCCACAGATAAAAAGTATTTCATTGGATTATGAAAGCAGTTCGGTTATTGGTTTGAAAGAAAGTGTAAATGCTTTAGGTGCAGATTTTGTTTTATCCGGAGAAGTTTTCCATATTCATCCAAAAGGATATGAGAAAGTTGTACCAACAACGCTTGCCAATGATATTTATCTTGCACCTCATTATGATTTTGAAGGTGCTTTGTACTTAGGATTCAAAGATGTTGACCCTCCTCAAACAGTTTCTATATTGTTTGAAATGCTTGATGAGTTCACCATTTCATCTGAAGAGGAACCCCCTGTTACTGAATGGGCATATCTCGCCAATAACACATGGTATGCATTAAAACCTGCAAGCATTCTAAGGGATGACACTAATAATTTTCTGAAAACCGGAATTGTTATCATTGAACTTCCGGAAGCAATTAATCGAAACAATACGATTTTCAGTCCCGATTGTTATTGGATAAGAATATCTGCCCAGCATAATATTGAAGTAGCATCGCACATTTTAAGCGTTACTGCGCAAACGGTAAGCGCAACACTCTGTGGTAATGAATCTTTGTATAAGTCAGATTATCTAGATAAGGCATTACCTCCTTATAGCATCAACAGGGCATTGGTAAATATTCAGGGAGTTAAAAATGTAATACAACCCTTGCCCTCATTCGATGGACAATCTCATGAGAAAGAAAAACAATTTCAGGCACGTATAGCAGAAAGGCTAAAACACCATAACAGGGCTATTAACTGCTGGGATTTTGAGCGATTGACGCTCGATAATTTCCCACAGATTGAGAAGACGACGTGTTTACCTGGAATGAACAGTGATAATCTTGATGCGCCGGGCAATGTACTGCAAGTTGTAATTCCATTCGCAAATAGTGTTATCAATAATAAAGAACCTAAAGCCAGCAGCGAACTTTTGTATAAGATTAAATCTTTTTTACAGGAACATACCTCTCCTTTTACAAAAGTTGAGGTTCGTAACCCAAGTTATGAGCGAATAAGAATAATTTGTGCTGTAAAATTCAAAGGAACTCACAACTATGGGTTTTACATGCAGCAACTTAACGAACAGGTAAACAATTACATATCTGGAAGCTTAGCAGGATCTCGTTCTCAGGCACAAATGGGCAAAATAATTTATTGCTCAGATGTTATTACATACTTGCGAACATTAACATATGTGGAATTTATTACCCGATTTTCGATGGTTCAGGCTGCCAGAGACATCACTGGAAATTATATCCTGCTGGATACAGCTCGTGAGGGAGAGCCCAGCTCAGGTTTGAAAGCAACCAAACCATGGTCAGTTCTAGTTCCTGCAGACCAGCACCATTTCTCCATTATCGTTGATCGCAAGGATCAGAATTCCTTACAGGCAGGTATTGAGTACCTTGAATTAGGGCAGGATTTTATCATAAATGAATAAAAAAGCATATAAATAACCATATCATGTCATTACAAAATAGGGAAACATTAAAAAGTTATTTCAAGAAAGGTCAATTACCTACCGAAGGTAATTTTAACGATCTTATTGATTCTCTTATAAACAAAATTGACGATGGAATGTCGAAAACTGTTGACGAGGGATTAATGCTTTCGCCAATCGGGGAATCAAAAAAACTATTAAGCCTCTATAGAGGTATTGAAGACAAAAATCCTATTTGGCGCATTGAAGTTGAAGACAACAACTCTAATTTATGTTATACAAATAAACTGGGAGACACCGTTCTTTCCATTGATGATAATGGTCGGGCAGGGATTAACACAGCACAACCCGAATCCGAATTAGATGTAAAAGGCGTAGTTTCCATGTCGGGCAGAACTGGAAACGCATACAAAGGAAAAGCTCCTGCAGATGGTCAGTGGCACATAATTGCTGAAAGCCTGAATGGATGCCAAATGTTTGAGGTAATTGCTGGCGTAGGTAAGAAAAAAACAGGCAAGTATGCCATGGCTCATGCCATTGCAATTAGCTCATATGGTAAATCAAAGAATCGGATAAAGATTACCAGGGGGCGATACGGGATTTGGAATAACAGAATTGATTTTAAATGGACAGGGAGCACCTACAATTTTAACTTAGAGATACGCTCCCGAATTAATTATGGTGACAACATTTCTATTTGCTATAACATACAAAAACTTTGGCATGATGCATTTATGGATGAATGCCTTTCCGAGGAAGAATAGATTTTATGCAATAACTGAAAAATAAGATTAATGGAACAACCTTTATATATTGACAAAGATTTTGCGCCGGATCCGTCGTTGGATTTTAAGTTTCTCAGGTCAGAAGGCATAAGAATTATCCAACAACTTGCAGGATCTTTTTGGACAGACTTTAACGTTCATGACCCTGGTGTTACTATTCTTGAGCAATTGTGTTTTGCGCTTACCGAATTATCATTTCGTACAAATTATGCAATAGAACAACACCTTTTCAATGAAGGCAAAGACAACTTACCATTCTTTAGACCTGAAGATATTTTAACAAACAGCCCGCTGTCATGCAACGATTTGCGGAAGCTATTTCTCGACTCTATTCCTGAGATAAAAAACATTTGGTTTGAACCTTGTAACGAGGGACAGGCAGGCTTTAACGGCCTATATAAAATTCTGGTTGATTCAGGAAGTATATCTACAAAACAAACCCAACTTTCCGACGATTTTACCATTAAAATCCGCAAGCTCTATAGCCAAAGTAGAAATCTTGGTGAAGATTTGCATGAAATAAATCTTCTTGAACATATTCCCGTGAAAATCGAGGCTGATATTGAAACTGACGGGGTTCATGAACTTGAGAAAATCTTATCGAAAATATATTTCATAGTTGAGCAATGCATTAACCCCGAAGTCCGGTTTTATTCCTTAGGCGAGCTTATTGCCAAGGGAAAATCATACGACGAAATTTTTGATGGCCCAAAATTACAGCACGGATTTATACTTACAGATGAACTACTACCTCAGCCTGACATTATTACAGTTTCAGATATAGTAAAACTGGTAATGCAAATTGAAGGGGTGGTTAGTGTGAAAAAACTGAATCTACTGATTGATAATGTACAGTATATCAATCAGTATCAGATACCGGCAGGGAAAATCCCCAAATTTATTACCAATGAAGTGCTTTCGGACGAAGAGGTAAATACAATCCGGTTTTACAGGGGCGACATGAAATATTCCGGATTTAACTACCGGACTTTCAGAAGACACCTGAATGAGATGGTTTCCGAAAATAAAAAGTCCTACCGCATCAGTGAAGCGAGTTTTGAATTCCCTGATATTACACAAGGTCTTGATTTTAAAGACTATTATTCTATCCAAAATCATTTTCCCGCCATATACGGTTTAGGAATGGAAGGGCTTCCGAATAAACCAACCAAAGAGCAGTTGGCAAAAGTTAAGCAGCTAAAAGGTTATTTAGCAATGTTTGAGCAATTAATGGCAAACTACCTTACACAGCTATCTCATTTTAAAGACCTTCTTTCAATTCAAAAACGTCAGGATAAAACCAACTATTCTCAATTTCTTGATAACATTCCAAATTCAGCCGATATTTTCTCCAAACATGATGGTGATATTAGCGATGTTTATATTGATTTTGGGAAAGTTCAAAAATCCTATAAAGATGGATTGCCTGCATTAACCGCAATTTTTGACAATTCAGTCGATCGAAAAAACAGGTTGCTCGATTTCCTGCTGGCCACGCATGGGGAGTCATTTACAAGGTATTCCATGCATCACCTGAATTATTATTTTGATGATGCCGAATATAATCGTTTCAAGATACAATGTAAGGCTGCACTCTTGCAATTGCTTTCTGAAATTAACTATGCAAGGTCTTCGGGAATTAATTATTATGAATCGGAAGTAAACCAGTTCACTGGTCTTGAAAAAAGACTTTGTATATTATTGGGAATTGGCATTACTGAAGATGAGCAAGGACACATTAATCTCAAAAAACAAATTTCGGCATTTAGCGCTGTTAAAGATTTTGGAATTCAGCTAGTTGACCCTCTAGCCGCTTCTGCAAATCGCAAAAAATGGTTTACAGAAGCTAATTTGTCGAATGCCGGACTTACTTCATATACCATTCAATCTGAATTTGACTACATTGATGATGAGGATCTGGTTGACCTTACAATAGAAGATGCAGAAAACATAGAATTACCATTTCTCCTGCCTTTCAGAACTAAAGTAATGCTAACTGATTTTCTTCAATCGGGTATTGAATTGCTAAATTATAAGCTTGGCAAGTGCCCCGGAGATAAAATTCAATATGCGCTGGTACACCGAAAAAGCGAAAATGAGGATTGGCTTTTGATAGGTACTTTTGACGACGAACAAGAAGCCTTAAAGTCTGTAAAAGCTTTAATAAGTACCCTTAAAAAGTTGAATTTAGAGATGGAGGGTATGCATTTGGTTGAACATATCCTTTTGAGACCTCAAATTACGGAAAACAAATTTGGAATTTACCTGAATGATGAAGATGGAAAACACATTCTTATAAGTAAGGGGCAATATACGCTTGATGAAAGAAAAAATATTCTAAGCCAGATTGATCAAGGATTATCTGTTTATGATAGCTACTCCGTTGTGGCAGATGAGAACAGAGATATGAATATCGTTTTTAAAGTAAAGGGTACCGATATTCAATTTACCAGCATAACTCCCCGTATTTCTGTAGAGGAAACCCATGCTTTAATGGAAAGGCTCTATCGTTATCTCGCAAATAAAGATAAAAACACAACCTTTGAGCGGAAAATCGGGTTTTATGTGCAATATGACGAAAAAAGCAAGGATATTCCTGAAGAATTCTTTTCTCATCGTATAAGCCTTATTTTACCATCCTGGACAGCCCGATTCAGCAATTCGGAGTTCAGACTCATTGTGAACGACTTGGTTATAGAACAAAAACCGGCTGGCATTTCTACAAATATAGTATGGCTAAACCCTGCGGAGATGAAAATATTTGAAAAATTGCTTAAAAGCTGGTTAAAAAGTAATGTCCTCAATGGAAATGCTGAGTTAGCTAAATTTATTTATCACAAATTATTAACTCAGAGTTAATGATTTTAGAACAACAACATTCGATTCAGCAACTGTGTTTTGAGGTTGAATTTCCGGACCAATCCGAAGTAATTTCATTTCAAAATCAGATCAGTGACCTGGCTCGAAATAGCATCAAATCTATATTAGATGAAACTTTAAGCAAATACTCCGAAGATAAAATAATAACCATTGATTTTTGCGAACTTGATTTAGGTATAATTCCAAAAAACGATTTCAAATCCAAATTACTGGAAAAAATTGAACAACGCCTGAACGAATTATTTTCAGATATTTTAGGTGGTACGGCATACTATCGTCAAAATGTTTCCGGGGTTAATATTATAAGTCATGATCAACATTTTATCAATGATTTCAGCCATTATCTTGTGCATGGTTATCTGCCATGGAATGTAGCTGAAAAATGGACATCAGATAATTTTTTCAAACAACGGATTAAGGAATTGCTTGACACAAATAGCCCGGAGTTGAAAAGCATTGTTCCCTTTTTGAGTAGTATTGAATCCCGGGAGAGATTTGCGCGAATAGCCGGAGACGAAATTACAGGCAGTTTCCTTAAACAATTATTAACTTCCTCAACCTATCAGGTAATTACGGAAGTTTTCAATAAGCTTCATGCACTTATTCAACAAACCTTAAGTCTTAGTGGCCTTATAAAAAGCCTGTTAACAAATTCATACAATGGATATGTTCTTCGTATAATTTTTAAAATTCAGACATTATCCATGGTTTTTGACCAGCCACTTGCTGTGAATGAATTTATTAGCTTTCTTTCCGAAGACAAAAAGCTGACCCCGGAAAAATGGATCATGCCTATTCTGCATGAGGTGTATCTGAATAGAGCTTCATCAGAAGGTGTTTATCAAATACTTCAGGCTTATTTTGTAAAAAAATTAGAAGACAGACCATTATTAATCAGCAATTTTTACGGTGATTTTAACGAAGAAAGTTTCGCTCATTGGTTAAATACAACCAGACCCGAAATAGCCGAGGATATCATTGCTTTTGTAAAGAAAACAATTGATAAGGTGATGCTATACTTTCCGTCTGTAAAACGCGAAAGAATTGCACGTTTAATTCAGTTGCGAGTGGCTGAATGGTTACCCGAAATACGAAGAGGGTCGGTTCCGAAAGGCCTATTGAATGACATTATTGCCAATACAGAACAAATATTTTTGTTATCTCCTGGAATGTTATCTGTTGATCAAAAGGTCTCCCAACCAAAGGCAGAAAGCAGTAAACGATTATTGATGCGTCAACATATAATTACTTTTTTTAAAATTGGCATACAACTGCTTAATGTAAATGAAAGTAATTCTTCTGAAACCATTGAGAAAATAGTTCTTCAGTATGCAAAAGCTTACCCCGACGACTTTAATGCGCTTGTCGAAAATAATGCCGATGCTTCTCCTTTACTGTTTTGGCATATCAGACAAGTTTTTAGTGCAGAAGCCTACAAAAAATTTAAAAAATCACTATCATCGGGGAAACATAAAAAGCTAAGCGACGAACCATACGAATGGCTTTTATTAAGGCATGTTGCAAGAACAAGCAACATCTCATGGACAGTCCTGCTTGAAGGCCAAAAGCCGGTGTACCAAACCTTACAAAAGTTTTTACAACAGGACGAACTACAATTCATTCAAATATTAAAAGAAGAAAAAGCCACTGAGACACATAAAGCAGAAAGACTTTCAGATGAAAAACTTTCAGTAAAAGAAAAACTTTCAGAAGAAATAGCCCGTTTTATAGATCAGGTGAAAGCATCGCAAATCAAACCTGAAGAAGAGAAAAAGATAAAAATTATAGACAAGCTAAGCATCCAGCTAATGGAATTTTTGAGAGGCATACACGCAGAGGCTGATTTTGGCGGTAAAGGGTACTTTTATGCACTTATACGTCAGGCTGCGATGGAAATGCCTATTGAAACCTCTGCGCTATTACTTTCCTTATCTCGTGCAGATGTAACTCATTTACATTCGATATTTACTGTTGAGCAAAAGGAGATTGTTACAAGGTTAATTCAAAAGTACAATCAAATTTTCAAGGTTTCAGAAGAACCGGATGCTGAGCAGAAAGACGAAAAAAGTACAAATCTTACGGAACCTATTTATATATTTAACGCAGGCTTAGTGCTTCTTAATCCTTTTCTTGCACGTTTGTTCGATAAGTCAGGCCTTATTGAAAATAAAGCTTTTAAAACTGAAGAGCATAGGTTAAAAGCAATGATCTTACTTCATTACCTGGCTACAGGCCAAGATAATCCAAGTGAACATGAGCTTGTCTTTAATAAAATCATTACAGGTGAAGAGCCTTCTGCGCAAGTTGAATTAAACATAACACTTAGCCAGGAGGAAAAAGATTTATGCGACAGTTTGCTCGATGCTGCAATAAGTAACTGGACAGCATTAAAAAAAACAAGCAGGGACAATTTAAGGGGTTCATTCCTTTTGCGCGAAGGCAAGCTGCTTTTCGAACAGGAAGGATGGAGACTATCATTGGAACAAAAGGCATATGATATTCTAATTGATCGGCTTCCATGGGGATACTCACTGATGAAATACCAATGGATGAAATACCCGATATATACAGAATGGCGATAACAATAAAAAAAATAAATTAATGAATAACTTTTTTAATCTCAACAAAACCATTACCAGTTTCTCATTGTTTTGCGCAATGTTATTTGCATTTTTATCATGTAATAAATCATTTGAAGTTTCGGATCCTCAACAATTAAACAGATGGCAAAAACTATATGGCTCCTATTATAACGAGCGGCTCAATGATGTTTGTCTAACTGATTCAGGACATGTTCTCATAGGGACAATGCTTGTAAGTCCTGGTGTCGATGAGAGGTCGCTTCTTATATTTGCTAACGGACAGGGCGATTCAGTATGGAGCGATACAGTATATGCAAATAAAGCTATAGTGCACGGTTATGCAGTAGCCATGGCTGGCAATAAAGTGCTTGCTGTAAGCAGCAAAAAGGTAGAAGGTGCATATCCGCAGATGACGATACTTACCTACAATAGGTTTGGTAAACGTATAGATACAACAACTATTACGGTTGATGTTTTGGGAACACTGGCATTAAAAGAAATCCGGTTTACGCATTGCAACACTGACGAAGCCTCTCTGGTTGTTCTGGATTCACTTAAAGATCAGGACGCTTGCATTACCTACAAGTTAAAAGATGGTGAATTAACCATGGGCAGTATTTTAATGCTGCAGGGAAGGGCTGCTACCAATAGAATTTATCTTAAGGAAAAAGATAAAATCACATCTTACATGTCTGTTTCAGTGTTTGACACCAAAAATAAACAATACATAAGAGCTGCTAAAATCAACAATAATATTTTTCAATGGAGCACTATATTCAACACCGATTTGGGACATAGTGATCAAACCGCAGGTGTTTTACTTAAGCCAGATACACTTATTGTTAGTAGTTCATTCAAAACCAATGGCGATAGCACCGGTATTGCTTTGTGGAAATTCAGCGAGGGTGGTCTCCTGTTTAAAACTGAGACAACATTCTTAAAAGGGATCCATGTGTTTCATGAATGCATACAACCAAATAATGATACCATTGTTTTCATTGGCGATGGAAAAATTAACACCAAAAACGCAAGCATATTTTTCGCTACGGTGCATAGTAATGCTAAAGTTATCGATAAAGTATTCTTTGGAAATTCCGGATTAAGCAGTGGAAAATTTATTCGATATGTACCCGCTTATAAAAATTTCCTGATAGCAGGAGATGTTTATAATTCAACCAATACAGATTTTTTTACCATAAAAACAGATGTCAAAGGCATTTGGACACACTAAGCTTTTTTTGTTTTACATTTGATATACCTAAAAACGCCAAAATATGTTTCTGCAACAGGAAAATAAATCCAATGAAGCTAATAAAGGTTCAAATAGGAATTCCCCTAAAGCAGCCGAGAATAATGCATTTGAAAAATACGCTAGGCAGCTAAAAATGAAGCCATACCCCGAGCCCAAAGGACCTATAGCAGACGTAGCCATAAAATCTGGTAATTTATCGGCTACTATTCAGAAAGCAGAAGAGGAAGAACCTCTGCAAGGTAAAGGTAATATTCAGTTAAAGGAAGATGAAGAAGAGCCTTTGCAGGGTAAAGGTGATATTCAACTAAAGGATGAGGAAGAACCTTTACAGGGCAAAGGCAATATCCAATTAAAGGAAGATGAAGAAGAACCTCTGCAAGGTAAAGGTAATATTCAATTAAAGGAGGATGA
>WSSedL1CaDRAFT_10000575_pt1 | contig 25399 bp, 26 predicted proteins | sample WetSurSL1Cattail_FD_9464 | JGI IMG/M metagenome (IMG submission 9464)
ACCTGTGACCGAGATGAGGGCGGGCAGCTTGCTCAAGCTATAAAAGTCATTCCATTCGGCTTCGTAGGCTGGGTCGGCAAAGCTGCACTCCACGGTATAGATCATAAAAAAGGCCTTTCAATGTGTGAGCGCGAACGCAGTTCAGTCGCTGATTTGTTGATGTTTAGTAATGATATTTGGATGAATCTGGGCTGTAAAACGATATTTCGTCACCCTAAGGTGACTTTTAGTCAAGCTAAGATGTGTGTTGTCTGATCTTGAAAGAATTCGATGCGCCGCAAAATTCCCAGCAATTCCGCGCTCTTGGCATTTGAAGCATCTGCAAGGCACGGGAGCTTCGCTCGCGCCGCCGATGAACTGGCGCTGACGGAGGGAGCGATCAGCCGTCAAATTGCACGACTGGAGACCTTTTTAGATGTCGTTCTTTTCGAACGCGTTGGCAATCGGGTTCGACTGACGGCGAATGGTGCAAGGTATGCGGTACAGGTACGCGAAGTGCTCAACCGTCTTGAGCGAGACAGCCAATATCTCATGGGTCAACCCCTGGATGGCGCTAGCCTCGATATTGCTATCCTGCCGACCTTCGCTACGCGATGGCTTATTCCTCGCTTGAAAAGGTTTCAGGATCAGCACCCGAATATCACGGTGCATCTCACCGAACGCATGGAACCCTTTGTTTTTTCGGAAAGCGGGTTTGACGCCGCGATCCACTTCGAAAATGCGGCCTGGGCGGGAATGCAAACGCATCATTTGTTGCAAGAAGTCTTGGTGCCGGTTTGTCACCCGGAGCTCCTCAGTGGCGGCACAGCGGAGACTCTGCTGGACAAATTGCCTCGCTTACACCGACGCCAAAACCCCCTAGCGTGGCAGCAATATGCATTGGAAACTGGCATCACGCTCACCCATGCCGCTGTTGGTGCGCGCTACGATCTTCACGCCATGCTGATCGAAGCTGCGCTGGCAGGTCTTGGTGTTGCACTCGTGCCACGCCTGTACGTCGAGGCAGAGCTAAAACAAGGACGGCTAGTTGCACCCTGGCCAGAAGGAAAAACAATTGCCAAGAATTTTTGTTTGGTTGTTCCTGGGCCTGCAGCACTCAGTGATGGGCCATTGCAGGCATTTGCAAACTGGCTTATGAAAGAAGCCAAGCAAGAGTATCGGAATAGTCCGGTGACTTAAACACGCCGTGTTCAATTCCAGCGCCGCTTCATTACGGTCAGCAGCAACGATGGCACATTGAGTATTGTGGCCAAAGGCCCGCAAGTGCAAGTGATGTTTCGAGATTTTCGTGCTGTCCATCGTGAACGAGCTGTATTTCCGCCGACTGGCATCTGAGCAGGGCAGCGATCATACTTTTCTGGCCGATGCCCGCAAGCGCCTTGCTTCCAAATCTCGCTATTGCTTGATTACCAAAGCGCACATCCTGCGACCGCTGGTAGCTGACCTGAACCCTTTCGAGTTCTTTGACTTTGGTGCACGTCGGCACTTTTCTTGCGCATGGCATGCGGAAATGGTACAGACGCTGGCACGCGAGGTGCCCCAGTTCTTCAAAGGCACCAGCAACGTCTTTCTGACCAAGCGGTTTGGACTCACACCCATTGGCACCATGGCCCACGAGTATTTGCAAAGTTTCCAGGCACTGCCAAGTGTGAGCACTGGTCCCGACACATGTTGCGCTGAAGAACTGGGTCTAACAACTCAATTGGGTCGATGGATGGTTACCCCTAGATAACTGCCACGCTTAGAGTAGAGATGTGGCGCGGCAGGTACAGTGATGAACCGCCTCAGTCGACGATTGGCTTCCAGAAACCAGCCGTTCGCCTGAAGCGATGTAGGTAATGTCGCCCACCCAGACCTTGTCCGGCTCAGCCACTGTGAACTCACGATTGAGCGCATTGGGTGAGATTGGCACGTCGTGATTGCTGTCAGTTGTCACCTTGTAGCAGCGCTTGCTCCTGGCTTTGATACCGCTCAGTTCCATGAGCATTTGCACCCGATCCTTGCCCACTCGGATGCCACGCCTCAGTAGCGTCTTCCAGATACGTGGCCAGCAGTAGGCACCACGCGTCTCGGCATAGATCGCCTCGATGTGCATCAGCAAGGCATCGTCGCAGACGTGGCGCTGCGCACAAAGAGCTCGTGGTACCCCACTCATGTTGATCCCCAGCACCCAGCATTGCACAGAGAGGGGCCACACGCGCCGGTGACCCTCTATGAAGGCGTACTTCACTTCGCTGCCTTTGTCTTCGTCATTTCCGTTCTCCTTGCTTCGATTGAACCATTCAACAAAAGATACGTCTTTCTGGGGCAAGGACACACCAACAGCTAAAACGAGGATCGGTGCTCTGGGCATGATCTAAATCAAAAACTGGCGCAAAACTTGCGTATCAACATTGAAAATGTCTCAATTTGCTCGCTTATGAAACTTTAAGGGCACTATGGCTTCTGAACTGCAATCAACTAGCGTGCACATGCACCCCATTGAAAGCGGGGCGCACCATCGAGTGACGCGCAGAGCCTCAGATGTCTTCGAACAGGCCATCAATTTGCCTGGATGGCAGCAAGACTACTGGCAACGGGGAGTGGGATCGTTCGAAGGCGCGACGGAATCGTTGTGCCTCGACGAGATGCATTTGTTCAGGGAGTCCATGAACCGCTCTGTCGACCAAATTGGTGAAGCCCCTCGCGGTCGCTTGGTGCTTGGCATCCCCAATCTCATCACAGGGGAAGGGTATTGGGCAGGACGCCCCATTCATGGCCAAGCCCTGTTGACGCTCCAAAGTGGTGACGAGCTGACCTTCCGGACGTCAGAATCATCGGACATCTCATTCATCACTATCGATCTACAGACACTTGAACGCTATGCCAAGGATGTTGAGGGTGTCGACATCAGCAAGCGGCTGACTGGCCTTCCTCGTGCTCAGTCGATTCATCCTGAGATTGCCGACAACTTTCGTTTCTTGTTGCGCCAGGCCATGGAGAACGTCCTGCAGCCTGGCGACGAGCATGCCAGCCGACATCTGAGACACTGTTTGCTCGGAGGATGCCTCGATGTGATGGACTTGATTCCAAATGGCAATGAAACGACTGGTGCACAACGCGTACATCGATACATGGTCGATGCAGTGCGAGAGATTGTGCTGGCCCGACCCAGTCAGCCGCCGACCGTGGACGAGATGGCGTCCACTCTAAAGGTTAGCAGAAGGACTTTGCACCATGCATTCACGCAAGTTCTAGGGGTTAATCCCGTGACCTACATACGGACCGTCCGACTACACCAAGCACGCAGGGCCTTGCGTGGAAGCATCGGCTCTCCTGGACGAGTACGCGACATCGCCGTGGATTGTGGCTTCTGGCATCTGGGCCAATTCGCGCAGGACTACAAGACGCTGTTTGGCGAATCGCCATCAAAGACACGTCCCTGGCTGAACTGAACTCTAGAATAATGGACTCTATCGAAATTTGGGTAGGTGGAATCCTCAGGGTTTTGACAGGATTACTCGCTAGGCACGCCAGGCAGAGGGATGGCGTAGCACGCTGCTAGCCACACACCAGGTTCGGAGGTTCTGGAAATACGCAAGGCTAGCACTCATTCGCCCAACAACTGCACACAGGAGAAGCGGGCGACGAATTGACTGCGCTCGCCCCAGGACTCTACGGCTTCTCGGAAGTCAAAACCACTTTAGGACTTCTCCCAACCTCGTCGTGTCCAATAACCCACTCAAAATTCAAAAGACGCAAAAAAGGACTCCGTGTGCCCGAGACTACTTGATGTGAAAATTTGTAAATGGCCACATTGGTGGCCATTTTCCTTGTAAGACAAGCGCTTAGGTCGCTCACGAGTAGAAAGAAAAGACTCCGGTCAAAGCTGGCGCTTATGATTGAATTCAATGGAGTTTTCGCCCAGAATCAGAGGCTGACCGACTCATTTCTGGAACGGCTAGCCATGTGCGAAGTATTTCTTATCGGTGCGGAGGAAAGCGCAACTCAACTCGCCGTGACGGCGAGATCCATGGCCTGCTGACGTTGCTCGCCAGTCAAAACGAAGTAGCCATATCCCAACGCAAGGAAAGCAACGAAAATGCCGAAGATCAGCACGTTGTAGTATGCCATGGTGACCATGCAGACCACCGCGCCGCAAAGCGCGAATGCCGGGAACAGTGGGTAGAAAGGAACACGGAAAGGGCGGGCCATCGTTGGTTCGTCACTACGCAACTTGAACAGGCTGAGCATGCTCAGGATGTACATCAGGATGGCGCCGAACACCGACAGGGTCACGATATTGGCGGTGAGGGTCTGGCCACCTAACTTGATAAGTTCATCGCTGTAGATCGCAGCAATGCCGATGACACCACCAGCCAGGATGGCGCGGTGCGGCGTCTTGAAGCGCAGATGCACGACGGCAAACCATTTCGGCAAGTAAGACTCGCGTGCCAAGGCGAAGATTTGTCGAGAGTAGCCCAAGATAATGCCGTGGAACGAGGCGACAAGACCAAACAGGCCGAGCCATACCAACATGTGAAGCCAACCGCTGTTCTCGCCCACAGCAATCTTCATGGCCTGTGGTAGCGGATCATTGATATTGGCAAGTTTCGTCCAGTCTCCAGCACCGCCTGCAAAAAACATCACGCCGAGGGCGAGGATCACTAAAGTGACGATGCCACCGATGTAGGCGATCGGCACCGAGCGCTTGGGATCCTTGACTTCCTCTGCGGCCATGGCGACGCCTTCAATGGCAAGGAAGAACCAGATGGCGAATGGTATTGCCGCGAAGATCCCCGGGATGGTAGCGACGCTAAAACTGTCTTGTCCGGACCATCCGCCCTTGCTGAAGTTGCTCATTGAAAAGCTGGACGACACCACGCCCATGAAAACCAACAACTCGAAGATCGCCAGCAATGCGACGATGAGTTCGAAGGTAGCGGCAATCTGTACGCCAGCGATATTGAGCGCCATGAAGATGATGTATGCACCCAGCGCGGCTGTCTTCGGATCGAGGGCTGGAAACTGGACGTTCAAATAGGCGCCGATTGCCAACGCGATGGCCGGTGGAGCGAAGACGAATTCAATCAGTGTTGCTGCACCTGCGAGATAGCCACCCAACGGTCCGAAAGCCCGCTTGCTGTAGGCGAAAGGCCCGCCGGCGTGAGGGATCGCCGTAGTAAGTTCGGTAAAGCTGAATATGAAGGTCGTGTAGATCGCTGCGACGAATATAGTCGTGACCATGAAGCCGAGTGTTCCGGCCGACGCCCATCCGAAGCTCCAACCGAAGTATTCGCCCGCAATAACCAGTCCAACGGCGATGCCCCAGAGTTGGAAAGTGCTGAGCACTGGTTTGAGGGCATGGGCACTCAGGATAGAGGGTTTTAACATGATGTGAACTCAGTTGAGATGATGAATGGAGAAGGGAAAAGCGAGGTTGTCTGCCTAAGGCAATGCTCTTTTCGCGATGGGCGAGTGCAGCCACGGCACGCTGGAATACAGATGCGCAGCCAGTTGTCCGCCAGCAGCGAGGAACAGGATCAGACCTGCCAGATGCTGATCCGCTTGCACCGATAACGAGGACTGTATGGCTATCTGCCACGCTGCGATACCCACATCTACGGCAGAGCGGCACAGCGCCATGTCAGTGACGTAGATCGGGGAACTCATCAACAGCCAAGCACCGATGACCACCGATGGCACCAGCGCTAGCAATCCATTAACAATGCCAGATTCGGGCACAGTACCGCCCAGGATTCGACTGCTACCACGACACCAAATCAGACCCGTCAGCAGCATCGACCAGTTCATGAGCGCGTAGTTTCCTGCGTCGCGCATCAACTCACCGTGCAATCCTGGCAACATCCCTCCGGCTGCGGTGGCACCGAACGCCACTGCAGCGAATGGCGAGGCTCGGTGAGCTTGACCCGTGGGCATTCCTGGAATCGCCCATTGCCAATACATGCGAGGAATTAGATGGTGAAGCACTACGCCTTGGGTCACGTGTAACCACAGGGCGTGGCGCGCCAGCGCATCCAGACCCGGATGCAAGGTCAACGCGGTTATGGCGCCGACCAGCGTAAGTCGGATGAACGCTACCTGGCGAGACCCCACTTCGGCACTGTCACCTCCCCGGCCTCGTGCGGCCCATAGGTAAAGTGCTCCAACGGCAGCCAGTGTGAGCGTCGTGCCCTCGGCCAACATCAATCGTAGCAGCGTGTCCATATAGCGTCTGCCGAACGTGAGTCAGGTGGGGCTGTGGCAGCAACTGGCTCCACCGGCAGCGACACTTGCACTGTCTTTGCTACCCGGAAGATCCATGGCAGGATTGGCGTCGAAAAAGTTATTGGGCTTCAGCTTGAATCCGACATACTCCACCGGCATGATCGGAAAGTCCTCAGGCTTGCAGACATGGGTATGCCCGAACGTGTGCCACAGAACGAGGTCAGTGTTGACCACTGACCGGTTCTGACTGATGTAAGCCGGGAGCCCGCCGCCACCCTTGTGCTGGTTGGGATAGTCGCCCGAGCCATGTTGTTCAGTCGGGTGATTTTTTTGGGGCTGTGCAAACGGGCTTCTGGGATGAGCCAGCATCACCGGGTTGTGGTCGGCGACCAGTTTGTAACCGGGGTGATTGCCGACGGCGTTCAAAACATTGGGATTGACGACTTTCCAGAATCGGCCGGTTTGTCCGTTGGCATCGCGGGCGGCCTGCTGCTCGCTCTCCAAGGTGGTTGGTACCGGATCGAAGACATTGCCCCACGTGTTGCCTTCGCCTTGGGCGCGTGGCTTAAATTCGGTTTCGACAACGGAGTTCTTCTCGCCGTCAACCATCATATGGAGGCGCGCGCTGAAGAAATGTTGGTGGCTGGGGCCGTAGAGATCGGATGTGACCTGGCCGCCATAGGACGGTTTCTGCCCCGGAGCAAGAGCCGCCGTCTGAATGATGCCTGTGAGCTTCGCCTCGAGCTGGATGGTGCCGTCCTGGTAAAGGTACCAAAAAAAGCCATAGTCATAGTTGGCCACCGTGCAGAAGAAGCTGATGACGAGGCGACGCGACCGGCGCATCTCGAAGACGCCTGAACGAAACTCGTAGTGCTTCCAGAGCGTACCGTAGTCCTCTTCGTGCATGCACACGGCGTTCTTCATCACGTAAGGATTGCCGCAATCATCCACCGCAGGCACGTCGAAGTAGCGAATTGCGCCAAGGCAGTCACATCCGAGTTCCAATTGGTTGGCCAGACGACCGAGGCCATACTCGCCACCGTCGAATGCACACTTCCAGTAGTGGTTGAGTTCGTTGTCGGCATAGGGAACTCCCATATCGGTCACGCTAGCACGGTAGACAATCGGTCGCACGCCGCGTTCTCCATCGCGAATCCCAAGTTGATGCAGCACCAGTCCCTCGCGGGGCGTGAAGCCGACGCGGAATTCCCAGTTCTGCCAGCTCACTTTCCAACCGTCGACATTGAAGCTGACGCCATCGGGCTGAACGATGTGCAGCGGCTTGAGGCCTTCACGTGGTGCCCCCAGAGAAGGGGTATCGTAGTTGCGCTTTGTCTTGGGAATTGGCGTATTGCGACCGTCGTCAAGCAGCTCGATCACACAGCACTCGTTGAGATCGATGATCGCGACCAGTCCTTCGATTGGGTGGGCATAACCATTGTCGGTATCATGCTCGCGGTAGAAGGCGACGCCTCGCATCAATCGGCGGTCTTTGTAGAGTGGCTTGTCCTCGAAATAACCGAATGACCATGGGTCGATCTGAATATGCTTGATGTCTTCGTCGGTGAGCCCGCGGCGCTTGACAGCTTCGCGCCAAGCGGGATATTCTTGTACCGCCTTCACGCAAAGGTCGAACTCCTCGATCATGATGGGGGCCTGACCTGTGACGCCGGTATCCAGCTTCGTCCAGCGTTCGATTGTGTTGCTTCGCAGGTTGATCGTCGCCTCGTGGGTCTCGCCACTAGTTTTGTCGAGCACCAACGCGAATGCTCTGCGCGAAAATTGCTGCCCAGAAACGTGGGCCAGTACTTCAGATTTGTCCGGTTCCATCAGATGAAGGTAAGGAAATCGGCAATGCTCACCCAACTGATGAGCTTCTTGAAGTAGCTGCCGTGCTTGCGCGAGCTCGGCAGTGCTCAAAGGGTCTAGCGGGTGGGAACTCAACTCAACGAGGTCCCTTTTCATGGCAGTTTCCTAGATATGGTCTGGCTCCGCCGGAATGGCAAGCACTGTTGAGATCAGTGTCGCAATCCAACATCGGCGTTCATATCGAAAATCGGCAAGAGAAAAGGGACTACTACGCAGAGCTGAACAATCACCCGATCAGACACCTCTGAATCACCCTGGATTTTGAGAAGGCCCCACATTTTGAGAAGATGGAGCTACGGCGCAAATTGGACGAAAGAGCTCAATGACCGCTCCATCACAGCACAGCCGAAGTCTGTCTGCTAAAGCGGGTGAAGTCCATCTGAGCTGATTTTTGCGCATTGGTTTGATTCTTGCGTGGCCGCTTCCAGCGATCCAGAGTCCGCATTGCTGAACAGCTTTTGAGAGGATGATCTCCGTGGCAAAAATTCCCCCAGGGGTTGGCCCCCGTTTTCCGCAAGTGGTCGTGTTGTTTGGTGCCACAGGCGATCTCGCCCGGCGCAAGCTGATACCCGGCCTGTACCACTTGACCAGCGCCGGATTTATTCCGGATTACCGGATCATCGGGGTCTCACTGGATGACTTTGGGGTGGAGGATTTTCGCTTGGCTGCCCGTTCGGCTCTCGACGAGTTTTCCAGTCGCAAGGTGACAGACGCGGACTGGCAACGGTTTTCAAATAATCTGGACTATGTGCCGCTGTCGGCGGGTCCGCAGACGCTCAAGGCGGCAGTTGACAAGGCTGAGCAGAGCCTGACTGGTGAGAGCCGCCGACTGCATTACCTGAGCGTGCCGCCCAATGCCGCGTTGTCGGCGGTGAGGATGCTGGGTGAAGCCGGGTTGGTTGAACGCGCCCGGATCGTGATGGAAAAGCCGTTTGGCACGGACCTGGCCAGTGCTGTGTCGCTCAATCAGCAACTGCATGAGGTCTTCGCCGAAGAGCAGATCTTTCGCATTGACCATTTTCTGGGTAAGGAGCCAGCCCAGAATATTCTGGCTTTTCGTTTTGCCAATGGCTTGTTCGAGCCGATCTGGAACCGCAATTTCATTGACCATGTCCAGATCGATGTCCCTGAAACCTTGGGCCTGGGCCGGCGCTCTGGTTTTTATGAGCAAACCGGAGCGTACCGCGACATGGTGGTCACACACCTGTTCCAGATCCTCGGCTTCATGGCCATGGAACCACCAACTTCACTGGAGCCGGTGCCCATCAGTGAGGAAAAAAACAAGGTGTTCAGAAGCATGCTGCCGATCCAGCCCGCAAATGTGGTCAGGGGACAGTACAACGGTTACCGAAGCGAAGAAGGAGTCGACCCGGAGTCCGAAACCGAAACCTTTATTGCCCTGAAATGCTTCATTGACAATTGGCGCTGGGCTGATGTGCCATTTTTTCTGCGCACCGGCAAGCGTCTGGCCGAAGGACAACGCATCATTTCAATTGCTTTTCGAGAGCCGCCTAAAAGCATGTTTCCAGCGGGTTCGGGGGTTGGGGCGCAGGGGCCGGATCACCTGACCTTTGATCTGGCAGATGCCTCGAAAATGTCGCTGTCCTTTTATGGCAAGCGCCCGGGGCCGGGCATGCGGCTGGACAAACTCAGCTTGCAGTTTGCCATGCATGACACCGGACTCATGGGCGAGGTGCTGGAAGCCTACGAACGCCTGATCCTGGACGCCATGCGGGGCGACCGCACCCTGTTTACCACCTCCGATGGCATCGAGAGCCTGTGGCAGGTCTCCACCCACTTGCTGGAGGCGCCACCACCGGTACGGTTTTATCTGCCGGGCTCCTGGGGACCGAAATCGATCCATCAGCTGATTGCGCCCCACGCCTGGCGCTTGCCGTTTGAGCGTGCCTGGCGCGAGCCTGACCGCTCAGGCAGTTGACCTGTACTGCAAGTTGCCAATGCCTGCATGGAGCAAGCAATTCTCGAAGGCAGATGTCACCTACGTGCATTACCAGTCCGCCTTCTGGGGAATGCCCAAAATCCAGGCCTGCCACTCTTCAAGTTTAAGGTTGTAGGATGCCTGCCCCGCTCACAGACGATGAAAACCCAACAGTGGTGTGAGGGCAGGCGTCGTACAAGCCTAAACGACAGCAGGCACTGCTGTCACCTGCTGAAGAAACAAAAGGTTGTTGTGTTTACGACTATTCCTCGCAATTAAAGTCGTAAACAACTTTACACTATCGGCCATAGCAATTCGTTCATGTAATGGCCAAATTCGCAAAGGATGGCTCTTGGGTTCTCCAAACTTATCCATGGTGGCTAGATCTCCCCTGCCCTATCAAGACCACAAAAACATGCCGGCCAGATACTGGCCGTTTAACCCGACTGACAATGTTCATCAAGGTGCAACTCGAGCTTCATAAAGTCGTCGAAATTACGCAGCTTGCCGATCCAAGTTCATCGCATCCGTTGTTTTGAACACCATTGTCCGATTCAAAGCTGGCGCCAGGACCGAAGCTCGTACATCTCTACTTTTTTCAATGGTCCTGCATCTCAAGTAAAGCCAGAAGCGTCGCCTCAGTCGCCTCGTCCTCCGACCTCGCCCGATGCGCGATACCCAGCGCTCTTGACAGCGAAGGTTTCAACGGCCGCATGCTGATGCGACTATCCGGCGTCGGCGCACCTGCCTCGTGCGGCAACAGCGCGGCGCCGTAGCCCGCTGCCACCAGACTCTTCATCGCGTCGTTGTAGTTCAACTCGATGCGCGCCTGCGGCCGCTCGCCAGCCGCGGCGAACCATTCGGCGGTCTGGCGCGAGAGCCGGGTGCCGCGATCATTGGCGATCAGAGGCCGGGCGGCGAGCCAGGCGGGCGTCACCTGCCGCGGCGGTCCCCAATGGCTCGGGATGAACGCCAGCACCGGATCGCGGCGCCAGGCCTGCACGCGAAGGCCGCGCAGCGTCGGCTGCGGTAGCGCCACAATCCCGATGTCAAGACTGCCGGCCGCCAGTCGGGCCAGGGCCTCCTCGCTGGTCACCACCGCGACATGCACATCGATCTCTGGATGCCGGGCGGCCAAAGCCTCCAGCGCCTGCGGCAGCAGATGCGCGAGCGCGCCGGTAGATGCACCCAATCGCACGCGGCCACCGCGCGCGACGATCTTGCGTTGCACGGTCTGCAGCAGATCGTCGGCTTCGGCCAGCAGCCTCCGCGCCTTATCGATCAGCAAGCTGCCGGCCGAAGTCGCGGTGACGCCAGCCGGTGCGCGGTGCAAAAGGCGAGCCCCCAGTCGGGCTTCGAGCTGCGCCACGTGCAGCGTCACCGTGGGCGGTGCCAGGTGAAGTGCCTTGGCCGCGGCAGCGAACGAGCCGAGGTCGGCTACCGTCAGCAACGTGCGCAGGCGATCGAGGTTAATTTCGCGCATGGTGCAACCTTTGTCGTCGAACATTGATGCAGAATTTCTGAAGTTGTAGTTTATTGAATTCAACTGGACTGTATTTACTGGTCGATGCACCATGCGCGTCAAACTCAATCGGAGCGCTCCATGACCCCTCTCGTTTTCATCGACGGCGACCAAGGCACCACCGGCCTTCAAGTGCAGCAATGGCTGGCGGGGCGTAACGACCTGCGTCTGCTGCAGTTGCCGTCCGAGCACCGCAAGAGTGCGGCCCATCGCGCAGACGCATTGAATGACTGCGATGTCGCGCTGCTGTGCCTGCCTGACGATGCCGCGCGCGAGGCCGTGGCGCTGGTGCGCCGTCCCGGTGTGCGGGTGATCGACGCAAGCTCGGCCCATCGCACTTCCCCGGGCTGGGTCTATGGAATGCCTGAGTTGGAGGCCACAAACGCAGAGCGCATCGCCACCGCCAAACGCGTCAGCAATCCCGGCTGCTACCCTACAGGGGTGCTGACATTGCTCAAGCCCTTGCTCGACGAGGGCCTGGTGCCAGCCGACTATCCACTGGTCATCCACGCGGTGTCGGGCTATTCAGGACGGGGCCGAGCCGGGCTAGATGATCATGAAGGCGCCGGTGCTGCGAACGCATTGCCGTTCCAGATCTACGGCTTGGGCCTGAACCACAAGCACGTGCCTGAGATCCAGCATCATGCTGGCCTGACGCATGCGCCGGTGTTTGTGCCGGCGTATGGCCACTATCGGCAAGGCATCGTGTTGACGATAGCGCTGCATCTGCGCCTGCTGCCCTCTGGCGTGACGGCTGCGCGCCTGCACGCCGCGCTTCAGGCACGCTACGCAGGGCAAGTCTTCATCGAGGTGCAACCGCTTGTCGAGGACGTCGACGCGCGGCGGCTCGACCCCCAGGCGCTGAACGGCAGCAACCAATTGCGACTGGCGGTGTTTGCGCAGGAGCGCACAGGCCAGGTGCTGTTGACTGCGGTGTTTGACAACCTGGGGAAGGGTGCCGCAGGAGCGGCGGTGCAAAACCTCGCCCTGATGCTCGGGTTGCAGAGCGTCTGAAGACGCAGTTGGGTGAATAGACCTGCTCAGGTCGCCAAGTCATCAGCCGTCAGATCAGCCTGCCCTGTGATTTCCATTTCACCTAGCTTTGCGGTCTTTATGGGTGTGGCCTTGGCCAGTGTCATCAGACACCCCGGCACCTTTGATCGCGGGTTCACAAGTCATTCAATCTGAAAATGATTGATGCTCGCGTCGATAATAGACACCAATGCTTGAATAATGAATTCGGCTCAGCTAAATCACATTAGCGGTTCCCGGCACAAGCTGAGGTTCTGGCAAGTGCCTCAATGAATTCATCATTTTTAACTCAATGTCGTTTGGATACACAGTTGCAAACTCAATGGCTATGGAAACATCATGGTGGCTAAGGTGAAACAGCCTGCAGTGAGGCGCCCAACAAATGAATCTGTGGTTAACAGCAAGAAACGTGTGGTGGCGCGAGTAAAGAGCAAAGCCTCAAAAAGTCTGGCGCCCATACACGCCCAAGTCTCAGCAGATACGGAAATACACAATCTCACTGATCAGGCCTATACGGTTGTGCGTCGGATGATTCTCGAGAGAGAACTCACTGGCGGCGAAGTGTTGGTGGAGGGTCGTCTCGCGACGCGGCTGGACATGTCGCGTACGCCTTTGCGTGAGGCATTGTTACGGCTTGAGGGTGAGGGATTGCTTGTTCGCGCAAACGCACGCTCTTATGCTGTGCGACGTATAACAGCTGCGCACTATTTTCAATGCTTGCAAGTTCGTGAGCGGCTCGAGTCTCAGGCTGTGTCGCTGGCTATTGGACGTATCGCTCCAGCGGAGATTCAACAGCTTCGCGATAGCATTTTAGGATTAGATTCCAGTCAGCAAGGTTCAAGCCACTGGCAGGCCGATGATCAGATTCATGGCATATTTGCTCGAGCTTCGGGAAACGAGATGTTGGCCGAGACGATTGCCCACCTTCGAGTGCTATGCAGGTTGTTTGAAGTGGTCGATCCGTTTAAGCGCATAGAAGATGACCGCATCGAACATCTGGCGATATTGGATGCTTACACCGCTGGTGACGGCGTATTGGCCGAACAGGCGGTCACCGGGCACCTTCGTAATTTGGGGCGCTATACCTTGTCTCGACTAAGCAACGGATTAGTTTCTGATTTTTCTTCGCTTTGAGCCCCTGTCTCGACCACCATTGCACCTTGGGCAGCGGTTCCGTCACCTCAATGGCGCAGTATCTTCCCAACGAATTCACGTGTACGCGCTTCACGTGGTCGATCAAACAAATCACCAGGGCTACCGACTTCCACCACGTGACCAGCATCCATAAACACCACCTTGCTGGAAACCTCACGTACAAAAGCCATTTCGTGGGAGACGATAAACATCGTCATACCATCTGCAGCTAGCAACCGTACGGTGTCGAGAACTTCGTTGACCAATTCCGGGTCGAGTGCAGCTGTCACCTCGTCGAGCAACAATATGCTTGGTTGTAATGCCAATGCTCGCGCGATGGCTACACGCTGTTGCTGTCCCCCTGAGAGTTGGTCGGGGTAAGCGTCGAGCTTGGCACCCATGCCGACTTTCTCGAGCAACTCCCGAGCATAGGCCTCAACTTGCTGTCGGGGTCGCCCTTTGACTTTGACTGGCGCTACGGTGACGTTATCCAGAACGCTCATGTTCTGAAACAGGTTGTATTGCTGGAACACGATGGCCATCTCCGCGCGTATGCGTCGCAATTGATCGCGATCACGGTAGTTCAGTGGTTGGTCATTGATGTGAACCTCGCCTGAAATGGGTGGCAGCAACCCCATCAGGACGCGCAATAAGGTACTCTTGCCAGAGCCGGATGGGCCGATCAGGCTGACAATCTCTCCCTTGTCAACATTGAGGTTGATACGTTCAAGCACAGTATGGGTGCCATAGTTGGCCTTCAGGTCAACGATCTTGAGTTGGGGCAAGGCGGGTCTCCAAGTATTTACCAAAACGTGCCAAGGGGTAAGACATCACGAAATACAACAGCAAAACAGTGCCGTAGACCAAGGTGGCAGAAAAGCCTTTGTTGACCATGGTCTTGCCAGCAAAAGCCAGCTCAATCACGCCAATCTGGGAGGCCAGCGCCGTATCCTTGATGAACAGTACAAAAAAGCCGAACACTGGCGGAAGGATGATCTTCCAGGCCTGTGGGATGATCACCCACCACAACACCTGCCAATAGCTGAAGTTGAGGGTAGCTGCGGCGTCCCACTGGTTATGGTGTACCGATTCCAGGCCGCTGCGCACTATCTCCGCGATGAAAGCTGTGGCGATCAAGCACACACTGATAAGAGCCACGGTGAACATACTCAGGTCAGCGTTAAGCCCCTGGAAAAGGAAAAACACCAGCATCAATGTCACAAGGAACGGGATACGACGAACCAATTCGGTCACCAATTGCACGGTGATTCGCACAGGTTTCAGTCCAGGGTGTTTGGTTAGCCGGATAGCGGCCAACACAAAACCCAGTGTGAAGCCGACCACGCATCCTACGGCAGAAAGCGCGAAGGTCGCGCCAAGTGCCTTGGCGAAGAACAGCATGTTGTAGTAACTGAAGAAGCGCGGCGCCTCTTCGACAAGTTGTTCCCACATCAAAACCACCTCATCTTGGCGCGAAAGAAACGTTTTCCAATGAATGCCAGCGACAACGTGGTAATCAATGTGATGACGATGTAAAGGGCAGCGGCCACCAAGAAAACCTCTATGGAGAGAAAAGTCTCGGAGTTGATGTTGTAGGCGCGCCCAGTTAACTCCTCGACACCAAACACAGCTGCCATTGAGGTGCCCAACGTCATCAAAATGAATTGGTTTGACAAGGGTGGAAACAAAACTCGCAAGATGTGCGGAAGGATCACGTAGCGAATGGTTTGCAGATGAGAGAAGCCCAAGGTATCAGCCGCCTCGAGTTCTGGGCGGCGCACTGATTTGAAGCCCGCGTGCTGTATTTCGGTGAGGTATGCACCAGCATTGAGCGTCATGCCAATCAGAACTGCGCTATAGGGTGACAGTACAACGCCTGCATCTGGCAATGCGAAGAAGATGAAGAAAATCTGGATGAGCTGCGGCGTATTGGTGAAAAAGATGACGTAGGCGCTGACCAGTCGCTTTGCCCATCCCGGCCCATAGGCTCGGATGGATGCGCCACCCATACCCAGCAACATGCCCAAAAAGAACGCCAGAAAAGCGATCTGCAGCGAGAGCCAGGCTCCCCCAACCAGGTAAGGCAGGCGTTCGAAAATCGGTGAAAAATCAAGTTGCATAGTGGCTAGGCCAATGGTCCAAATGCCGTCTTGACAGCAAACGGACCATGCGGCACCGCTATTTATTTGTAGCTGGGCGCTGTACGCGGATCGTGCAACATGGGGCCACCGAACCAATGAGCCCAGCGTTCATCCACATAGCCAGAACGATGTAAATCTTTCACTGTGGCGTTGAGTTTCTCGCGCAAGGCATCGTTGCCCTTTTGAACACCAATGCCGCAGAAATACACATCAATCGGCGCTTCGACGATACGCCAATCAATCTTGTATTTGCTGGTGTGTTCGGTCATGAAGTCCATCACATCAATCATGGCATCCGCACGTCCCTGGGCAATTGCTCGGACCGCATCGGGGTAGTTGTCAAGCAACAGCAATTGGGCCTGTGGTAGTTTTTCCTGCACCAGTTTGACAGGCGTGGAGCCACGCACCTCAACCAGCTTCACGGCAGGGGAATTCAGCTCTGTCCAATCCTTGTAGGGCTTTGACTTGGTGGTGAGTACACCTAACACCTCGGTATGCAACGGCACGGTGAAATCGATCACCTTCTGCCGCTCAGCTGTGATGGTCATCGCCCCAAGAACGGCATCAATCTTGCCGCTGCTGACAAAGGGAATGCGGTCGGGTGAACCAACTTGCACGATCTCAACTTTCAACCCCATTTTCTCGGCGATCTTCTTGGCGACATCCACATCAAAACCATCGATCTCGTTCTTGTCATTAAAGATGCCAAGCGGAGGCAACGTTGGATTCACACCGAAAACAATTTTCTTACTAGCCACTATCTCTTCAAGAGTGCGCGCTGATGCCAGGCTAGGCAAGCCGAGAGACACCGTGCCAACCACTGTGACAGCCGCCAACAATAGCGAGCGCCGCATTGCGTTCTTCATCATTTTCATCAATTTCTCCATAGGTTGAATGAGGTTTGCCGAGTACCCAAAGACAGGAACAACCGGTGCGGTGGCGTGATGCAAGATAGATGCCAGTTTACACTTTGTCTTCAAATAATATGTATATTGAATAATAAATGTATACAATCAAAATTGTGATGAAAAATATGTCAAATTTATGCAGAAGCGTCAGAACAGTTTGTTCGGGAAGGATTGCTTGTGATCGTTGATGCAAATACGCTCAGAGTCGATGGTATCGATCGAGGTAGCCCCGTCAGTTTTACCCTGAATGGTCGCGTTGTGCAGGCCTATGCTGGAGAGAGCGTAGCGGCCGCATTGTTTTCTCAAGGGGTGCGCACTTTGCGTCACAGTCCGAGTACGAATCTGCCACGCGGCATGTTCTGTCTGATGGGTTCATGCCAGGAATGTTTGGTGTGGGTTGAAAGCAGGAAGCAGCCTTCCTGTCAACTGCCTGTTTCACAAGGATTGACGGTTGAAACCCTCGACTATCGGGAGGCTCAGCATGAATGACAGCCAACGCAATATCGTGGATTTGCTAGTGATCGGTGCTGGCCCAGCAGGCGTGGCTGCAGCCATTGCGGCACAGGAATGCGGCTTGACGGTCTTGCTTGTTGATGAAAATCCGCAAGCAGGCGGTCAGGTCTACAAAGCGCTGCCAACGGGGTTCACGCGTAGTCGCGGTTCTTCAGTGTCAAAGGAGGCTCGACTTGGTGATCAGTTGCGAGAGTCGCTGATACGCACCGAGATCGATTGCTGTTTTGGCCACAAGGTTTGGAATGTGGGCAGCTCCTTGCGAGTCGATCTGCTTGGGCCGCAAGGGGTGTCGACATGGCAGCCGAGGGCATTGCTGGTGGCAACAGGTACTACGGAGCGAGTCGTACCTTTCACAGGCTGGACGACGCCGGGCGTCATTGGGCTGGCAGCCGCTACCTTGCTACTCAAATCGCAGAATATTCTTCCAGGTAGGCGCACTGTTGTTGCAGGAGCTGGGCCGCTATTGCTAGCTGTGGCCAACGCTATATTGAAGGCCGGCGGCGAGGTCACAGCCTTGGTGGATCTGGCGAGTCGAGGTGAATGGTTGCGCACACTGCCTTCCCTGGTTGGCCGCCCAGTTCTGATGTGGGACGGGTTGAGTTGGCAGGCTCGCTTGCGATGGGCTGGTGTGCCAATCTACTACCGACACGGTGTCCGATCAGTGACGCAGTTGGGCAGCGGTGGTCTTTGTGTGCGCGTCGGACAAGTCGACGACAGGGGAATGCCGTTGCAGGGCGTCGAGATCGACATCGAAGCAGACACATTGGCGGTTGGGCACGGTTTGGTGCCAAGTACGGATATCTCCCGGTTGCTGCGTGCACGACACAAATATGTACCGCAACAAGGGGGCTGGATTGCTGAGTCTGACGAAGGTGGTCGCACCTCCGTACCTGGCTTGTATGTCGCAGGTGACGGTGCAAGTATTGCTGGAGCAGCTGCAGCTGGGTTGCAGGGAAAATTGGTTGCGCTCGCCTGCGCGGTGGATTTGGGATTCGTTAAGGAAGACCAAATCAAACGTGAGAAGTCGGAACTGCAGTCGCAGTGGCACAAATCTGCACGTTTTGGAAAGGCCATGGCTGGCTTGATGGCCATGCGCAGTGGAGCGGTGGCAGGCATTGAACCAGACACCATCGTCTGCCGCTGTGAAGATGTGACGCGAGCCGAGATCGATGCAGCGGCACGCGAAGGCGCGCGCGACATAAATCAGCTCAAGGCCTGGACCCGCTGTGGTATGGGGCCGTGCCAAGGACGTACCTGCGGTGACGTAGCGGGTTCTCTGCTCGCTCAGCATGTTGGAGCTCGCCAGGATGTCGGCTATTTCACTGGCCGAGCACCGTTGCGTCCGATATCGCTGGCCGAAGTCGCAGGTGAGTACACCTATGCAGACATTCCAATACCGAAAGCGGCACCACTGTGAAGACAAGTGAACTCTCTTCAACAGGCTTCTACGATGCCATCGTGATTGGCGGGGGCGTGATGGGGTGCTCAACGGCACTGCATCTCGCACAAGGCGGTATGCGTGTTGCGTTGATAGACCGAGGGCCACTATGCCGTGAGGCATCTGGGGTAAACGCAGGCACGCTGACGATGCACATGACACGTGCGGCGCTTATTCCCTACGCAATGCGCTCTTGGCAAATGTGGATGGATGCAGAAAAATGGTTGGGTAAGGGTGTGCTTGCCACTCATGTTCCAGGCTTGACGTTGGCGTTTACTGAAACCGAATGTGAGTTGGTGGAATTGCGTGCTAAGGCCAGGCGTGAATACGGGGCCCCTATTGAGGTGATTTCACCGCAACGTGCCAGAGAAATAGAACCCGGGCTTCATCCTGGTTTGCTGAAGGCTGGCTACTGTGAGATTGACGGATTTGCCAGTGCTTACCTGACCGGAAGGGCGTTTCATCATGCCCTGCTTGGAGCGAATGTCACAGTTCTGGAGAATGCACCAGTTCACGCCATTGACACTGGAGATGCGGGTCACCGCATTCAGTTCACCGTGGCTGGACAGAGGCAGATCATGACTGCCAGACGCGTGGTACTGGCAGGTGGTGTGTGGATTGAGAACATGTTGGCTTGGCTGGGAGTCAACATCCCAATCAAGGTACTCATCAACCAGCTTATCGTGACCGAGCGAATTCGACCTGTGATGCGCAGCGTGCTGAGTGTTGCCAACGGCTTGTTGTCACTTAAACAATTTGCCAACGGGACGGTGTTGATAGGTGGCGGCTGGCAGGGTGACGGCGACCGAGAACACGGTGGCCGGGAGGCTCGGCCACAAAACCTCATCGGCAACATGCGGCTTGCATCGTATGCGGTGCCAGCATTGGCTGAAGCGCGAATTGCACGGATTTGGTTGGGACTTGAAGCCGAGACTGCAGATGCGATGCCCATCATAGGTGACGTCCCTGGTATCCCGGATGCCTTCGTGGTGGGCAGTGCCCATTCGGGCTACACCAGTGGGCCATTCATGGGACGCATCATCGCCCAGCACATTCTGGGACTGACGCCAGATCTCCCCTTGTTTGACCCAGCGCGCCTGGTGGGTCTGCCCATTCCCTCGGTTTGAAAGAGTTCCATCTACCCATGATTCCTGAACGTCCCAATCCCTTTAGCGGAATTTATGCAGCCACGCTGTGCCCATTGTTGGCAGATTACAGAATCGATGAAGATACTCTGGCAAAACACCTAGAGTCCTGCGCCTTTGTTCCTGGAATGACTGGACTGCTGATCAATGGTCACGCAGGAGAGAACTTCATGCTATCGCGACAGGAAAAGCGCCGGGTGGTGGAAATCGCTGCGGAGGTGTGTGGCCACCACAGTATATTGGTCAACGGCATCAATGCCGAGGATAGCCTGGAGGCACAACGCCATGTTGACGATGCCAAGGTTGCAGGCGCCGACGCCGTGTTGGTTTTTCCACCATTTTCATGGGCGCTGTCTCAAGACGATCAGATGGCCGTGGTCCACCACCGGGTGGCCAATGCAAATGCCCAGATGCCATTGATGCTTTACCAAGCCGGGGTACGGGCAGGAACCATGGCTTACCGCCCGCAGGTGCTGGCTGAGCTTGCGCAGTTGCCACATGTCGTGGGTATCAAGGAAGGCAGTTGGGAAGCTGCAGCCTACGAGGCCAACCTGCGGCTGGTGAAACGTGTTGCACCTCATGTAACGATGATGGCATCAGGCGATGAACATCTTTTTACCTGCTTCATGGTTGGCAGTGAAGGCAGCCTGGTGAGCCTGGCAGCCGTGGTTCCAGAGATGGTGATTGCCTTGGCTGACGCCGTCCAGCGCAAAGACGTCGACGCTGCACGTCAGCTCAATGAGCGGATATACCCGCTGGCAAAAGCGATCTACGGGACCGCACCTGGGGGTTATGCCACGGCACGCCTCAAAACTTGTCTGAAGCTTCTGGGGCGAATCCCCAATGACCTCATGAGGCAACCAATAGAACCTTTGAGTTCGGCAGAGGTCAATGCTTTGTTACGGGCTTTGGCTTATGTGGGCGTGACCGTCTGATCTGTTTTTTACTGGAGACTATTCACATGACTCGTACTCTTATACGCCAGGGCCGCATCGTCACTGCTGTTGACGACTACACGGCCGATATCCTGATTGAAGGCGGTCGCATTGTGGCCATTGGTGAGTCTTTGCAAGTCGGAGAGGACACCCAGTTGGTTGATGCCAAGGGCATGCTGGTATTGCCTGGGGGCGTGGATTGCCATACACACATGGACAACACCTTTGGTGCATCGACCACCTGTGACAGCTATGAATCAGGCACCCGTTCGGCGGCCTTTGGTGGTACCACAACGATCGTGGACTTTGCTTTTCAGCGCCAGGGTACCAGTGTGCTCGAAGCTATCGAAAACACGCGTGCCAAGGGTGCAGTGGGTGCTTGCATCGACTACGGTTTTCATGTGATCGTGACTTCGGTGGAGGCGCAAACTCTGGCTGACATGCAACATGCCATTCGCCATGAAGGTGTATCGAGCTTCAAGATGTTCATGGCGTATCCTGGTTCAGTGATGGTTGATGACGCAGCCATTTTCCAAGCCATGCGGATGGTCGGGCAGCATGGTGGCATGATCGCCTTACATGCTGAAAACGGCACCATCATTGAACTGTTGATCAAGGAAGCATTAGCACAGGGCCATACCGCACCAAAATACCATGCGCTTACGCGCCCAGCCATCATGGAGGGCGAAGCCACTCATCGCGGCATCAAGCTCGCAGAACTGGCAGAGGCGCCGGTGTANTTTGTTCACCTATCTGCCAAGGAAGCCCTTAAGCACGTTGTCGAAGCGCGTGACATGGGTGTACCGGTCTTTGCAGAAACCTGCCCTCATTACCTGTTTTTTGACGATAGCGTCTATGACAGCGACGACTTTGACTTGGCGCGTTATGTGATGAGCCCACCGTTGCGCTCCAAAGAATCACAAAAAGCGCTTTGGACAGCTCTGCGAACAGATGACTTGCAGCTTGTCTCGACCGACCATTGTCCCTTCTGCATGAAGGAGGGGCACCTAGGTCGTGTGAATCAGAAACCTTATGGCCGTCAAGATTTTTCGAAGATCCCAAACGGTATTCCAGGCGTCGAAACGCGCATGCCCACTCTTTATGATGGTGGCGTGCGCAGTGGTCGCATCTCGTTAAATCGCTTTGTGGAGTTGACTTCAACAGCGCCAGCCAAATTGTTTGGCATGTTTCCACGCAAGGGAACGATTGCGGTGGGCAGTGATGCTGACATCGTGCTGTTTGATCCGGCACAACCACACGTCATTTCAGCAGCAACTCAGCACAGCAACACTGACTTCACCTTGTTTGAAGGAAAGAAAGTGACGGGGAAAGTCTGCAAGGTGATGCTGCGTGGCGAATGGTTGGTGGATGGTGATCAGTGGCTGGGCAGGCCCGGCAATGGCCGTTTTGTACCGCGTGGTGAGTCCGGCGGTTGGTAACGAGAGCCAACCAGTTGTCACACTATGCCAATCTATAGTTATGCATGTGATTCCTGCGGGCCGTTCCAGGCGATGCGGCCCTTGGCGGACTTTCAGAAGCCGTCAGAGTGCCCTGAATGTGGTGGACTTTCGTCTCGCACCTTGTCCGCTCCACGAACTTTGGGACGTTCGCAGCGTCGTGTCGACGATCAATGTGTATCGGAGTCCTCTTATCGAAGGCTCATTCATGACAGAAGCATCTGTGCGCGTTGCGGCCTGCACACTCGCGCCTTCAACAATTCGTGACGCTCTTTCCCCGAAGGCCTCAGCCATATCGTTACCTCCATGACCGCTCCGGTTGCTTCCGGCTGGAAGCCTTGGCCGGGTGGGGCTGGAACCCACAGGAAAACGCGGCCTTTTTCACGGCGCACACCCCAAGCGGTCTTGGAGTCAATCAAACTCAACGCCCGCAATCGGCCCCCCACGCCAAATAATGCGATCACATCCGGGCGGATATTTCCAAACCGATCCCTGGACTTTCGGCAACAACCTTGGTCACAAAGTCCATCACGGCACGTATCGGCGCAGAGCCCCGCAAATCACGGTGTACTGCCAGCCAGATGTCGCGTGAGAAGCTGGCCCCGTCATGTCTCAGTTGCACTAATCCGGGCTCCGCATCACCAAGAAAGCATGGCAGGCCCCTGCCACGCCAGCCCCGGACCGCGCCGCCGCCAGATGGCTGCTGATGTCGCTCAGCTCGCAGCCTACGGTCCGACTACCGGCGATTTCCAGCAGCCACTGCTGCTGGGGCATGTCGGCGAACTGCGCGTCGTAAGCAATAAATGTCCAGTCTTCTGGGAGATGCGATGCCACGTAAGCTTGACTCGCGTACAACGCAAAGGCCATTTGCCCAAGCTTGCGAACGACACTACTGGATTCCTTGGGGCGCACCAGTCGCAGTGCCACATCGGCCTCCCGGCGACTGAGCGACACCTGCTGGGCCTGCGCCGAAACAGAAAGCTGGATGCCTGCATAGTCAGCACGGAAATCAATCAGTCGGCTTGCCAGCAGATGTGTCACCAGTACCGGTGGCGCGCTGAGCGTCACCTTCCCATTCAGAGGTTCCTGGCTGGCACGCGCCAGCCGTTCCACCGTGAATGCTGCAGTTTCCATCGCTTTGGCTTGCTCGTAGATTTGTACGCCCATAGGTGTAAGTCGACAAATACGTGGCAGGCGTTCAACCAACGGAACTTGCAGTTCGGTTTCCAACGCTTTCAGGCGACGACTGACGGTGGCATGGTCTACGTGTAAGGCTCGGGCAGCGCCGGACAGGGTTCCTGCACGTGCGATCGCCAAGAAATGGTGAAAGTTTTCCCAGTCGAACATCTGTGCATTTTCTCTAGTCTGGAGTGCAATTTTAGGGAATTTACGCAGAGATAACTACGACTTAGCATGGGACTTCATCGTGTTTTTGGACGGATCCCATGCCTTTTCCCTCAACTCCTCGTTTTCCTTCTGCACGCGGTACGCTGCTGGCTGCCGCGCTAGGCTTCGTCGTCGTTTTGCTGGATGTCAGTGTCGTTAATGTGGCGCTGGATGCCTTGCGCCATGAATTCACCACCAATGTAGCGGGCCTGCAATGGGTGATCAACGCCTATACGTTGGTCTTTGCCGCACTGCTGTTGACCAGTGGTGCACTCGGAGACCGTTTCGGCGCCCGGCGGGTCTTCCTGCTGGGTTTTGTGGTTTTTACACTGGCCTCAGCCGCCTGTGGCATGGCGAACAGCCTAGCGATCTTGGTTGTCGCCCGACTGGTCCAGGGCCTGGGTGCCGCGCTGTTGGTACCGAACTCGCTCTCCATGCTGCAGCAGGCATTTCCGGATCGCGAGCAGCGCAGCCGTGCGGTCGGCTGGTGGGGGGCATTTGGCGGTGTCTCATTGGCCTGCGGTCCGGTGCTGGGCGGGCTGCTCGTGACGCACCTGGGATGGCGAAGCATTTTTCTCATCAATCTCCCCGTCGGCTTGATCGGGATTTTCCTGACGCTGCGCCATGTGACGCCGCATAGCGGAAACCACCGACGCAGTCTCGATTGGGGCGGCCAGGGTGCCATCATCTTGGCGCTGGCCTCAATGACCATGGCATTGACCGAAGCAGGACCTCTCGGCTGGGAACATAGCTTGGTACGAGGTGGCCTGCTGTTGGCCAGCATTGCGGCGCTGGGCTTCATCTGGATTGAAGCCCACGGAAGTTCGCCGATGCTGCCACTGGCGCTGTTTCGGATTCCAACTTTCGCCGTGGCATCCGCCGCCGGTGTGGTGGTGAATTTTGCGTACTACGGTTTGATCTTCGTTTTCAGCCTGTTCTTCCAGATTCAGCAACATTTCTCGCCACAGCTGACTGGGTTGGCCTTCCTTCCTATGACGGTCATTCTGATGGTATTCAACGTGCTGGCCGGTCGCTTGATTACACGCATGGGGGCTCGGCTCTTGATGGTCCTGGGTTTGACGCTGGCTGCCGTGGGTTACTTGCTGCTGATGTCGGTCAGCATCGACGGTACCTATTGGCTTCTGGTGGTTCCGATGTTGCTGGCGGCCAGCGGGATCGCATTGACAGTCCCAACAATGACTAACGCGACGCTCTCATCGGTGGAAGCATCGCGTGCGGGAATCGCCTCTGGCGTACTGAATTCCGCACGACAGGTCGGAGGCATGCTTGGCGTAGCCATCTTCGGCTATCTGATTAGGGACACTTCACCGCAAGCCTTTATGCGAGGCATGCATGTGTCGATTGGCATTTCCGTGGCACTTCTGCTGTCGGGAAGCATTCTGTGCTGGATTTGCATCCGACCGGATCGCCCTATGGCTTGACGAACGAGCTGCAGCGAAAGCTAGATATGAGCTGCGTCTATTGGCCCGGACCAGCTGCACTAGCGAGCGTAACACCCCGCAAACCCGCATGAATGCTAGGGGCGTGTTTACGACTTTAATGACCTGTTTACGACTTTAATTGCACGGAACACTAGTATTCCTCGCAATTAAAGTCGTAAACAGGGGTAGAGCATTCATGCGGGTTTGAGGCGTCGCAAATTGACAACACCACGAATTACTCATAAGTCAGTAATATAGGAGACAGAAGGATGGCGAAAGAATGACTTCACCAGTGCACTGTTGTTAGCGATATTTTCCAGCTGTGCATCAA
>WSSedL1CaDRAFT_10000576_pt1 | contig 25380 bp, 28 predicted proteins | sample WetSurSL1Cattail_FD_9464 | JGI IMG/M metagenome (IMG submission 9464)
TAGNGCAAAAGTGTGTTCACTTTTGCGCGGAAAGTTGCGGCCAACCAAAGGGATAGAGCGGCGCGCCGATTCCGTCTGAAGGCGCGGCGCTCTAGAAGGATTACCCGACATGTCTATCGTCGCTTTGATCGATTACGGCTCCGGCAACTTGCGCTCGGCGGAAAAAGCCATTGCGCGGGCGGCGCTTGAGCACAAAACCGGTCACAAAATTCTGGTCACCGCCGATCCTGCGGTGGTTGCTAAGGCCGAGCGCATCGTGCTGCCCGGGGTCGGCGCCTTCGCCGACTGTATGGCTGGTCTAAAGGCGTTGCCCGGCATGGTCGAGGCCTTGACCGAAGCGGTCAAACAGCGCGGCGTGCCTTTCTTGGGCATCTGCGTCGGCATGCAGCTTATGGCCACGGTCGGGCGCGAATTCGGCGACCATCAAGGTTTGGGCTGGATACCCGGCGAGGTCGTCAAGCTGACCCCGACGGATAAAACGCTGAAAATTCCCCACATGGGATGGAACGAACTTATTCTGTCGCGCATTCATCCCCTGTTTGCCGGTCTAAAACCCCGGCCCGACGTCTATTTCGTCCATTCCTTCTGCATTCGGCCCAACGATCCAGCGAACATCCTCGCCACTAGCGATTACGGCGGGGCGTTCGCAGCGGCGGTCGGTTACGGCAATATTGCCGGCTTTCAGTTTCACCCGGAAAAGAGCCAAGATATCGGGCAAACCATCCTCACCAATTTTCTTGGTTGGAAGCCATGATCCTGTTCCCCGCCATCGATTTGAAGGACGGCGCATGCGTTCGCTTGAAACGCGGCGAGATGAATTCGGCCACGGTGTTCAATCTCGATCCGGCGGCCCAGGCGAAGGCTTTCGCCGCCGCCGGTTTCGAATGGCTGCATTGCGTCGATCTCAACGGGGCTTTTGCCGGCAGTTCGGTAAACGCAACGGTGGTTCGCGCCATACGGAACGCCATCGATCTTCCCATCGAGCTGGGCGGCGGCATCCGCGACATGGCGGGGATCGAATTCTGGCTTGAGGCCGGCATCACCCGGGTGATCCTCGGTACGGTGGCGACGAAAAATCCAACGTTGGTGCGCGAGGCCGCACGGGCCTTTCCGGGCCAAATCGTCGTCGGCGCCGACGCCAAAGGCGGTAGAATAGCCACCGAAGGCTGGGCGGAAACCGCCGATCTTACGCCGGTCGAGTTGGGCAAGCGTTTCGAGGATGCCGGGGTCACCGCCATTCTTTATACCGATGTCGATCGCGACGGGCTTCTCACCGGGGTCAACGTCGAAGCCACCGCCGCGTTGGCCAAAGCGCTCACGATCCCGGTGATCGCTTCGGGCGGCGTCTCGTCCATCACAGACATCAAAGCCCTGATCGCGGCGAACGAGCCGAACATCGAAGGGGTGGTGATCGGTCGGGCGCTTTACGACGGCCGGATCGCTCCGGATCTGGCGCTCGAACTTACCCGCGTTTCAGCCGGTCGGTGATCTCGTCGAGCTGCTCCAAGCTCTTATAGGCAATGCGCACTTCGCCTTTTTCCCCTTTGTGGACGATCTGAACTTTCAGCCCTAAGGCATTGGCAATGCTGTCTTCCAGTGCCTTGATGTTGGGATCTTCCACAGCCGGGTTGGGGATGGATACGCGTTTTACCCGTTGTTCGATCTGACGAACGTTGAGCGCACCTTCGATGATTTCCCGCGCGCGCGCCTCCGGGTCGGCGTCGTTCACGATCGACCGGGCGTGGCCGGCGCTGAGGCGACCGTCGCGCACCATCGCCAGCACGCTTTCCGGCAGCTTCAGCAACCTAAGCGTGTTAGCGACATGCGGCCGGCTTTTGCCGACCTGGGCGGCAACGCGATCCTGGGTGTAGCCGAATTTCTCCATCAGTTCGTGATAAGCGGCAGCCTCTTCAATGGCGTTGAGATCGGCGCGTTGGACGTTCTCGATGATGGCGATTTCCAACGCCTCGCGATCGTCCATACTGCGCACAACCACCGGCACGTCGTGCAACTTGGCGCTTTGGGCTGCGCGCCAGCGCCGTTCGCCGGCGACGATCTCGAAGGCGTCCGGCTGGCCGGCGATGGGGCGCACCAGAATCGGCTGCAATACGCCCTTTTCCTTTACCGACGCGATCAGATCGCTTAAATCCTCTTCGGTAAAGCGCTTGCGCGGCTGAAACCGGTTGGGCCGCAAAAACGCGGTCGGCAAAGAGCGCGGCGCACGGGATTCGACCGATGCCTTGGTTTCGTCGCCGATCAGTGCCGACAGACCGCGCCCCAATCCGCGCGGCCGCAAATCGTCGGAAAGTTTTTTCAGTTCCGGGCTCATGCCGCCACCCGCTTGCGTTCGCGTTGAATGAGTTCGCTGGCCAGTTTGATGTAGGCTTGGCTACCGGGGCAGCGTAAATCATAAACCAGCGCCGGCAGACCGTGGCTCGGAGCTTCCGAGATGCGCACATTGCGCGGGATCATGGTGTCGTAAACCTTGGCGCCCATATGCTGGCGCACATCGGCCGCCACCTGGTCCGACAACTTGTTGCGCTTATCGAACATGGTGAGCACAATACCTTGGATCTCCAGCGTCGGATTGAGCCCCGCCTTCACCAGATCGATGGTTTTCAAAAGCTGGCTCAAACCTTCGAGGGCGAAGAATTCGCATTGCAGCGGCACCACCACCGCATCGGCCGCGGTCATCGCATTGATGGTCAGAAGCGTGAGCGACGGCGGGCAATCGATCAGCACATACGAGAACGGCGCCGTTCCCCCCCTAAAATAGTCCGTCAGCGCGTCCTTAAGCCGGTGATTGCGCCGTTCGACCCCGGTCAGCTCCAGCTCGGCCCCGGACAAATCTACCGTAGCGGGCAGAATCGACAGCTTGGGAATACGGGTTGGGATGATGGCTTCGCCGAGCTTCGCCTCGCCAGTCAGAACTTCGTAAATGGTTTGGTTGCGCTCCAGATTGGAAATGCCCAAACCCGTCGAGGCATTGCCCTGCGGGTCGATATCGATGATCAAGGTCGGCTCGCCCACGGCAGCCAGAGCGGTACCAAGGTTGATAGCGGTGGTGGTTTTACCCACGCCGCCTTTTTGGTTGGCGACCACAAGTACACGAGGAAATGGTTTTTCGGGGACGGGATTGTTCATCGACATACCTTTGGTTTAACAACCTTAAATTGATTAATTTCCAGAATCACGCTATTGTCGTGTGTCCGGCTGGCATGCCTTACGACCTTCATCCTCCAGAATTTGGACGCCTCGGTCAATTCAGCTTCGGCGTTTTCGCCTTTGAGAAACAGGCAAACCGTGTTTTTGCCGGAAAAATGCTGTGCATAGTCGAGAAGCTTGCTTAAGGGCGCACAGGCGCGGGCGGTTACGACATCGAATTTTCGATCTTCCGCCGTTTCCATTCGCTCGTTGCGAATATCAACTTCCAAACCCAGCCGTCCGGCGACTTCACGAAGGAAAGCACATTTCTTGTTAGTCGCTTCAAACAACGTAACCTTGACCCTACCTTCAAATAACAACGCCAGCACCATTCCAGGAAACCCGGCGCCCGCCCCCAGATCCGCCAATGTGCTGGCGCTAGGCGGTATAAGGGGAGCGAGTTGAGCGCTGTCCCAGACATGGCGCCGCCAGACGTCGGCCATAGAACCTTCGGACACCAGATTGTGGCGCGCATTCCAATCGCTTAATAGACCGACATAGGCCTTGAGACGCGCCAATGTTTCACGTGAAACATTTTCGGCGGCGGCAAAATCGTCAGGTCCGAACATCAGGCGACCTTATGCGAATTATGAGCGGCTTTAACATGCGCCAGCACCAAGGTCATCGCCGCCGGTGTCACCCCATCGATTCTTGCCGCTTGCCCCAGGGTAGCCGGGCGGATGGCGGTAAGTTTCTGTGCCGCTTCGGCGGATAGCCCGCAAACCGAGGCATAATCGAGATCGGACGGCAGTTTCAGCGCTTCGTCGCGACGGAAGGCGAGAATATCGGCCTCCTGGCGGTCGAGATAACCGGCATAGCGGGCTTCCACTTCCAACTGCTCGACCACATCGGGCGCCAAATTCTTCATTGCCGGCCAGATTGCCGCCAATTGGGCAAATTCGACATCCGGCAACCCCAACAAATCCAAAGCGGTGCGGCGGGTTCCATCCAATCGCACGGCAATACCGCATTTCTGCGCTTCATTGGGGGTCAGGCTATGGGATGTAGCCATAAATCTGCCGGCTTCCATCCTCGCCAGTTTCTCGGCAAAGGCGGTACGTCGAGGCAGAAGCACGATGCCGGCCCTATCGAAGAGAGGCGTCAAACGCTGATCGGCATTGTCTGCACGCAAAGAAAGCCGGTATTCCGCTCGCGAGGTGAACATCCGATAGGGTTCTGTCAGATCTTTGGTAACCAGATCGTCGATCATCACACCGATATAAGAAGACGCCCGGTCGAGGATCACCGGCTCCTGCCCGCCGACCGACCGGGCGGCGTTCAAACCGGCCATCAAGCCTTGGGCTGCTGCTTCTTCATAGCCAGTCGTACCGTTGATTTGGCCGGCGAGAAACAGGCCAGGGACCAATTTGGCCTGTAGCGAGGGGTCAAGCTCGCGCGGATCGACATAATCGTACTCGATGGCATAGCCGAGGCGGGAAATCCGGCACGTTTCCAGCCCTGGAATGCTGGCGACCAGTGCGACCTGCACATCCTCGGGCAAAGAGGTCGAGATTCCGTTGGGATAAATGGTGTCGTTGTCCAGCCCTTCGGGTTCCAGGAAGATCTGGTGGCTGGTCCGCTGGGCGAAGCGGTTGACTTTATCTTCTATAGATGGGCAATACCGCGGCCCCCTCCCCTTTATCTGACCGGAAAACAGCGGCGCGCGGGAAAAATTCGCGCGGATGATCCGATGGGTCTCCTCGGTCGTCCGGGTAATGTGGCAAACCACTTGAGGCGTAGCAATCGACCGGGTCATAAACGAGAATGGGGTCGGCGGATCGTCGCCTTGCTGTACTTCCAGCCGCGTCCAATCGATGGTGTTTCCGTCGAGCCGTGGCGGCGTGCCGGTTTTNAGCCGCCCAATCTTCAGCCCAAGACCTTTCAGGGTGTGGGATAGCCCAAGCGACGGCGGCTCCACGGCATTGCCGGCGAATTCGGGGCGGCCGTCGACGGCGCGACCGGCGGGAATTTTCCGCTCGCCGATATGGATGAGACCGCTCAAGAACGTACCGGTTGTCAAAACCACTGCCCCGGCACCGATGCGTTCCCCGCCGCCGGTCAGAATGCCGGCAACCCGGCCATCGCGAAAGATCAGATCTTCGGCCGACGTTTCGAGAATAGCGAGTTTAGGCATTTCCTCCAACGCCTGAAGCATAGCGCGGCGGTAAAGCTTACGATCAGCCTGGGCGCGCGGTCCGCGCACGGCTGGCCCTTTGCGACGATTGAGGATGCGGAACTGAATGCCAGCAGCATCGGCCACCCGGCCCATCAACCCATCGGCGGCGTCGATCTCTCGCACCAGGTGGCCTTTGCCTACCCCACCGATGGCAGGATTACATGACATCTCGCCGATGGTCGATTTTTTATTGGTGACCAAGAGGGTGTTGGCGCCAAAACGCGCCGAGGCCGCTGCGGCTTCGCAGCCGGCATGCCCTCCACCGATTACAATCACATCATATCCACTCATGGTGTCGAAATAGGCGAACGACCTGCCCACAGCAAGCGGCGATTCAATGTTTCACGTGAAACATTGGAGAATGAGAGTCATTTTCGGTATTAGGTTGCAAAGTTCCAATTAATACCAACCAGAGTAGTATCAGATAACGAATCACCTCTGAGGGGATAAGGTGGTGTCTGTTAACAAAATTGATGCCGCGCTGTGTGAGAGACTGATTAATTCTGCCGTTTCTCATTGCCCGGCGGTTAGCAGTGTCCAAGCTTCTGCCGCAACAGCCACACCACAACCAAACTTCGATGCGTTGTCCGCGAGTTTTGGTGCCCTCAGCACGGCTTTGACGATTGGTTCCATCATAATTGCGATTATCGCGGTGGTGGCAGCAGGTGGGTGGGGATATTTCGTTAAGGTATGGGCCGAAAAAGAAGCTCGCACTGAGGCGCAAATCCACGCAAAAGCCGTTGTTGATGCCTACATGCTAGAATGGCGTTCAAATGATGCCCCAGCGTTAGTTGCCGAGCATGTTCGACTTCTCGCAAACGCCTCAGTAGGTAATGGCAGTTGCGATGATTGCGCAGCAGAAAATATCGGAAAGGAGGCGGGATAATGTGCAAAATTAATCCATTAGAATTAATAGAAAAATACAGCACGACGCTTCCGGTGCCGGTATATGGCATAATGCGCGAGCTTGGTCTTGGGGTGAATTTTGAACCCTTAGAAAATAATATATCTGGTTGGATAGAACGCCTAGATGGCGACAAATACAGCGTAACCGTAAATTCAAGCCATGCTATCGTTCGGCAGCGGTTTACTGCTGCGCATGAGCTTGGACATTTTATTTATCACAGAGAATTGTTTGGCAGAGGCGTAGGAGATACTCGCGCATACCGCGCCGAAGGAAGCAGTCGTCCCAATTCTGCCATTTACCCAGTGCATGAGCGACAAGCAAATAGTTTTGCGGCAAATCTTCTTATGCCGTTCAAGGGTATATCGCTTTTGCTTTCGCAAGACATAAGTGACCCTGCTGTTATGGCTGATCATTTTGAAGTGTCTGTGCAAGCTATGCACATTCGTCTTGGGTTACCCTACCAGCCAGCATAAATATGCAGGGTTTCAATCTCTATTGCGGTTAGGCATTGCAACAGGAACGCGGCGGTAAACCCGCCGCGCGCGATTTTGTTTCGGATATTGGCCTCTGTGTCTTTTACGCCGATTCCTGCAAGTTTTTCAACAGGTCCAGCATAGGTCATGTTCCGGCGCTTCAATTCCGCCTTGAGCAATCCTTTGACATTGGCAATCCAGTCTTCTTTACGAATGGCGCTAAGGGTTATTCCGCCCTGCACATGAGCCGGGATTTAGACGTGCAGTACAAGACGGCTTTCATCCTGCTTCACAAAATCCGCGAAGCCATGTCGGCTGAAGATGACGGCGTGAAGGTTTCGGGAGAAGTGGAAGTGAACGGCATGTATGCGGGCGGATACGTTCAGTTGCTAGTTCAGATTCGGTGAGATAAGGTGTCGGCATGATAAAAAAAGAGGCCCGGAACGGCCTGATACCGCCCGGACCCCAAGTTAGGCACTCAATCCATTACCTACTAGGTAACGAACGGAAGTGGGAGATGACACTCTCCCATTTCCCATATCGCCTGCGCATATACGCGCAGACGTGTACGACCTTCGGACGAAAAAAAGACCACATGTCTTTTCTCCTTTTTTCGAGTTTATGAGGATGGTCCTCACCGCCCTTGTGGTGCTCCCTGCACCGCAACTTTTAAGGGCCTGAACCCGAAATCCGCGATCCGATGCGCGGTGAACCAATAAACCTCCTTCCAAAATTGGCGTACCCATGTGGAGCAGGGCGTCAGCTATCTGCTGAAATCCCGTCCGAGAGGGATGGATGTTTCCGCCAGATTTGGTGTCGCAATCAACGACAGGGGCCAAGTATTGACGATAAAAAAATGAGTCACAAGGGTTAAGTGGTAAACTAAGTCTTAATAAACCGTGTCATTTCTTAACGCCGGTTAGTAAAATCCTCGAGTCAAGAGGGTTTTAAGAATCCCTCAGAAAAATATTTACAGCGCCCGCAGCCACCACTTGCCTGGATAGGTCGATTGGTCGAATTGAACGATCCTATCCCTGCGGCGGGAAAAATTCCCCTGAATGGTCGCAATCAGTAATTTGAACGGATGCGGCTCAAGCGGACGGCCTAACCGCTGCAAGATACAAGCAGCCAATTCCGGAGTGCTGAGCGGATCGGCCAACCTCGCGTAATATCTCTAGCGCCATGCGGCTACCCGAGCCTTTTGGAAGCCCGCTTTTTCCGTTAGTGGCTTTCGGGTCAACGTCTGACAAAAATATCTTCAGACATTTATCGACGGCGGCCAAATCAGCCTTTAGGGCAATAACTCGTGTGTTGGCCGTAATCAGATCACCGACGAGCCTTGTGCGTTTTTCCTTTAAGGCTGACAGGGCATGAGTTTCGGCCATGCCCCGGATTACCCCGGAAAATCCCGCTCAGTCCCGCGTGAATCCCCCTTGGAAGCTTGCTACCTAATACCGGTCATTTTCCAATACAGAAATCTCTGAACACGATATCCAAGACATCCTCGACGTCGACCTTGCCGACGATGCGGCCGAGAGCACGCAAAGCCAAACGCACATCTTCGGCGAACAGCTCCGGCTCCTTGGCGGTTTGGGCGCGCACCAACGCGCTCAGCGCCTCCTCCAAACAATAGCGATGACGCGGGCGGGTAAGTGGCGCCGCAGATCCGCCCAGCATCTCCTTGGCCTTGGCGGCAATCGCCGCAACCACGGCATCGATTCCTTCGCCGGTCGTGGCCGATACCCTTAAACCCTCTTGCGGAACCGGCCAAAACAAGTCTGACTTATTCCACACTGTAATATATGGTTTATTAACCATACTTTCAGGCAGATTTATAGGGTTCTCTCCCAAGACACCATCACGCAGCAACACCACCATATCGGCTTCGCCGGCCCGCTGAAGCGCCCGGCGCACACCCTCAGCTTCGATCTCCTCGGTTGGATCGCGCAATCCGGCGGTATCAGCCAACACCACCGCGTAACCGTCCAAATTGAGCCGCACCTCGATTACGTCGCGGGTGGTACCGGGGATAGAAGAGACAATAGCGACGTCGCGCCTAGCCAACGCATTGACCAGCGAACTTTTTCCGGCATTGGGCGGACCGATCACCGCAACCTGCAGCCCTTCGCGGATCAGCTCGCCGCGTCGCCTATCGGCGAGCTGAGCGGAAATAGCCTCACGAACCTCGGCACAAAGTATCCTGCCCCCGCCTACCGAATCTTCCGGCACCTCTTCATCCGAAAAATCGATGTCGACCTCTGCCAAGGCCAGGGCACGCACCAAAACATCCCGCCATTCCTCAATTTTCTGGCCAAAGACGCCTTCATATTGGCGAACCGCCTGCCGCCGCTGAGCTTCGGTTTCGGCATCGACCAGATCGGCGATAGCTTCGGCTTGAGTCAAATCGAGTTTGCCGTTTTCGACCGCCCGCCGGGTGAATTCCCCCGGCTCGGCCGGACGCAAGCCTAGATCCCCAGTCAACACACTACATAAAGCATCGACAACCGCCCGCCCGCCGTGGAGATGGAATTCGGCAACGTCCTCGCCGGTAAAACTTTTCGGTGCTTGAAAAAAAAGCACCAGCGCCCTGTCGATAAGAACACCGCCGGTATCGTAGAGGGAGAGAAACCGTGCCTGCCTTGGGACAATATCCTTCTTTCCTGTCAATAGGTTAATACTGAGGCCGGCCTTGGCGCCGGAAACCCGCACGATGGCGACGCCGGCTTTGCCCGGGGCGCTGGCTAAGGCAAAGATGGTTTGCGAGCGATCCATCGGCATCGAGACCTTGTGGTTACGCGCCGTCCCGCGCTAAAGGTGGCAAAGTTTAGGCAACTTCAAGCGCACCGCCTTAAGCCAAGGCGCAAAACGCGGCAATCGGAAAACGGAAAAAATGAGCACCAATCGCCTCGCCGAGGAAACCAGTCCCTATCTGCTTTTGCACAAAGACAATCCCGTTCAGTGGTACGCTTGGGGCGAAGAAGCGCTTCAGGAAGCTGCCGCAAGCGGCAAACCGATTCTTCTCTCGATCGGGTACTCCGCCTGTCATTGGTGCCACGCCATGAACAAGGAGAGCTTTTCCGACGCCGATACCGCCGCGCTGATGAACGACAACTTCGTCAACGTAAAGCTCGACCGCGAAGAACGGCCCGACATCGACTATCTCTATCAGTCGGCGGCGCAGTTGATGGGCTATCGCGGCGGCTGGCCGCTGACCATCTTCCTCAACTCCAAGGCAGAGCCCTTTTTCGTCGGCGGCTTTTTCCCCAGCGAAGACCGCGATAACCTGCCCGCCTTCAAACACGTGCTGGCCGATGTCGCCAAGATCTACCGTGAACAGGCCGAAACCGTCGCCCAAAATGCCGGCAAGGTCAACGAAGCATTGACCAACCAATGGTCACGCGATCTTCGCGGATCTATCGATCCTCGCCTCATCGACGCTACTGCGATCCATACCGCACAGCGTTTCGACATTTTTTACGGCGGCCTTACCGGCGCGCCGAAATTCCCCCAACCCGCCCTGATCGAAGTTCTTTGGCGCGGCTACTTGCGTTCCGGTGCCGTGCCCTTCGCCCAATTGGTGCAGACCACGCTCGACACCATATGCCTCGCAGGCATCTACGATCACGTCGGCGGCGGGTTCCATCGTTATACCATCGACGAGCGCTGGTTGATTCCGCACTACGAAAAAATGCTGAGCGATAATGCCGCGATAATCGACATTCTGACTTTGGTCAGCCAACAAAACCGCATGCCGCTCTATCGTACCCGGATCGACGAAACCTTAAGCTGGGTAACGCGCGAAATGATGGTGGAGGACGCCTTCGCTACCAGCATCGACGCCGACGTCAACGGAGAAGAAGGCGCCTACTATCTGTGGAGCGAAGCCGAAATCGACGCCGCCCTAGCCGGCACTTTCAGCCAGCGCTTCAAGGATGTCTACAACGTCCGCAAAGAGGGCAACTTCAACGGCCGTAATATTCTGCACCGTTCCAACACACCCTTCCCGTTCAACGACGCCGACGAAGCGCTTCTAAAGCGTCAGCGCGAACTTCTGCTGACGGCGCGCGCCAAAAACCGCACCGCGCCCGCACGCGATGATAAGGTGATGGCCGACTGGAACGGCATGATGATTGCTGCCTTCGCCAACGCCGGTGCGGTATTCTCGAACCCGGCCTGGATTCAAACCGCCGTCAAAGCCTTCGACTTCATCGTCAAGGAAATGAGCGAAGGCGAGCGGCTGGTACATAGCTGGTGCGCGGGCAAACGCGGCCATACCGGTTTTGCCGACGATTACGCCCAGATGACTCGCGCCGCCTTAACTCTATTGGAAGTGACCGGCAACGATCGGTTCCTCGATCAGGCCAAGGCATGGACCAAGATCTTGAACGAACAGTTCTGGGACGAACAAAGCGGCGGCTATTTTCAGACCGCCGCCGACGATGCACCGATACTGCACCGTGTTCGCACCGTCCTCGATCAAGCAACCCCAAGTGCCAATTCGACTATGATCGGCGTCTTGGCCAGGTTGTTGTTCCTTACCGGCGACACCGTCTATCAGGAAAAGGTCAATGGCGTAATCAGCGGCTTCGCCAACGAACTGCCTGCTTCGCCTCTGGCGATGGGTACGTATCTCAACGGACTGGAAACCCTGATCGCCGGACTTCAGATCGTCATCATCGGCCCCAAGGAAAGCGGCAAGACCCAGGAACTCATCGCCGCGGTGATGGGACGGTCCTTGCCCAACCGCCTGCTCTTGGTGGTCGGTTCGTCCGATACTCTGCCCCAAAACCATCCCGCCCTCGGCAAACAGATGGAAAACGGCCAGCCCACCGCCTATATTTGCCAGCACAACACGTGCATGGCGCCGATCACCAACGCCGTAACTTTAAGCCAAGTTCTGCAACTGCCGCCGCAGGCGCAGGGCCGGCCGCAGTAGACCCGCAATTTTTAAACGAACGCAAAAGGCGGGTGCGAAGGCATCCGCCTTTTTTCATGAAGGACAGAAACAAAGTGAAGGCTATCCGTTTCGCCGAAACCGGCGATCCCGACGTTCTGGTTTGCGAAGATGTCGATCTTCCCGCCCCCGCCCCCGGTATGGTGCAAATCAAACATGGCGCCATCGGCGTGAATTTTATCGACACCTATCATCGCTCCGGCCTTTATCGATTGGACCTCCCGTCTGGCATCGGGCTGGAAGCGGCCGGGACCATCGAAGCCCTGGGCGAAGGCGTGGTCGGATTTAAGGTAGGCGACCGGGTCGGCTATTGCTCCGGACCCCTAGGTGCTTATGCAAAGGCGAACAACGTGGCCGCAGACCGGCTGGTCCGCCTGCCGGAGGGCATCGACGACGTCACCGCCGCCGCATCAATGATGAAAGGCTTCACCGCGCGTTATCTGCTCAAACAAACCTTTCCGGTACAGCCCGGTCAAACCATTTTGTTTCACGCCGCCGCCGGCGGAGTAGGGTTGATAGCTTGCCAATGGGCGAAAGCACTGGGCGTCAAGGTGATCGGCACCGTGGGATCGAACGAGAAGATCGACCTTGCCAAAGAGGCGGGATGCCACGCCGTGTTCAATGCCCGCACCGAGGACTGGGTCGCGGGGGTACGCGACTTGACCGACGGAACAGGCGTACCAGCAGTTTACGATTCGGTTGGCAAGGATACCTTCGAAGGCTCGCTCGACTGTTTGGCGTTACGGGGCATGATGATTTCCTACGGCAACGCCTCGGGTGCAGTACCCGCTTTCGAGCCGGGAATACTAAGCGCCAAAGGTTCGTTGTTTCTCACTCGCCCGACATTGTTCCACTACACAAAAAAGCCCGAGGATCTGCAGACAACCGCGGCGGATTTCTTCGCCGCGGTACAATCCGGCAAGATCAGGATCACGGTGGGTCAACAGTTCGCTTTGGCCGATGCAAAATTCGCTCACCTTGCGCTGCACTCGCGCCAGACCATAGGATCGACGGTCCTCATCCCATAAAAAAGCGCCCTCGTGATCTCCCACGAGGGCGCTAAATCCATAGAAAACCGTTCGTTCAAGTATTCATACTCTCGAAGAAATCGTCGTTGGTTTTGGACGAACGCAACTTGTCGAGCAAAAACTCGATGGCATCGACCGTGCCCATCGGCGCCAAAATGCGGCGCAGCACATAGGTTTTCGACATCTGTGCCTTGCTGATCATACGCTCGTCCTTGCGGGTGCCGGAACGAAGAATGTCAATGGCCGGGAACACCCGCTTATCCGAAACCTTGCGGTCTAGAATGATTTCCGAATTGCCGGTACCTTTGAATTCTTCGAAAATCACTTCGTCCATGCGGCTGCCGGTGTCGATCAGAGCGGTGGCGATGATGGTCAGCGAACCGCCTTCTTCGATATTGCGCGCGGCACCGAAAAAACGCTTGGGCTTTTGCAACGCGTTGGCATCGACGCCGCCCGTCAGCACCTTGCCCGAGGACGGCACCACGGTGTTGTAGGCGCGTCCCAGGCGGGTAATCGAATCCAAAAGGATCACCACGTCACGCTTGTGCTCGACCAAGCGCTTGGCCTTCTCGATCACCATCTCGGCAACCTGAACATGGCGGGTCGCCGGCTCGTCGAAAGTCGAAGAAATCACTTCGCCCTTTACGGTGCGTTGCATGTCGGTAACTTCTTCCGGCCGCTCGTCGATCAGAAGTACGATCAGATAAATCTCAGGGTGATTGGCGGAGATCGCCTTGGCGATATTTTCCAGAATAACCGTCTTGCCGGTGCGCGGCGGCGCGGTAATCAGCGCGCGCTGTCCCATACCCTGCGGCGCCACGATGTCGATCACCCGGCCGGTCTTGTCCTTGTTGGTGGGATCGTCCAGCTCCATCTTGAGCCAACGCGTGGGATGCAACGGCGTCAGGTTGTCGAAATGGACCTTATGCTTGATCTGTTCGGGATCTTCAAAATTGATGGTCGAAACCTTGAGAAGCGCAAAATAACGTTCGCCGTCCTTCGGCGAGCGAATCGGACCTTCCACCGTATCGCCGGTGCGAAGGCCAAACTTGCGGATCTGCGAAGGGGAAACGTAAATGTCGTCCGGACCGGCCAGATAGTTCGCTTCGGGCGAACGTAAAAAACCAAATCCGTCCTGCAGCGTTTCCAGCACGCCGGCACCGGTAATCTCGACATTGCGTTCGGCCAGCTCTTTAAGGATGGCGAACATCATGTCCTGCTTGCGCATGGTGGAAGCGTTCTCAACTCCCAATTCTTCGGCGAAGGCGAGAAGATCGGTCGGCGTTTTGGTTTTCAATTCCTGCAACTTCATGGTTTGCAGGCCGGTATCGTCAATCATGAATAGCTCGCTTGAGATCGAATAGATGTATCGCCTTGCCGGCGTTCCTATGGCAAGGATAGTCGAAAGGATGGAATTTTTAGGCCTTACAGGCGTTTCCGGATCAGCGCGATGACGCGATCCGTCGCTAGGCTTTTATGGGGAACCGGCGGTCTTATACCTCCGACCGAGCCTATAGCGCAACTGCCTTTCTCGCGTCCGCCGTCAATCGTTGCAGATAAGCAACTCCATCACACGGGTTTATATACCGCCAGGAGCACAATGCCGATCATCAAAAGGGTCGGCATCTCGTTCCAAACACGAAAAAAACGCTCAGTATGAACGTTGTGCTCGCGTTCGAAGGCAATCGCCCAGTATTCGTCTAAGATGTGAACGGCCGTCATCGGCACCGCCAACGCTATTTTGGCAAGAAACCACAGATCGAGCCAGTACCCCATACCCCAAGCGTTCAATAACCCGAATGCCCAAGTGGCAATCAGCGCCGGCCGCATGATGATAGCGAGAAGTTTATGCTCCATGACCACGAAGCGATTGTATTCGGCGGTACCGGCAATCGTTTGGGTATGATAAACGAACAACCGAGGTAGATAGAACAACCCCGCCATCCAGGCGATCGACATCATGATATGCAGGGATTTCAGCAGAAGATAATATTGAGCAAAATATTCGGTCATCTTATTTCCGCCTGCAGCCGCATCGCCCTTCCGTTCCGCAGTCGTCGTAACCAGTCGATCCCTTGCCCGCAAGGGCGTCACTTACCAATTTTGCCAACCCCGCGATGAAATCCGCGCGAATACCGACAGCCGGCACCCGGATATAATCCTTCACGCCGCAATTCTTCGCCAGAAGAGCGTATTCAATGTCCAGTTCCACCAAAGTTTCCGAATGTTCAGAAACGAAGGCAATCGGCGCGATAATAATACCCTTGCCGTCCGCCCCGGCGCGCTTGATCTCGCTGTCGGTGGCCGGACCGATCCATTTCATCGGTCCGACCCGGCTTTGATAACAAACCAAAATGTCGTCCATTCCCAATTTTTTGGTCAAGGCCGCGGCGGTTTTTTCGACGTGACTTTTGTATGGATCGCCGTTTCGGATCATCCGTTCGGGCAACCCGTGCGCCGACAGCAAAAGACGATAGGATATGCCCGATTTTGCCTTTGCCGCCGCCTCAACGATCAGACCGGCCAACGCCGAAATAAATCCGCTTTGTTCGGGATAACAGCAAATGCGTACCGTCGCCAGGTTCAATTCCGCCGCCGCCGCCGCACGTGTCCAATCGACAAACGAAGACCCCGTCGTAGCAGTGGAAAATTGCGGATAGAGTGGTATCAGCACGATTTGTTCGGCACCCCAAGCCTTAATGGCCGCCACGGCGTCGTCACTAAAGGGTTTCCAACACCTCATGGAAATGAAACAACGAAAATCCCTGCCCAGTGCCGCCTCCAACGCCTGCGCCTGCGCTTTCGTTTCAGAAAGAATTGGCGAACATCCACCGATCTTCGCGTAAATTTCGCGCGCCGATGGAACGCGTTTTGCGGCAATGAACTTCGCCAGCGGCAACCTCAATATCGAAGGCAACGGCAACACTGCCGGGTCCGAAAACAAATTGCGCAAAAATGGTTCGATGGAATCCGGTGTGTCTGGACCACCAAGATTGAAAAGAACCACTGCAACCTTCATGCAAAACTCCGTATCAAAGACACCAATTTTTCCACATGCTCGACCGGCGTTTCCCGTAGTATGCCATGACCCAAGTTGAATATATGCTTTTTGTTCCGCATAGCTTTCATAATCGACATGACACCCTGCTCCAGTGCCGCTCCACCGGCAACAAGAGCAAGAGGATCAAGATTACCTTGTATTCCTATATCAAGATTTTTTTCCGCCCATTCGATCGGCACGGCAGTATCAAGGGAAATCACATCAACGCCGGTCGCTTTGGCATAGTTGCCGTATCCCTCAAGTGTAATTCCTCGCGGAAATCCGATAATACCGGCTTGCGGCACAACCGCTTTCACCTTAGCAACGATTCGTTTCGCCGGAGCCATGACGAAACGCAAAAAAAGCGGCTCGGCCATACCGCCCGCCCAACTATCGAACAATTGAACCGTATCTGCACCGGCAAGTAATTGCCCGATCAAATGTTCGCTCACACAATCGACGAGTATGTCGATCAATTGTGCAAAACTTTCCGGCTGGCGATAGGCCCAAAGCTTAGCGGCCTTCTGATCGTCTCCGCCACCGCCCGCCGCCATATAGGCGGCCAAAGTCCATGGCGCTCCGGCAAAACCGATTACCGAGACCGCATCTGGCAAAGCCTTTCGCACCAAACCAACCGTTTCATAAACCGGTACGAAGTGACGACGATAATTTATCGGATCGTCAACCAGCCCATCAATCGAAGATATCGGCTTCAGCTTCGGACCATCCCCGAAAAAATCGACTGGTACACCCAAAGCGGCGGGAACTTCGAGAATATCCGAAAAAACGATGGCAGCATCGAAACCAAAACGGCGTATCGGCTGCAAACTGACCTCCGCCGCCAGAACCGGGGTACGACATAAGTTCCAAAACGATCCCGCCTTGGTTCTAAGATCGCGATACTCCGGTAAATATCTTCCGGCCTGTCGCATGATCCAGACTGGTATTTTCCCCTTTTCCAAAGAGACTAACTTCCCATTCTTCATAATAAGATTCCTTAATTAAAGATTATGAAGATGTTGTATGTCTTGTGGATTGTGGAAGGATCACTGGATAAGCCGATTCAGTAAAAGGGTTTACCTAATGGCACAAGGTGTTCCGAATATCCCTCTGTAGCACTCGGACTGTGATGAAAGCGGCGACTTGTTAACTCTTTCTTCACAGAGGTAAACAGAAAGTTAAAAAAAACGCGATACGGGACGATTCATAGCCGGGGCAGTGAGTAAATAGGGAGCAAATTGTGGGTGAAAAATATCATCTTCATCTGGTGTCTGATGCCACCGGAGAAACCTTGCATGCGGTTGCTCGCGCGTCCCTCGCACAGTTCGATAATGTGGACGTAAACGAACATGCCCATACGCTGGTCAGGAGTGAACGGCAGCTAAAAAGAGTGATCGAAAGCATCGGTGAAGATAGAGGATTGGTTTTCTTCACGATGGTACGAAAGGACTTGCGCAAGGAGCTGATTTCCCAGCTCGCGCTGATGGGAATTCCTTATTATGACGTGATGGAAGGCCCGGTCGGTGTAATGGAACGCGCTTTCGGCGTGGCCGAGACCAGCAAGCCCGGCGGTCAGCATGAAGTCGATCAGGACTATCTGCAACGCATCGATGCCCTAAGCTATACCATCGAGCATGACGACGGTCAGTTGGTAAACGACCTGTCGGAAGCCGAAGTAATCCTGCTGGGTGCAAGTCGTACCTGCAAGACACCGACCTGCGTTTATCTAGCGATTCGTGGCATTCGAGCCGCCAACGTGCCGCTGGTACCGGGTATGCCGCCGCCGGATAATCTGTTTAAATACGAAGAACCTCTAATCATCGGTTTGTGGGTATCGCCCGATCGGTTAGTGCAAGTACGTATCAATCGCCTAGCTACTATGGGCGAAAAGAACAAAACCGATTATGTCGATCCGCAATGCGTACGTGAGGAAATCATGGAAACCCGCCGGCTTTACGATCGGCATGGTTGGCCGTCGATCGACGTAACCCGTCGTTCGGTCGAGGAAACGGCAGCTAACATCCTAAATTTATTGGACGAACATCGGAAGAAATTCGCATGAAGCTGGTTCTGGCTTCGGCAAGCACCATTCGCGCGCAACTTTTGCGCGCCACCGGTTTGAGTATCGACGTCCAACCATCCGAAATTAACGAATCCGCCTTGAAGGCCGATATTACCGCAACGGCATCCTCGCTGGCATTGGACAAAGCGAAGGAGGTTTCGCGATTACGTTTCGGCGAACTGGTAATCGGCTGCGATCAGACGTTGTTGTTTGAGGGCGAATTGATCGGTAAATCCGGCAATCTATCCGCGGCGCGTTCTTTGTTGCGGCGCTTGCGCGGCAAAACCCACCGGCTCGTCAGCGCCGCGGCTCTGGTTCAAGACGGCAAGACCCTATGGCAAGGGGAGCAAAGCGCGGATTTGACCATGCGCGAATTCGACGAAGCATTTCTCGACGCGTATCTTTCGGCCGAAGGGGAAGAAATACTGTCTTCCGTAGGCTGCTATCGACTGGAGGGGAGAGGAATCCGGCTTTTCGAAGCGGTTAAAGGCGATTATTTTGCCGTTCTCGGCTTGCCGCTGTTGCCGTTACTGGCAGCTTTGCGCGCCGAAAGGGTGCATGGGGTTTAGGGTATGAAAATCAGCGGGGCCGCAAAAATCGCCGGCGTTATCGGTTGGCCGATCGCGCATTCCCTGTCACCGCTCTTGCATGGTCATTGGATCGAGGCATATCGCCTGGATGCTGCTTATGTGCCGTTTGCCTGCGCACCGGAAGCGTTTACCGCTGCGATCGCCGGGTTAAGAGCGGCCGGTATTCGCGGCCTCAACGTTACCGTACCGCACAAGGAAGCGGCGTTTCGGCTTGCCGACAAACCGGATTTTTCCGCACAAATCGCCGGCGCCGCCAATCTGTTGGTGTTCGGCGAGGATGGCGTCACGGCTTCAAATACCGACCAGCCGGGCTTGATCGCCGCCTTAAACGAAGTCCTTGGCGAAAATGCCTTGAAGGGGCGAAAAGCCGTGGTGCTGGGTGCGGGCGGCATGGCGCGGGCGGCGATATGCGGCTTGGCGAAAATGGGAATTGCCGAGATCGCCGTCCTGGCGCGGAATACGGAACGCGCCGAAGCGCTGGCTGCCGCACTCGAACCTCACCTCGAAGCGAAATTGACGGCGCGAGGGTTGGATGCCTGGGAATTGGTGGCGCCCGAGACCGTTTTGGCCGTCAACGCCACCAGCGCAGGGATGAAAAACCTTGCACCCCTCGATTTGAAATTGGAAGCGCTGCCGAAAGGAGCGGCGGTATTCGATGCGGTGTACAATCCGCTCGAAACCGATCTTTTGCGCCGGGCCCGTGCCGCCGGTCTCTGCGCCATCGACGGACTCGGACTTCTCATGCATCAAGCGGCACCGTCGTTTGCTGCGTTCTTTGGCATCGAGCCGAAGGTCGATGCGGTGCTGAAACGCAAACTCGTCGAGGCACTGGCGCCATGACTGAGCGACCATTTCTTATCGGCTTGACCGGCTCTGTCGGTATGGGGAAAAGCACCACGGCGGAAATGTTTGCCGCCCTGGGTTTTCCGGTATTCGATGCCGACGCCGCGGTGCATAGCCTCTACGGTCTCGGCGGCGCGGGCGTGGAGATGGTGGGATCTGCTTTTCCCGGTAGCGTTACAAACGGTGCCGTAGATCGTCGGGCATTGGCGCGTCTTCTCGGCGACGACCATTCCGCGTTCGAAAGATTGGAAGCACTCGTGCATCCCTTGGTGACGCGCGAAAGCGAGAAGTTCATCGAGCAATGCGCGGCAAAGGGCAAAAAGGCCGCGATACTCAATATCCCGCTGCTATTTGAGACCGGCGAAGCGAACCGAATGGACGTAGTGCTGGTAGTCAGCGCACCCGAGCATGTGCAGTTGTCGCGTGTATTGACCCGTCCCGGTATGACAAAAGAACGCTTTGATATTGTCTCTTCACGCCAATGGCCGGATGCGGAAAAACGCCAAGCGGCGGATTTCGTCATTCAAACCGGCGAAGGGCTGGAACGGACCCTGGCCGACGTCAAAAAAATCGCCGCCATTTTGCGGCGGCGGGCGGGAGAAAAATAGCCATGCGTGAAATTGTGTTTGACACCGAAACCACCGGGCTCGACCCGGCCGCCGGCCATCGTATCGTCGAACTCGGTTGTGTTGAGCTCGAGGATCATTGTCCGACCGGAAAAGCCTATCATGCCTATCTCAATCCCGAACGCGACGTGCCGCCGGAAACCACCAAGGTTCACGGATTGACCAATGATTTTCTCGCCGACAAGCCGCGCTTTGCGGAAGTATGCGACGAATTTCTCTCCTTCATCGGCGATGCGCCGCTGGTCATTCACAATGCCGCATTCGATATGCGGTTCGTCAACGCCGAATTGGCGAAACTAGGCCGCCCGCCGTTGGATGCGGCGCGCGCCATCGACACCATAGAAATCGCCAAGGTCAAACTGCCCGGCGCACGTTATTCGTTGGACGAATTGTGCAAACGTTTCGCCATCGACCTATCGGTGCGGGAAAAACACGGCGCATTGCTGGACGCAGAGTTGACCGCTAAGGTCTATCTCGAACTGATCGGCGGAAGACAACAGCGCTTGTCGTTAGCTCCGGCCGACCGGGAAGAAATAACGGCTGATGCAGCGACCGGCCCGGTTTGCCTTCGTTCGCATAAGCTTTCCTCTCGGCTTAGTGCCGAGGAGAAAGCCGCACACGACTCCTTCGTCGCCAAGCAACTCGGCGACGATGCTATATGGAAGCGATATTAGAGCGCATTCCGGCGAAGAGGAATCCGGTTCGCCGCAAAAATGCGCGGCAACAAAGAAAGCTACAGCCAATTACGGTGCTTAATGACCGGAATTGGCTGTAGTTTCAGGCGTCGAGGTGCTTCGATTCTTCGCCCGACTGCTGCTGTTGCTGCAGTTCGGCCGCCTTAGCGCGGTAGAGCGCGGCAAAATCGATCGGTTCGATCATCAAAGGCGGCAAGCCGCCGTCGCGCACCGTATCGGCGATGATGCGACGGACGAACGGAAACATGATATGCGGCGCCTCGATCAGCAGCACCTGGGTGCGCACCTCGTCGGGGATGTTGTGCAGCATGAACAACCCGCCATACGCCAATTCGAGCAAAAAGGCCGGCTTGCTTTCGACCGTTGCCGATACCCTGAGTTTCATTTCGACTTCGTACAGCTCTTTGTCGACCTGACGGGCCTGAAGATCGACGCCCATATCGACCTGGGGGCGGGTATTGGGATTGGCCGGAGCCGAAGGATTTTCGAACGATAGGTCCTTGGTGTATTGCGCAACGATTTGAAAACGCGGCGCATCCTCGTTGTTTCCGTTATCGCCGGCAGAATTTTGGCCCGCGTCGCTCATAAGTGACCCCCTTCGTGTTGCAAAGACTAGGGCGCTAGCACAGAACCTCGACGTTTGACAAGAAGCCAATAATTAACGGTACTTATCGTTTAATTTGTACCGATTGGCTGATTTGCATCCCGCGACTGTTGCATTCGTGCAATCAGGTATCAAATATAAATCGAATGTGTGCTGGACCGTCTATGACGACAGCGGTAGGCTATGATTAATTCCGCGCCACTGTGACGCGAGATACTAAAGAAAATGGCGAACGCGCAACTACTTGAGATCATTCTGCTCGCTGCTGTGGCGGGGGTGGTTCTGTTTCGTCTGTATACCATTTTGGGCAGACGAACGGGGGGCGAACATCCGCCCGACTACCATGTAGCGGGACGCGAAACCGGCGAAGCGGTGGCAATAGGCGACAAAACCGCGGTTTCGCAGCCTGCGGTAGTGGAACGGCCCACCGATCCGGTATTGAGCGGTTTGTTCGATATTTCGCTGGTCGATCGCGATTTCGACAAGGACAAGTTCCTCTCCGGTGCCCGTGCGGCTTACGAAATGATCGAAACCGCCTTTGCCGAAGGCGATTGTGAAACCTTGCGCCCGCTGCTCGACGCGGACGTATATGCGGCCTTCGAATCGGCAATCGCTTTGCGAGGAAAACAGCGGCAAAGAAGCGTGTTTACGTTCGTCGGTTACAAGGAAGTCAAAGTCGCCACCGCCGCGATGAACGGTTACCGCGCCGAAATAGCGGTTTCCTTCGAAGCTCAGTGCATATCCGCCGTACTCGACACCGACGGCAAGGTCGTGGAAGGCGACGACAAATCCGTGCGCGAAGTCTCGGATATTTGGACCTTCGCCCGCGATGTCCGCGCCCGCGACCCCAATTGGATGCTGGTCGCCACCGCCGGCAAAGACTGATCGGCCGTGCATTCCGTCAAACACCTGGTTCCCATCCTTGCTTTGCTCCTTGCGGGGTGTCTGGCTCCGGCGCCGAAAGTCTTGTCGCAAAAGGAAAGTTCCTTACGTTTGACCGCGGTCGGCTTCGCCGATCTGCCGGGGTGGCAACAGGCAGACGTCAAACCGGCCTTTGCCGCCTTTTTGAAATCTTGCGAAAAAAAGGCATCCGCACCGCAGAACGCGGATATGGGCGGGATGGGCTACGCCGGAACCGCCGACGAATGGCGCGAAGCCTGCGCTATGGCTGCTGGTTGGCAAGATCAGGAAAAACTTTTTTTCGAACAGGTACTTACTCCATTCCGAGCGGGGAACGGATCGGCGGACGAAGGCCTCTTCACCGGCTATTACGAACCCGATATTGCGGTCAGCCATACCCGACACGGGCCATATCAGACGCCGATCTACGGTCTGCCCGGCGATCTATTAACCGTCGATCTGGGTGCGTTCCGGGAAGAATGGAAAGGCAAACGCATTGTCGGGCGGATCGCGGGCAAAAAGCTGGTGCCCTACGCCACACGGGCCGAGATTGCCAAGAATACACTGTCCGACGCCCCGGTGCTGTTCTATGCCGCGGACCCCGTGATGCTGTTTTTCCTGCAAATTCAAGGTTCTGGGCGCGCCCACAGCGATGACGGACAAATTTCGCGTCTGGTCTATGCGGGTCAAAACGGCCATGCCTATACCGCCATCGGCCAGGTTTTGATCGAAAGAGGCGTGCTGACCAAGGAACACATGTCGCTCGGTTCCATCCGCGATTGGCTAAGGATCCACCCCGACGAGGCCGACGGGGTGATGAATGCGGATGAATCCTATGTTTTTTTCAAAAACGAACCACTCGCCGACCCCGCCATAGGGGCCAAGGGGTCCGAAGGCGTGCCGCTCACTGCAGGGGCCAGTATTGCCGTCGATACCCACTATCATGCTCTCGGTGTGCCGTTCTTCGTTGCAACTCACTTGGCTGATGGGACACCGTTCAACCGGTTGACGGTGGCCCAGGATACCGGCGGAGCGATCCGCGGTGTTGTGCGCGCCGATATTTACTTCGGCGCCGGAGAGCGGGCCGAGGCCGAGGCCGGCGCGATGAAACAACCGGGCAGTCTGTACGTACTACTGCCTAAGCCCCCGGCCAAGCCATCGGCCGCGAAGAACGAAGAGGCAAAACGGCCGTGAGAAAGCGCGAAACCACCGCGGAAGAACGCGCGTTGTTTCGTGCCGTATTGGCAGGTCGCGTTTCGCTTCGGAGTTCGAAAAAAGGCGGAGAAGGCGATACCAAGCTCGGCGCCGCGGTTGCGAATAAGCGGTCCGAAGTTCCCGGCGGTATCAACGGCTCCACCCGCGATAAACTGATCCGCGGCGCGCTGCGCCCCGATGCCAGGATCGATTTGCACGGTCTGACGGAGACGGCCGCGCATCGCGCGATGTCCGCGTTTCTCGTTTCTGCGATCAATCGCGGCGCCCGCCTGGTACTGGTGATCACCGGCAAGGGAGCGCGAAAGATCGATCCTTACGCACCGTTCGACATGGAGCTTGAGATGCGCGAACGCGGCGTCCTGAAGGCAATGGTGCCGCGTTGGCTGGGCGAGCCGCCCTTGGCCGGATTGATCGCCGAAGTGCGCCCTGCGCATATCCGCCACGGCGGTGCTGGCGCATTGTATGTCTATTTGCGGAAGAGGCCGGCCGGATAAAGCCGTCAGATAAGCTTGGCCGCCGCTGCCAGATCGCGCAAAACCGCCGCCGGGCGCGCACCGAAATGCGAAATGACCTCTCCGGCCGCCAGCGCTCCCAATCGGCCGCAATCGTCGAGCGCCTTGCCGTGGGTCATGCCGTAGAGAAAACCGGCGGCGAATGCATCGCCGGCCCCGGTGGTGTCGACGACATTTTCAATGGGATATGCCGGGACCGATTTGACGAAATCGCGGCCGACCACCGTGCAACCCTTTTCCGAACGGGTTATGGCTGCCGTGCCGTTCCAGTCGGAAAAATTGCGTAGTGCAGAATCAAAATCTTTTGTTGAAAACAAAGCCTTAGCTTCGTCTTCGTTGGCGAACACGATGTCGAGATCGTTGTCGAGCAGTTCGAGAAATTCCTCGCGGAAACGGCCTACGCAAAACGGATCGGAAAGGGTGAAAGCAATCTTGACGCCGGATTTTTTTGCTATGGCAATCGCTTTGCGCGAGGCATCCTTGGCTGCGTCCATGTCCCACAGATAGCCTTCGATATAAAGAATCTTTGCAACGGAGATTTCCTCCTCGCGAATATCGTCCGGGGTCAAACCGCGACAGGCGCCGAGATAGGTGTTCATCGAACGCTGGCCGTCTTCGGCCACTGCAATCATGCAACACGCCGTAGCAGGGCCTTCGGTCGCAGGCGTAGCCGTAAAGCCGATGTCGAGTTCCTTCATGCCGGAAGCGAAGGCATGGCCCAGCCGGTCATCGCGCACCTTGCCTATGTAGTGGCCGTTGCCGCCGAGCGAAGCAAGTGCGGCCATGGTGTTGGCAGCCGAGCCGCCGGCGATTTCCCGTCTCATCCCCGGAAGCACGTCATAAAGCTGTTTGGCTCTGGCTTCGTCGATCAGCGTCATCACCCCTTTGACAATGCCGTGGGTGGCTAAAAATTCATCCTCGACCGGTGCCAGAACATCGACAATCGCGTTGCCCATCGCCACTACATCGCAAATTTTCGTCATAATCGGGTTCTCGTGAATTCCATTTAACCCCTAACCGAGACGACCTTTGCGCGCAAGGCGGGTCGCCAAGGCAAGAAAAAACGGATATGAAACGCAAGCGCAAGGAGCCTTAATCGCATGAATAGAAAACTGTGGCTGGCCGGATTGACGCTGGTGTTGGCCGGATGCGCCTCGGCGCCTCAGCCGGGGAGGATTGCTCCCAAATCGACCGAACCCATACAAAAAGGCTGGTCGGATCTTTCGGCCGGCGAATTGGCCCGCACCTACGGCGAACCTTCTTTCGTGCGCAAGGAAGCCGATAGCGAGATCTGGCGCTACGATGTCGGCGCTTGCCGGATATTCTTTTTTCTCTACCCCGGCGAACGAAGCCCGACGGTGCGTCATGTCGAAAGCATTCCTTCGGGCGGCGACCAGCCGATTGAGCGCAATTGCCTCAACGCCTTCAAACTGCGTCTTAAGAAAAATTAATTCGTCGGCCGTGAAGAATTCCCAAGCTGCTGATTTGGAAACGGAAACGGCGGTCTTGAAGTAATCGATTTTGCCGGATTTGAAGGGATCGGCGGGTGGT
>WSSedL1CaDRAFT_10000577_pt1 | contig 25340 bp, 22 predicted proteins | sample WetSurSL1Cattail_FD_9464 | JGI IMG/M metagenome (IMG submission 9464)
TATTATCTCAAAAGGAATGCGATAGCATACTACTCACATCGGAAAAAGAGAAACATGAATTTTGCACTTGTTGAGACGGGTTAGCTTTCGCTGTAGTACTAATTCACATTGTTTATATATTGAAAAAATTCAAGTAAAAAAAGAAATCCGGCCTTGACTCCGCCGTGCGGCCGGAGGATGGACTACACATCGCAGAACAATGCTGTTACGCAGGGGTGTACAAGATCTGAGTCCCGGATTTGGTTCCTGATATAAAAGTCCCTGCAGTACACCACATCCCTTCACCGGGTGTAAGCATCGCCAAGGAGAAGGGCTCTGCAGGTCCGTCTCAGGAACGTCGTGACAGCGGAACGTTATATAAAATTGTGTGCAGGTACGCCGCCACATCGTGTGGTGGGTTATGCAAGTCAGACTTCGGAGTTTTTTCTTGCAGCCTTGCAGAATATTACAGAACAAATGTTTGATTTTTATTGCAGAAGAATACATAATGGCATATAATGGATGTGCGAGAATATTCAGGTTTTAGTTGGTAGTGTTGTCTTTCAGGTTCCTTCCAGTAGATTCCTAAGCATAAGGACGGCGACGTTATAGTTGCTGCGGGGAATTTACTAACGAAGGAGGTGGTGTTATGAGTAATGAGTTATATGTCAACATCGGTTTTGCCGTTGTCTGGTGTATAAAATACATATTCATACCGTTAGGAGTAGCAATCTCTGCAAGAATTTTTGTTGACAAGCTTCTCCGACCACAGCCGGACAGACAAAGAAAAAAACGGTCTTATAAAAACCGTTTAAAATAAAAACCACTAATAAAACCTGACAGCAACGAGTGTCGCCGTCCTTATATATAGTATATCCATTTAAAGGGTACTTGTAAACAGCATAATTACAAATATTAGTAGCTTACCTTTGAAGCAAAGAATATTTTGAGGGGCCGACGTCCTGTCGGCCTCTGAGCAAGAAGGCGCACGACTTTACATAACAAAGCTGTCCGCGCAAAGGTGTACATGGTGTGAGTCCCTGATTTGGTACCTGAAATAATAGTCCCTGCAGTACACCACATTCCTTCACCGGGTGCGAGCACCGCCAAGGAGAAGGGCTTCGCGGGTCCAGCTCAGGAAAGTCGCGACAGCGGAACGTTATGCGAAAGACCATACAGGGAGGCCGGGCGTCCATGCCGGGATTTGCTAGAGTTGGACTTTGTAGTAAAAAAGATTAATTAAATAAGGAGCATTCATAAAAAGATTAGCTTATTTTTAGTTACATTAGTTTTGTTATCTTATTGTTCGATTGCGTGTTCTAACAAATCTGAAGATGTTAAGGTCACAGAGAGCTCTTTTAAAAGCGGCTCAGATGATTCGAATTATGTGGAATTATCAAAAATAAATGATAATATTTGGGTACATACCACTTATTCAAACTATAATGGGAGTAGAACACCCTCAAATGGTGTTATTGCTGTCTCTTCAAAAGGATTGGTATTAATTGACACCCCATGGAATAATGCTCAGACAAAAGAACTAATAAAGTTAACAAAAAGTGTATTCAAAAAAGATATTGTTCTTGCAATTATAACTCATGCACATGAAGATAGAATAGGTGGAATTGATACATTAATAGAAAATAAAGTAGATGTAAGGAGTTCAAGCTTAACAGTTAAAGAAGCTGAGAAGAATGGGTTTAAGAAGCCAGAACCAAAACTTGATTCTGACCCCAAAATTGCTTTTGGAAATATTAGTATGGATGTGCTATATCCAGGGGAAGGTCATACTGTGGATAATATAACTGTTTGGTTTCCACAGTATAAAGTACTATTTGGAGGTTGTTTGATAAAGTCATTAGAATCAGACAATATTGGTAATATTGCAGATGCAAATATAAAGCAATGGCCATTTTCGGTGAAAAAGGTGTTAGAAAAGTATCCTGATGCTGAAATAGTAATACCTGGACATGGAAAGTGGGGTAATCTGGAATTGGTAAATCATACTCTGGAGTTGCTCGGTAAGTAGGAGGAATTTGAGGGGACACCATCCGTGGTGTCCTCTGAACTACGGGGCATGGTCCTTCGCCTAACAAAGCTGAACGTACAAGGGTGTACAAGGTCTGAGTCCCTGATTTGGATCCTGAAATAATAGTCCCTGCAGTACACCACATTCCTTTACCGGGTGCGAGCACCGCCAGGGAGAAGGGCTTCGCGGGTCCGGCTCAGGAACGTTGCGACAGCGAGACATTAGCTGAAATATCACTCATCGGACGTCGCCCGGGCTCCACTCCAGCCGTCGGGCGAAAATTATCGCTCTGCGTAATGGTAAGATATGACGAAGTACTGATAATTTATATTTGTGGAGGTGTCGCTATGGATTCCAGAAAGGTTTTTGACAATGTTCCCGAGGAATTTGATAAATGGAGATTTCGTTATTGTGATGAGCTTTTCGCTGACGTGATAGAATATGCCAAGATTGACGTTAAAAAAACAGTTCTTGAAATTGGTCCAGGAACAGGACAGGCTACCGAACCGATATTAAAAACGGGCTGTTCATATTTGGCGGTTGAGCTTGGTAAAAATTTTGCAGAGTTTACAAAGAATAAATTCAGCTCTTATGGTAATTTTCAAATTGTAAATGACGATTTTGAAACATATGATTTTGGTAAAAATCGATTTGATTTGGTATATTCAGCTGCGACAATCCAATGGATACCGGAGGAAATCGCATTCCCAAAAGTTTATGATATATTAAAAAGCAATGGAACCCTTGCTATGATGATGACGCATACAGATTATAAAAGCTCAAATGAGGCACTGTATAAAAAAATACAGAAAGTGTACGAAGAATATTTCCGTCCGGAAACAGCTTATACACGCCATTTAGAGTATAAAAATGTTGTAAAATATGGTTTTACAGGCTTTGAGCGCCGTGAATATAAGGAATCAGTAGAGTTCAATTCAGATGATTATGTTTCTTTAATTAGCATTCAAGCGGATCATCTGACATTGCAGGAGCCATATAAGTCAAAATTCTACGCAGGCATCAGAGATGCCATTTTGAGTTTTGGAAATAAGATAATTCTTAATAACACAATAATCCTGTACTTGATAAGAAAGCCATAACCCTGCAATATAAGCATATTTTATGAGAAGTTACTTCGCAATCTTTTATATATGTTGCAAGAATATAAAGGAAAAAGATTATCCGGCCTTGACTCCGCGGTGCGGCCGGAGGACGAGTGATACTTCAACTAACAATGCTGTAACGCAGGGTGTACATGGTTTGAGTCCCTGATTTGGTTCCTGAAATAATAGTCCCTGCAGTACGCCACATTCTTTCACCGGGTGCGAGCACCTCCAGGGAGAAGGACTCTGCAGGTCCGGCTCAGGAACGTCGCGACAGCGAGACGTTCTACGAAATGTAGTCCATTGACGTCGCCCGGACCTCTGACCGTCGGGCGAAAAATGGCACTCTTCACAATGATAGAATATTGCGCATTCATAGAATACTGCGTATAAATGTTTTTGGAAACCGGTATTTTGTAAGAGCGCGCATTGCGCATCCGATATATGGTCCCCTTGACATGGCCGCCCCTACATTACATCCCGTTCATTGTGCATACTTTATAGGTTGAACCTATTGGTCTTTCAAAAACTCTCTGCCGCTTTCAATGGAGGCTTTAACGCTTTCGGCTGAGGGACCTCCGGGTAAATTCCTTCCTGATACGCATTTTTCGAGACTGACCTCAATGTAGACGTCCTGTTCTATCTTATCGGAAAATCCCTTAAACTCTTCCAATGAAAGCTCCTCAATAGCTTTGCTGTTATTGATACAATACAGGACCATCTTTCCGATTATTTCATGGGCGCTGCGGAAGGGGATTCCTTTTTTGACCAGATAATCGGCCACATCGGTTGCGTTGGTGAAGCCGCCCTGGGCAGCCTTATACATGTTATCCTTCTTTATTTTCATTGTAGCCAGCATTTTAGTAAAAACCGGAAGGCACATTTTTACTGTGTCAATGGCGTCGAAAATGGCTTCCTTGTCCTCCTGCATGTCTTTGTTATAAGCAAGGGGGAGAGATTTCATCACAGTGAGAAGTGTCATCAGCGAGCCATAGACTCTGCCCGTTTTACCCCTTACCAATTCGGCCACATCGGGGTTTTTCTTTTGGGGCATGATACTGCTGCCTGTGCTGAAGGCATCATCCATTTCCACAAAGGAAAATTCACCGGAAGACCAGAGTACCATTTCTTCGCTGAACCTGCTCAGATGCATCATGATCATGGAAATGCAGGAGGCGAGTTCTATTGCGAAATCCCTGTCACTGACGCCGTCCAGACTGTTCTCCGTGATGGCTGAAAAGCCGAGCTTTTCAGCAACAAACTGTCTGTCCAGCGGGTAGGTCGTACCGGCGAGTGCACCGGAACCCAGCGGCATGACATCCATACGCTTGTAGCAATCCTCCAGTCTGCCAATATCGCGCCGGAACATCTGGAAGTAGGCCATCATATGGTGGGCGAGCGTTACCGGCTGCGCCCTCTGCAGGTGTGTATAACCTGGCAGGATGGTGTCCAGATGCCGCTCCGATATGTCAAGCAGCGTATGGAGAAGGTCTGTCAGCATAAGTTTTATCGCAGCGGTCTCGGCTTTCAGGTACATGCGGAGATCCAACGCTACCTGATCGTTGCGGCTCCTGCCTGTATGCAGCCTTTTACCGGTATCCCCGATGCGGGAAATCAATATCGTTTCTATATTCATGTGGATATCTTCAGCATCAATTTCAAACTGGACCTGGCCTTTTTCGATATCTGCCAGTATTTCATGCAATGTGGTGCAGATCAGCTTCGCGTCCTCAGCAGGAATAATGCCGCACTTGCCCAGCATTTCTGCATGAGCCAGGCTGCCCTCGATATCCTGCATGTACATCCTGGCATCAAAGCGGATGGATGAGTTGAAATCATCTACTGATTTGTCTGTGCTTGCGGCGAATCTGCCTCCCCAAAGTTTCATACACAATACCTCTCGTTTCAAATATAATAGGGAAAGGGAAAGCCCGGAGTATGGAGCTTTCCCCAAATAACTACTTATTAAGGACTTACAGGCACATCGGAGCGATCAGGTTCTTCAGTAATTTTCAGGATATGGTAAGTAACTCTCGATAGCAATACCTCTGCAGGCTCTCCGTGCCTCATCAGACCTCTCACGCTTTCCCAGGACTTCTATGAACTCCTCAGGTTTTCCCTTGTTCCTTCTCCATCATGAGCGCCCTGACCTTGATCGGAAGGCCGAACAGGTTGATGAAGCCTTCGGCATCCTTCTGGTTGTAAACGGCATCGCGTCCAAAGGTGGAGAGCTCTTCACTATAAAGGGAGTACTGGGACTGTGCGCCAGCCGGCATGCAATTGCCCTTGTAAAGTTTCATGCGCACGGTGCCTGTAACATTCTGCTGTGTGCTGTCGACAAAGGCGGAAAGAGCTTCTCTCAACGGTGTAAACCACTGCCCGAAGTAAACCAGCTCTGCGAATCTCTGCGAGACGATGTCCTTGTAATGCAGTGTGTCCCTGTCCAGGCAAAGCAGCTCAAGTTCCCTGTGGGCCGCATAAAGAATGGTGCCGCCGGGAGTTTCGTATACACCTCTGGACTTCATACCAACCAGCCTGTTTTCGACCATGTCGATGATTCCTACGCCGTTAGCTGCGCCAAGTTTGTTCAATGCGTCGATCAGTTCGATCGGCGCGTATTCAACTCCGTCGACCTTTTTCGGAATACCTTTTTCGAAATATATTTCAACATAAGTTGCTTTATCGGGTGCTTTTTCCGGTGAAACCATCAGCTTAAGCAGCTTGTCGTACTGCGGCTCGTTCCAGGGGTTCTCCAGATCCTGTCCCTCGTGGCTCAGATGCCACAGGTTCCTGTCCATGCTGTAGTTGTCCTTCTTTGTAACGGGAATCGGAATATTTCTTGCCGTTGCATAATCAATGGCATCTTCCCTCGACTTGATATCCCAGATCCTCCAAGGCGCAATGATTTTAAGGTGCGGCGCCAGCGCCTTGACGGTCAGTTCGAATCTGACCTGGTCATTGCCCTTACCTGTTGCGCCATGGCAGATTGCTGTTGCACCTTCTCTGAGAGCGATCTCGACCATTCTCTTTGCAATGATCGGCCTGGCAAAAGAGGTGCCCAGCAGATATTTGCCTTCGTATATGGCATTTGCCTTTAATGTAGGGTAAATAAAATCGGTAATGAATTCTTCCCTAAGGTCTTCAATATATATTTTGCTTGCGCCTGTTTTTATCGCTTTTTCATTCAACGGCGCCAGCTCTTCGCCCTGTCCAACGTCGCCAGCCATCGCGATGACTTCGTAATCGTAGTTTTCCTTCAGCCACGGGATGATAATGGATGTATCAAGACCGCCCGAATATGCAAGTACTACTTTTTCCTTTTGACTCATATAAATTCCTCCACAACTATGCTAAAATGTTTTTTAGAACCAATCTTATTTTACCTATTTTTATTAGATTATACAACAGGGTGTATAATTATGCAATAAAATTTATAAATATTCAAAATGTTAAGATAAACACGGGAAGCGGCTAAACTTTTTAACAGAGAGCAGGCACAAATGATTATAATGGGAATTGACCCTGGATTTGCAATAACAGGGTATGGTATAGTGAAATATGAGGGGAACAAATTTTCGCCCCTGGAATATGGCGCAGTGCTGACAAAGGTGACAACGCCCTTTGCGCAGCGGCTCCTGCAACTGGATGAAGGGCTTGCGGCTATTATTGAGAAGTATAAGCCGGATGCGATTTCTGTGGAGGAATTGTTCTTTAATAAAAATGTTAAAACGGCGATCATGGCGGCGCACGGCAGAGGAATAGCACTTGCAGCTGCTGCAAGGTCGGGGGCCGAGGTTTTCGAATATACGCCGCTGCAGGTAAAACAGGCCGTTGTTGGCTACGGAAGAGCGGAGAAGGCACAGGTGCAGCAGATGGTGAAGGTCATATTGAATCTGCCTGCCATTCCAAAGCCGGACGATGTAGCCGACGCGCTCGCAATAGCAGTATGCCATGGCCATTCCTGCAAGATGCTGAACCTCGGAATGCGGTAGCTATTTTGAAGTAATCATATATTGAAATTGATATTGGAGGGCTGATATGTACGCATATATTAAAGGAAAGCTTGAGGTAAGAGGCGGAGATTATGTAATAATTGAAGCTGGCGGGATAGGGTACAAGGTGTTCACCTCCCTTTCGACAATTGAAGCAGCAGGCCAGCCCGGACATGAATTCAAAGCATTCACGCACCTGTATGTCAGGGAAGATATCATGAGTCTCTACGGATTTGCGACGCAGGAGGAGCTTGGAATGTTCGAGCTGTTGCTGACTGTATCAGGGGTGGGCCCAAAGGCCGCCCTCGCTCTGTTGTCGGCTGTGTCGCCCTCCAAGTTCGGACTTGCGGTGATTACGGATGACACCAAGACTTTGACAAGAGCACAGGGGATCGGCGCAAAAATGGCTCAGAGGATCATTCTCGAACTAAAGGATAAAATCAAGAAGGAACAGCTTGCATTGAATACGGTTGTCGGTTTTGAGAAAGCAACAGCCATGGGAGGCAGCTCCAGACTGTCTGAGGCGGTGAGTGCACTTATGGTGCTGGGCTATACACCATTTGAGGCAAATAAGGCTGTTGCGGCTGTGTATTCTGATGATCTGGATCTGGAGACGATTATCATGAATTCACTCAAAGGCTTGATACGCTAATACGTAAGTTACCTATTTTTAAGGTGCTATTTTTTGATTTAAACGGAGGATAAGCGGATGGATGAGGAAAGGCTGATCGAAAGCGAAGCCGTTAGTGAGGATATTGACGAGACCAGTCTGAGGCCCAGAAGGTTTAATGAATATATAGGTCAGACAAAGGTAAAGGAAAATCTGAACATATTCATTGAAGCTGCAAAAAGACGCAAGGAAGCGCTGGATCATGTACTGCTTTACGGGCCTCCCGGCCTGGGAAAGACAACGCTTGCAGGCATTATTGCATCAGAGCTTGGTGTGAATCTGCGCATAACTTCCGGTCCTGCTATTGAGAAAGCCGGCGATCTGGCAGCAATCCTTACCAATCTGGGTAGTTATGACGTACTTTTTATAGATGAAATCCACCGGCTTAACAGGAGTGTCGAAGAAATTCTTTATCCTGCCATGGAGGATTACGCACTGGATATCATCATCGGCAAAGGCCCAAGTGCGCGATCCATCAGGCTTGATCTCCCAAAATTTACTCTTATCGGCGCGACGACCAGAGCAGGCCTGCTGACATCTCCATTGAGGGACCGGTTTGGCGTCATAAACAGACTTGAAATGTATAATAATGAAGAATTGACGCTTATAGTAAAACGTTCTGCGGGTATACTGAACATAGAGATACAGGATAAAGGCGCAAAGGAGATTGCACGGCGCTCGAGAGGTACGCCGAGAATTGCCAACAGACTGCTGAAAAGGGTAAGGGATTTCGCACAGGTGAAGGCGGATGGTGTAATTGATGCCGATGTTGCTGCCATGGCTCTCAGCGCTCTTGAAATAGATAACATAGGACTCGACAATACGGACAGGAATATGCTTTTAAGTATTATTGAGAAATTTGGAGGCGGACCGGTAGGGCTTGATACGCTTGCCGCCTGCATTGGTGAAGAAACGGAAACAATTGAAGATGTGTATGAGCCTTACCTTTTGCAGCTTGGCTTTATCAATAAGACGCCAAGGGGCAGGATGGCCACGAAGCTGGCGTACGACCATCTGGGGATGAAAATGAAGGGCGAATGGTACGAGCAGGAGGAGATCAAGACCGAATGAAGCTATTAATGCATATGTGCTGTGCGCCATGCTCCACATTCCCATTGTCGCAGCTGCGGCAGGAGGGTATAGAGCCTGAAGGCGTTTACTTTAATCCGAACATACATCCGATTGAGGAATTTGAGAGGCGCAGGGAGAATGTTGCTAAACTGGCTGAAATAAAAGGTCTGAAGGTCGAGTATTTTGATGATTTCAGGCAGCCCGAATGGGAAAGCTTCAATGGGACGGGTGACGCCAGATGTACCATGTGCTATGCCGTCAGACTTGAGAAAGCTGCGGAGCTTGCTGCTGCAGGAGGCTATGACGCTTTCACCACATCCTTGCTGGTCAGTCCGTATCAGAAGCATGACCTTATAAAACAACTTGGAGAAAAATATGCCGCAAAGTACGGCATCGAGTTCTTTTACAGAGACTTCCGTCCCGGTTTCAGGCAGGGGCAGCAGGAAGCCAGGGAACTTGGCCTGTACCGCCAGAAATATTGCGGCTGTATCATTTCGCTAAATGAACGCCAGACCAAATAGATAGCGTCTATTGCACATTATCATATTGTTATGAACAATTTCAAGAACGCGTAATATATAAAGTATGCGCATTCCTATGTCAAGGGGACAGGTACGGTCGCAAACCAGAGGAACCGTCCCCTTGGTTCCTGCCGGTCGCAAACCAGAGGAACCGTCCCTTTGGTTCCGAAGTACTAATATGTCTGACGGACTATCCAATTTTACCTTCTGATTACAAAATGGTTAAAGGTTGATGAATATGGTAGGGAAAACGCTGCATTTGTCGAAATAATATTTATAAGAAATTATTTTGACACTTTATACGAAAGCAAAGTATTATGGGGGCAATTGATGAAAAGAATCGCAGCGGTAGTATTGGCATTTTCCCTGTTGGCTTCAACAGCAGGCAGTTCATATTCATTTGCGGTAAATGCCGTATCCAGGAATCAGATAGCCACGGGGTTTCTGACAGGTGTCAAATACAGCTCCAGCGAGGGAAGTGAGGCTGTTTCCATCTATGCGCGGAAATACGAGGATTACAGTGTCATGGAACTGACAAGCCCCAAAAGAATCGTCGTTGATATTTTCAACGCACAGTCGACGGGCAAGCAGCAGGTTATCCAGGCTAACGGAAAAATGATCAAACGCATCAGATATGCACAGTTTGACACCTATACGGCAAGAGTTGTGCTTGAAGTCAGCGGTGATGTGGAATACGGTATAGAAAATACAGATACGGGACTGCTGCTATTTATTGGCGAAAAGCCCGGCGTTCATGAACAGGAAGAAGAGCAGGAAATTCCTCCGGCTGACTCCAATGTGAATCAGCAAACCATTACAGTCCACAGCAAATTTAAAATACAATACAGCCCTAGTGGGACAGGAGAGGATGTTTCCATCCTTTTGGGCAATTATGCCGGCTATCGGGTCACAAGGCTTACCGATCCGGAAAGACTGGTCGTCAGCATCCCGAATCCTAAATATACCGGTACGGCCAAGCATGCGGATGTCAATGGCAGCCAGTTAAAGAGCGTCGACTATACAAAAACAAGCAAAAATGGCGCAATTATTACATTGGGCTTGAATGCTCAATCCCAGTACAGTGTTTCAGAGGAAAAGGGCAGACTGGTTCTGAGTATGCAGCCATCCACCTATAAACACATCACATATCACAGTTCCGGTGACAGGGTTTATTTTGAACTGCAGGATACAACACTTACATCCGGCAGTGAGTTTTTGCAGGAATTATATACGGGCAGTTATGATAAGACAGGATTGAATTATACGGTCACTTTCCCCACTGGCCAGGCTGATCTTGGCAATGGTGTTTTGAATATAAATGATGCATATCTGAAATCAGTGGAAGTGAAGACGAACCCGGAGGTCGGAACTACCAGCCTGATTTTCAATGGAGCCGGCAAATATGTGTATTTCCCCTATACCCGAAATAATCCTGGTATTACGGCAATCACAGTCCTCAAACCTGCTGCTGAAGGTCAGAAGATCGTAGTGATCGATGCGGGTCATGGTGCAGCGATGACAGGTGCAGTTTATAAGAGCCTGTATGAAAAAGATCTGAACCTTGATATCGCGAAGCGTTTGAATACGCTGCTGGAGAAGAAAGGTGTAAAAACCTATATGATCAGGGAGGATGACAGTGATGTCGCCAATTACGAGAGGGCATACATCGCCAACAAATTAGGTGCCAGGCTGTATCTGAGCATACATAACAACGCCATTGACAATCAAAGCTACAGAGGCACCATGTCTTTATATTGCCCGTCAGACAGCAGCGGTTTTACCGGCAAGGACTTTGCGGAGATCATACAGAGCAAATTACTTGCCAGATTAGGTACAGTCAACAGAGATGTCAGGGACAGACCGGACCTGATCGTGCTAAAAGCCACGAATATGCCCGCTGCGTTGGCTGAGATCGCTTATATGACCAATAGTGCCGACAGAAGCAATCTGCAAAAGACATCCTTCAGGCAGAATGCAGCGCAGGCATTATGCGATTCTGTCGTAAAAGCGCTGACAAAGGTGAATCAGTAAATGTGGTAATATTGTCGTAACAAGCCTGTAACAGCCTTGTAACAGGCTGACAGCAAACAGTTCTATTGTATAAATATCTATAAAAAAAGTCAGTGGAATTTAGGTATTCTACTGTTTTTTTTTTGGTATTTCATGTGTTACCATTAAAATAATAGCTTATAGCTATAATGCAAAAAAGAAATAATACAGCAGGCTTTTTTGCATGGGAAATACTAAAGGCCTTAATAGTTGTCCATAATTATATTAATTACGATTATGGGAGGACTATATGAAAAGGTTTATAGTCATTTTACTGGTTATACAGATATTATTGCTTACAGGCTGCACGATACCGTTTATAGGAGAAATATCCAAGCCTTCGGACTCGGTTGAGGGGCAGGAAATGCTTACGGCGCCTGTAAATAGCTGGATGGCTGCACAACTGGACAGCCAGTCAAGTATTACGAGTAATGGTATTTCACTCGGAACGCAGGAAAGTACACCCGGTGCTGTCAGTTCCATGACGACAGAAGGAGCTTTGGCACAGGCGGCAACTGATACGATAAATGAAGCCGCTGTTACCAGTGAGTCAGCTATTTCCAGCGAAGCGGCTTTTGCCTCAGCATCGACCGGTACTGCTGTGGCGGGTGAAACATACCAGGTGTCACAGGATATTTCTGCCGACATGGAGGATATATCTGCGACAAGATACCCGGTCACGGTGTATTATCAGGACGGGGATGGCTGTCTGATTCCCATGACCAGATGGATACAGATACAGCAGGGAATTGCAAGGGCAGCTGTCAGCCTTTGTATCGACAGTGCGATCGCCCGGGAGGAAGTGGCCTATTATGGTGTATACCCGGTAATTCCTGCAGATACGGTTATTTTGGGTCTGAGTATAAGAGATGGAATTGCAGTGATAGATTTTAGCAAACACTTGCTTCAGTATAGCGGAGCGGAGGCGGAAAAGAATATCATTACCTCGATTGTGTATACGCTGACGGAGTTCAAAAATATCAACGGGGTGCGGATATTGGTCAATGGCTATCCTCAGGGTGTTCTCAAATATGGGACGGATATCTCGCAGGTGCTTGGACGTGAAGATGCGGTAATCAATACACAAACTGCGATAGCTGAAAACGGGCAGGGGAAAGTGGATGTCTTCCTTTTAAAGAAGGCGAATGAAGGATTTACTTATATGGCGCCTGTGTCGGTTCCGGTCATAAATAGCAGTGTAGAATCTGACACAAATGTGCAAGCGGCAAGAGTACTTTTAGAGCAACTGCTCGTGAAGGATGGCGAAAACGGAACATTTACCGAAATACCGGACAATATTGAAATACTGAACTGCAGCACGGAAAACGAAATACTCACGCTTGATCTTAGCGAAGGATTCGTTGAATACGGTGGTAACGATAAAGAGGAGAGTATTTTAAAGCAGCTTGCTTATACGGTTCGTCAGCTTGACGGTATCAAACAGTTGAAGATCCTGGTCGGAGGGCACGCTGTACAATTGCCTGAGGGAACTGATATATCCTCCGGAATCAAAATACCCTCAACGATAAATGATGTGATGGACAGATAAAAGCGGAAGGATGCTGCAGCATTGAAAGCAGATACTGGAAAATACGGAATAAAGCCTTTCAGGCTCATAGCCGCAACGAAAAACAAGGGAAAGCTTGAGGAAATTGCTCAATTGCTGGCACAGCTTCCATGTGAACTTGTCTCAATGGAGCAAATCGGGCTGGTCGATGATATAGTCGAGAGCGGCAGTACATTTGAAGAGAATGCGCTGATAAAGGCAAAAAGTATCTGGAAGGTGACCGGTGAAGCAGTTCTGGCCGATGATTCAGGACTTGAAGTGGATTATCTGGATGGCGCGCCGGGCATTTATTCTGCAAGGTATGGCGGAGATGGAGCCACGGATACGGATAAAAACCGAAAACTTCTGGATGCCTTGAAGGGCGTTCCGGCAGACAAACGGTCCGCAAGGTTCGTATGTGCTATAGCATTGATTTTTGAGGACGGCTCTGATCTGTCAGTGAGGGGCGTCTGTGAAGGCTATATTGCAGCAGAGCCGGCGGGCAGTAATGGCTTTGGGTATGATCCGCTATTCTATGTTCCTGAATTTGGGATGACAATAGCGCAAATGGATTCAGATATAAAAAACAGTATCAGTCATCGAGGAAATGCTTTACGGAAAGTAGCAAAAGAGCTCGAACGAATTTTACTTGAGGATACTGTAAAATAGGGACTGCAGCAAGGTTGGGCGGGGGTTAGAATGAAGATTCTGGTATTAAGTGATACGCATGGCGACACGAATAAAGCTGAGGAAGCTATTAGAATAAACAAGGGTATTAATTTGATCATTCATCTGGGCGATTATTTCAGAGATGCACAGAAGCTGGCAGCACTGTTTCCGAACATACCAATCGAATATATATATGGTAACAGTGATTTCATGATTGACGATGTACCAGCTGAAAAAATGCTGGATGTATGCGGGAAAAAGATTTTTATCACACACGGGCACAGATACTCAGTCAAATGGGATTATGACAAATTGTACAAAAGGGCGGAAGAACTGCATGCAGACCTGCTGCTGTTCGGGCATACGCATATCCCGGATATCATTGAAAAAGACAGATACTGTATTTTGAATCCTGGCAGTACGAGTGATCCAAGGGATGATTACGACGAGACCTATGCGATCATAGAGATAGACGACGGAAAAGTAGCCCCGAGAATATGTCATTTTTAAGAGATTTATTCTGCCTTCCGGAGGAAGCTCACAGCTATAATTTGTCCAAGAGTTTTCGATCGCACCCCTTTTAATTCTTGTACCCGCATGGCAGGTTATTAAGGGGGATGAGCAGATTATCCCCCGTGGTGGCAGTTACCTCCGCATACGTGTGCATTCGGGCATTCACCTTGAGTGGATTTTCTTGATTGTATGATATTGACTTTTGAGAAAACAGCTTCAAGCTTATCGATATTGCCGCATTTGGGGCATTTTATGCGTTTGTTTTCCCTGTCATTCATGGAAGCCATAACGTTGAACTCTTCTCCACAACTGCATCTCAAATCATAAAAAGGCATCCTTTTACCTCCAACATTATTAGGATATAAAATCAGTTTAGCACAATGTCTGGCATAATAGAAGATACTGTGTGCTGAATAAAATTTGTTTTCTGACAGTTTCTAACATAAAAATAATTACTTTATACGATATTGACATAATATAGAACAATATGGTATTATCGGGGTTAGTAACTACTAACTAACCTGCGAGGTGTATTGTGTATAAGAAATATATGAAGCGAAAAGACCGGGTTATCATTGATGCCATTGACCTTCTTGACGAACAGGGAATCCAGGGGCTTACCACAAAGGAAATTGCACGTCGGGAAGGTATTTCTGAACCGGCCATATACAAGCAATTCGACAGCAAAAAAGAGATTATTCTCGCAATAATGGACAAATCATCTGCTTTTGATGAATTAATTACAAATACAATTCTGGAACAAAAAATGAGTTTTTTTGATGCTCTGCTTTATTTTACAGAATCCATTACAACTTACTATCAGAATTACCCACAAATAATTACAGTTGTGTTTTCCTTTGATGTTTTCAAATATGATCCTGATACAAACAGTAAAATGCAAAAGACTGTCAATGATAATTATGATTTTATAAAAACACTGATAAAAAAAGGTGTTGAGTCAGGGGAACTGGATTCCAAAACTGAATCTGAAGAGCTGGCAGAAATAATTCCGGGTATTCTTTGGTCTGCAATATGGAGATGGAAGATTACCGGTTGCACGTATGACTTGAAAGAGACTGTAATGAAATCGATTAAATGGATTATAAAAAGTATTTAATTCGATATGTAGTTAATCAAAAGATAAGGGAGGAGTGAATAGATGAAAAGGGTACTGATTGTTGATGATGCAGCATTTATGAGGATGTCGCTCAAGACAATGCTTGAAAAAAACGGATTTGAAGTAGTCGGAGAAGCTGAAAACGGTCTGGTGGGCGTAAATAAATACAAATCTCTTAAGCCCGATCTTGTCACAATGGATATAACCATGCCGGAAATGGATGGCATTAATGCGTTAAGGGCAATAAAAGCGGTGGATCCGGATGCGAAAATTATCATGATTACCGCTATCGGACAGGAACCAATGGTAAGGGATGCGATCATGTCGGGAGCAAAAGGTTTTATTGTCAAGCCTTTTAAGGAGGAAGGAGTCATAAATTCCATCAATAAGCTTTTAGGATAGAAATGGGGTGAAAGGAATGTCAGATCCGAATTTTCTTAGTAAGGAACCGATGCTTGAAATGTTCATTTTTGAATCACTCCAATTAATTGAACAACTTGAGAAAATGTTTCTTGAATCGGAAAAACGCAATACTTTGGATAAAGAAGAAATCAATGAAATTTTTAGAATCATGCATACCATCAAAGGTTCCTCTGCAATGATGATGTTCGTCGGCATATCTTCGCTGACCCATTCTCTTGAAGACTTGTTTTATTTTATGCGTGAATATAGTGCCGATCAGGTCGATTTTACAAGAGTTTGTGATCTGGTGCTTGCAGCTGTCGACTGCATCAAAGCAGATATTTCAATGATAGAAGAAGGAAACACTCCCGAAAGTGGGCATGGGGAGCTTGAAAACAGGATTAAGGAATATTTGAATTCATTAAAGGGTGAGAATGAAGAAAAGCCGGGAGAAAATAATTCGGCAGATATGTTAAAGAAAGATCAGGGGAAGTTCTATATCAGTACATATGGATCGAAGTCCGGAATGGCTTATAAAAAGTATATTGCCCGGATATATTTTGAAGAAGGCTGTCAGATGGAAAATATTCGTGCCTATACCATCGTACATAACTTAAAGGATGACTGCAGGGAGATATATCACAAACCCAGCGATATAGTAAATGATAATACGAGTTCTGAATATATCTGTAAAAACGGCTTTACTTTATATTTTTCTGCAGGCTGCGGTGAGGAAACGGTAAGAGAAAGGATTGAAGATACACTTTTTTTAAAATCCTTTGAATTAAAAGAAGTTGATAGCTATGAAGAAGATATCAGCAATTTAAAGGGTAACATAGTCAATGAAAGCAGTAATGTAATTGATAAAATGGATAGCAGTAACACTTCAGAACAATCTGAAAAGGAGACATCATCAAAAGGATTGAAACAAAGCCTTATCAGCGTAAGCATTGATAAACTGGATAAGCTGATGGATCTTGTGGGGGAGATCGTTATATCCGAAGCAATGGTCATAAGAAATCCGGAATTGAAGAATCTCCAACTGGATAGTTTCAGCAAGGCGGCCAGACAACTCAGGAAACTGACGGATGAATTACAGGATGTCGTTATGTCCATACGGATGATTCCGATTGCTGCAACCTTTCAGAAGATGAACAGGATTGTCAGAGATATGGGCAAAAAACTGGGTAAGGAAGTTGAACTGAAGGTCAGTGGAGAGGAAACCGAGGTAGACAAGAATATTATTGATCACCTGTCCGATCCGCTGATGCACTTGATCAGGAACGCTATGGATCATGGCCTGGAAATGCCTGATGAGAGAGCTGCAAAAGGCAAACCTGCCAGAGGAAGAATATCCCTTGAGGCGAAAAATGCAGGTGGTGAAGTCTTAATTACCATAATTGATGATGGCAGGGGTCTGGATAAAAACAGAATATTGGAAAAGGCGCGTGAAAGTGGATTGATCAACCGGCCGGAGAATGAACTCAGTGACAGGGAAATCTACTCCTATGTGTTATTACCTGGCTTCTCGACAAAAGAGAAGGTCACGGAATTTTCCGGACGGGGCGTCGGAATGGATGTTGTCAGGAAAAACATCGAAAAGGTTGGCGGAAGTGTATCTATTGAGAGTACAGCCGGAATTGGGACAACGATAACTGTCAAAATACCATTGACACTTGCCATTATCGACGGGATGGAAATATTCGTTGGAACGTCTTTTTATACCATTCCCATGACTGCCATCAAGGAATCCTTCAAGGTAAACGGTAAAGACCTGATCAATGATCCTGATGGCAATGAGATGATTATGATCCGTGGAGAATGCCATCCGATTATCAGACTGCACAAGTTGTTCGGAGTTCAAACCGAGGTGGAGGATCTGTGCAGTGGAATAATTGTCATGGTGGAAAATGATACGCATGCAGCATGCCTATTTGCGGACGGGCTGATCGGTGAACAACAGGTGGTGGTTAAGCCGCTGCCCAATTACATATTAAAATATTTCAGAAATGTGAAAGGAATAGGAGGCTGTACTATTCTTGGCGATGGGAATATCAGTCTGATTATTGATGTGAACGGGATCATAAAAAATTACTGACAGGGAAGGTGATAAAAATGACGCAAACAGTTGAGGAAGTGCAGGAGACAGCTGAAGACACGCAAAAGGGCAAGTATCTTACATTTTCCATCGGGAAGGAGCAGTATGGAATTGAAATCCGGTATGTGACCGAGATCATCGGCATACAGACAATTACAGGGGTGCCGGAGCTGCCGGAATACGTTAGAGGGATTATAAACCTCCGGGGTAAGATTATCCCGGTTGTCGATGTAAGGCTGCGATTCAGGAAGGAATTCATGGAGTATAACGACAGAACCTGTATCATTGTGATCGATATTTTTGATGTATCTATCGGATTGATTGTCGACACGGTCGCAGAGGTTTTAAATATCGATGAAGGGAATGTAGTACCTCCTCCTGATGTTAAAACGGGTTTTCAAAACAGATATGTAAAGGGTATTGGAAAAGTAGGGAATGATGTGAAACTGCTGTTGGATTGTGAAAAGCTTCTTGGAGAAGGGGTAGTCGAGAATATAAGCAGCAATCTATAGTTTTGATTAATTTAATTGATAAATGTGAGGGGGCATATGTTATGGGTTGGTTTTATAATTTAAAAATCTCAGTAAAGCTTTTGACGGGGTTCGTCCTTGTTGCGATCATCGCAGGTGTGGTAGGGATTATCGGCATTATGAACATCAATACGATTGATGCAAAAGATACGGAACTGTATGAGAAAGGGGCAGTACCTCTGGTGGAGATGGATGACTTGTCTACAGATTTCCAGGAGATTCGCGTGGGATTGCGCAATATTATATTGTCCTCCGATGCTGATGAGATGAACACCATAGTTAGCGACATCAATAAATATAAAGGTGATATGACCGGGTTAATGCCCGAGATGCAAAAAACACTTTTAACGCAGGAAGGTCAGGATGCATTCAAGGATCTAACGGATTCATTAACTACCTTCTATCCGGAGATGGAGGAAGTAATTAAAACAGCTTTGTCAAACAATGATGCAGCTGCAATCCAGGCGATACAGGAAACCGCTCCTGCAGGGATCTCTGCAGGCAAGGTTCGTGATGCTATCAGTAAATTGGTCGAACTAAAGGTCAATGCTGCAGAAAGTATGTCTGAAGAAAATACCGCAACGGCAAACAGTGCCAGAATAACTATGATCATCATTGTTGCGATAGGCGTTATTGTCGCAGTAATGTTTGGTTTGTTCATCAGTAGTATCATCAGCAGGCCATTGGGTGAAATTGTTGCGGTGGCAGGCAAGATCTCGGATGGCGATCTGGATGTGAATGTTGATATAAAAACAAAGGATGAAGTTGGCATGCTAGCGGAAGCCTTCGAAAAAATGGCGGAAAACCTGAATGATGCGATGTCAAACATCAATTATTCCGCAGAGCAGGTTGCAACCGGATCGAACCAGGTATCCATGTCGGGTCAGGCATTATCCCAGGGTTCTACCGAACAGGCCAGTTCAATTGAAGAAATAACGGCTTCCATGACACAGGTTGCAGCGCAAACGAAGCAAAATGCAACAAATGCGAATCAGGCGAATGACTTTGCGTTAGTAGCAAAAAACAATGCCGTTTCAGGAAATCAGCAAATGCTGGAAATGTTGAAAGCAATGACTGAAATTAATGACTCATCTGCAAACATATCCAAAATCATCAAAGTCATAGATGAGATTGCATTCCAGACGAACATACTGGCGCTCAATGCCGCTGTCGAGGCTGCAAGGGCCGGACAACACGGCAAAGGCTTTGCGGTGGTTGCAGAGGAAGTGAGGAATCTGGCTGCAAGAAGCGCCAATGCTGCCAAGGAAACGACATCAATGATAGAGGGCTCAATAAAGAAAGTCGATATGGGAACTAAAATTGCAAATGAAACAGCGCAGGCGCTGAATAAGATAGTGGATGATATCACAAAGGCTGCGGAAATCGTCGGAGGCATTGCAAATGCTTCAAATGAGCAGGCGACAGCGATATCACAAGTGAATGTGGCAATTGAGCAGGTCTCGCAGGTAGTACAGACGAATTCTGCGACAGCGCAGGAAAGCGCCGCAGCCAGTGAGGAACTGTCTGGACAGGCAGAAACGCTTAGCCAGATCGTTTCAAAGTTTAAGTTGAAAAAGATAAATCACTCATCATCAACAAGTACTGATAAATTATCTCCGGATATAATGAGAGAAATTGAAAACCTTATCGGGAAGAATAGTTTTCGTCAAGGTAGCAGGGCAATACTTGAAGCAGCGCCGGCTTCGCACGATGCCAGGCTTAAAATAAACCTGACAGACAAGGAATTCGGGGGATATTAGTACATATGCAGGTTGAGGGAATTATTTGATGCAGAGGAAGAAATGAATTTCCACAATAAGAATTATGAAAGGTTATGAAAATATCCTGTGAAAGTATAATTCCAAAGATATTCTCATAACCTTTGATTTTCTCCTGGGAGGTCTTATTAATTGAACATTACGGGTAAAGAATTTGATCAACTGGCTGATCTGATTAGAAAAAATTATGGGATAAATTTAGGCAGCCAGAAAAAGATCATGATGGTGGGCAGACTGCAAAAAATTTTAGAAGAACATAACCTGAAAAATTTTGGCGAATATTACAAATACGTTCTCAGTGATACAACAGGTAATGCGGCATCTTTGCTGGTCGATAAGATCACAACCAATCATACTTTTTTTATGCGTGAAGCTGAGCATTTCGGCTATTTTAAAGAAAAGGTGATGCCCCATTTCACAAGTTCATTACCCGACAGAGAGCTTTGCATATGGAGTGCCGGCTGTTCATCGGGGGAAGAACCCTATACGCTTGCAATGATAGTTGATGAGTTTTTAGGTGTTCAGATGGCTTTGTGGAACGCGAAGATACTGGCAACGGATCTATCCTCAAAAGTGTTGGAAATCGCAGGCAGGGGGATATACCTGAATGAACAGGTCGGGCATCTGCCGGAGATATGGAAAAGAAAATATTTTCATAAATTGGATGATGAAAAGAGCGTTTTGGTTGATAGAATAAGAAATGAAGTGATATTTAGAAGACTAAATTTTATGGATTCTGTTTTCCCATTCAGAAAAAAATTCCATATTATATTTTGCAGGAATGTCATGATATACTTCGATGCAGCCACAAAAAAGGATTTGATCAATAAATTCTACAATCTGACTGTACCGGGGGGATATCTTTTCATTGGACGCTCCGAAACAATCAACAGGGATGAATCAAAGTATGTATGTGTGGCCCCCTCTGTTTATAGGAAAGAATAAGGAAGTGGATAGTTGATGATTCGCTATTGTTTCGGGAAACTCTTTACAAAGGGGTTGTTGGAGATGAGAAAAATGGAGCCAGGACAATAGAACAACAATAGGACAGAATGAAGAATCCTGTGTTGTCTACGGCATGTCAAAGGTTGCTTATTATATCGGAGCAGTAAAAAAGCAAGCCAGTCTTAATGAAATTCCAAACTTATTTCAACAATCTTGAATAAAAGATAAAAAAATGTTTTGATATAGGTATGTCAGGATAATAATTGGAGGGTGTGTGTATGAGAATACTTATTGCTGAAGATGACATGGCGAGCAGAAAGTTTTTACAGAAATTTCTCGGGCAATATGGAGAATGCGATATAGCTGTCGACGGATTGGAGACGATTGATTCATTTTTATATGCATTGAATGAGAAAAGATCATACGATTTGATATGTCTTGATATTATGATGCCGAAGCTTGACGGAATCAAAGCCTTAAAAATGATAAGAGAAATTGAGGTTGGAAAAAACATAGGAGACGCTGAAAAGGTAAAGGTGATCATGACTACGGCCCTGAATGATAAAAAGACAGTAATGGCATCTTATGATGCCGGTTGTGAGGCCTATGCATGGAAGCCCATCGATGTGAAGAAATTTATTGACGTAATGAAAAATCTTGATTTGATTGAATAAGTAGGGACGATCGACTATTCCCGTTTATTTAAAAAATCTGAAATAAAGGTATCTGCATTACACTGGACGATTTCGGAACGGGATACTCTTTGTTTAACGATCTTAAATCTCTGCCATTTGGGTATCTTCGCAGAATCAGATGCAGTCTGGTTCAAGGATATTATATCAGTAAGCCGTTATCTGTGAAAGATGCCGGGAAAGCTGTGAACGAGATGAATAGTGGCAAAATTCGACAGCAAATAGCGGAATAATACATAATGTGATAAAATTAAAAACTAAATTATAAAAAGAAATGGCTTGATATTATCTCAAAACAATTTAGTTAAGGACTTTTTATAATTCCAGGGAGGAATATTATTGAAACTGTTGCAGAATATTTCAATTAAATCAAGGCTTAGGCTGGTAATTGCACTCATTGCCTTGTTCTCAATATTATTTTGTGCTTTTTCCATTTATCAGATTAATATAGTCGGCAGTCTTGTAAAAGATCTCCGGGATAAGCCCATAGGAGTCACAGAAGCCTCCATGAAAGCTTTTATGGCCATCACCAATAGCAGGAATACGGTAAAAGGAATTATTCTTCAGGGTAAAACTGTTATTAGTGATAGTGATGAATTCCAGATAGAAGAAAATCAAAAGGTGATTTTTGATAACCTCGATCTTATCAGTACAATTGTTAAGGATGAAAAAGGTAGAACACTTGAATCGAAAGCCCGGGCCTTATATATCGAATGGCTGGATATCCGGCAGGAAGAATTTTCTCTTTTAGAGGAAGGCAGGGCGGAAGAGGCAATGAACGTATTCAACATCCGCGGTCTGGATCAATTGATGAAAATTGAGGATGTAATACATGATCTGAATCAGTATGCAATGGATAGTGCGGATGACTTTGTCAGGAAAGCGGCGGATCTCCAGAGAGAGGGCGTAATGTTCCTGATCCTGGCGGCTTTGTCCGGTTTTGGCGCAGCAGTAATACTGGTGTTGCTGATTATCAGAAGTATCCTATCTTCGGTCAATATGCTTAGAAATTCAATGAAAAAAGGAATGTCGGAGGGTAGGTTTATTAAAACAGAAATATATGGCAGAAATGAGATCTCACAAATGGCGGAAAGCTTCAACGGACTGGTTGAAGTGCTTGAAAGCCGGATGTGGATTGAACATGGGAAAAATGGGCTTAATTCAGTAATAGCCGGCAACATGACTGTAGATGAACTTTCAGAAAAAGCTCTTTCGTATATTACAAGGTATGTGGAAGGTGCAAGTGCGGTATTCTATCTCTTCGACGAGAACAGTGAGAGCTTGAAGCTGTTAAGTTCCTTTGCTTTTGTGGAAAGGAATCACTTATCCAATGAATACCGCCTGGGCGAAGGTATTGTAGGTCAGGCAGCAAAGGAAAAAAAGCCGATTTTACTAAAAACAACAACGGAAACCGATGGGTTGATTACTTCAGGAATTCTAAATGCCAAACCTGCATCTATTTATACATTTCCACTGATGTTCGCCGGTAGGCTTTATGGAGCTGTGGAGATTTTTATGTTGACACCAATGGAAAAAGTCAAGCTGAATTTTCTTGAAGAAATCGGAACAATTCTTGCAAATACGCTTCAAAATGACATTAAGTCTCAAAAAATCAGGTATCTTCTTGATGAATCCGAAAAAGCAAAGCTTGAACTTAAAAAGCAGGCGGAGGATATGCAGGAAAGCAATGTTCAACTGGAAGAGCAGCAACAGATATTAAACCAGCAGGCAGAAGAACTGCAGCAGGCCAATATGCAAATGGAAGAACAGCAGCAGGAGCTCCAGCAAATGAATTTTCAACTGGAGGAGCAAAAAGGCGTACTTGACAGACAAAACAAAGCTCTTATTGACAGGAACAGGCAAATGGATCTCGTTAACCAGGAACTGGATACCCGTACGGAGGAATTGGAAAGGGCGGGGAGATATAAATCGGAGCTTCTTGCGAACATGTCCCATGAGCTCAGAACTCCGTTAAATTCCATCATACTTCTGTCGAGGCTTCTTTCGGATAACTCCGGCAGAAGTCTGAAAGAAAAAGATGTAGAAAAAGCATCGGTTATTCATAATGCCGGAGTGGAACTACTGACACTGATTGACGATATTCTTGACCTTTCCAAGATCGAAGCCGGAAAGATGCAGGTCAATATGGTAAAGTTTGAAACCAATGGCCTTGCGGTGGAATTAATGGATATGTTCAAGAACATGGCGGAAGAAAAGGGTTTGAAGTATGGCGTAACGGACAATATTGAAGGATTCATATACAGTGACAGATTAAAAGTTACCCAGATTGTCAGGAACTTTCTATCAAATGCATTTAAGTTTACAAAGGATGGAAGCATTAAACTGATTCTGGACCGTAACGGTTCGGAAAGACTACCGCTGAGAATTGTCGTAAAGGATACAGGGATAGGGATAACTCATGATCGGCAGAAAAAAATATTCGATGCATTTTATCAGGGCAATTCATCTATAACGCGCGAATATGGAGGAGTGGGGCTTGGTCTGTCGATCTCAAAGGAACTGGCTCTTCTGATCGGTGGCGAAATCAGCATATCAAGCGAATATGAGAAAGGTAGTGAGTTTTCACTCCTTTTGCCGGATACAGGAGACAGCACTGGAGCGGATTGTTGTTTACACGGCGAGGTGAGCAGTAATACCAATTCCATCAGCAATGAAGTGCAGAATGAATATGTTCGTGAAATTCAATCCGAAGATGCTTCTGTACTTGTCATAACGAACAATCATGAGCTGATAGAGAAAGTAAGGGAAAATGTTCTGGGGAAAGGTTTGAAATTATTAACAGCTGAAAATGGCAAATCCGGCATAGTCAAAGCGGAGAACTGCATGCCTTCAGGAATTATCCTCGAATTGGATCTCCCCGATATGAGCGGTTCACGTTTACTGGCTACCCTGAAATCTTCTGAAACTACCCGCGGGATTCCTGTCTATATTGTTTCAGAGAAAGTGCGGGATGGCGATGCCAGGAGTATGTCAAGAGATGATAATTCGATAAAGCCGGAGGTGCTTGAGAAAATAAAGCTTGCGGTAAATTCTATCATAACACGCGATAACAAAGTGTTAAAACATATACTGATACTGGAGGATAATAAAGCGCAAAGACAAGAAATGAATGAGCTCTTTGAAGATAGCGGAATAATAATAGACTATGCGTCAAGTGAAGCTGCGGCAATGGATAAGATCAACAATGAGAACTATGATGCTGTTATTGTTGATCTTATGTTGGAGAACGGAAACGGGGCCAATATATGCCGTTATATTCAGGAAAACAAGTCCGGAATTCCGGTAATCGTACATACTGCAAAAAATCTGGATAATGAACAGGAATTGGAAATAAGGAAATATGCCGACAGTATCATATTAAAAACGCCAAACTCATATGAACGGTTAAAGGAGGAAATGTCTGCATTCCTGAACAAACTTGGAGAAAGCGGGAAAGAGACGCGAATTACCGGAGACAAGTTACTGGATCACCATTGCGAAGGATTAAAGGGAAGACGGATACTTGTTGCAGATGATGATGCAAAAAATATATTTGTCATGGCAGCGGCCCTTGAAAATATCGGCATGGAGGTAGGTACGGCGCACAACGGCAGGGAGGCTATTCAAAAACTTACA
>WSSedL1CaDRAFT_10000578_pt1 | contig 25325 bp, 22 predicted proteins | sample WetSurSL1Cattail_FD_9464 | JGI IMG/M metagenome (IMG submission 9464)
TGGCTGCTCGAATATTACCTGTTGATCAAGGCGCTGCACATCATCGCCGTGATCGCCTGGATGAGTGGCATGTTCTATCTGCCGCGGCTGTTCGTTTATCACACCGAAACGGTGGTGGGCGCGGCAGATTATGAGCGCTTCTGCACCATGGAGCGGCGTCTGCTCAAAGCGATCATGCTGCCGGCGCTGGTCCTGGTATGGACCTTTGGTCTCACCATGGCGTGGCTCAACGACTGGTGGGAGGCAGGCTGGTTCCAGATGAAACTTGGCCTAGTGGCAGGACTGACCTGGGTGCATGTCACCAACGTCTTGTTTGCCCACGATTTTGCACGCGGGAAAAACGCGCGAACCGGGCGGTTTTTCCGCTTCTGGAACGAGCTACCGACCCTGTTCATGATTGCTATCGTTATTTTAGTGGTGACCAAAGCTTTTTAAGCCGCTTCTGCCAAGATGATTTTATCTAGTTCGGACTTAAGGTTCAGATGGTCAAGTATAAATAGGAATTCGAACTGACCATTATTTGTCAGATTTTCGAGAGTATTTTCCTTGCTCAAACGAAATACTGCGTTTCCATCTGTGACTAATAATCGAACTTCGGAAAGTTCCTTCAACGTACAGGATTCATCGCACTGAATTTTTAGTTGCTTAAGGCATTTCGAAATTCTTGTAACACTAACGCCCCTATCAAGCAGCGATTTCACCGAAATTATATAGAGCAAATCGGGATACGAAAATATACGAGGCTTCCCTCTACCTCGTTTTCCTTTTCGTACACTTGGAATTAACAGACCGGATCGGCAGAGGTAATTGATCATTGCCTCTGAAAGTTTGGTGATTCGCGAAACTTGTCTAATTTCAAATCGCTCTGGCGTGGCCATAATCATAGTCCTGAGCAAGACTATATTTTTAAATACAGCATACATCGGCAACTTGTATAGATAGAACGTTGTGCCAACTAAGGACTTGACGGATAGCTAATTGCTGTATCTGAATACTATCGAATATCTAGATATTGTCTTCTGAGCTGGATGTTGTGGTTTTCAGGAATGAGGTGGTGGGAAGCGAAAGCGAGCGAATTGGCAGAGTTAAGCAGGAGACCCCAACCATGGGTATGGCGCGAGTAATTGCAGGCTCCAGCAGTTTCACCTTGGCAAGCGTCTTTGAAGTCTGTGTTGATAGCAAACACGTCTCTGCAGTTATGTTGAGAGAATTAGGAAAACTCGGCTACATATTGGCGGTTGAAGGGCCGATTGTAACGATTCGTACTCTCGCTACTATGGAGCAGTTAGCTTCAGCCGTAAAACGGGTGAAAGAAGAATTTTCTGTCTAGCTTTGCATTGGCGGCAAAGCGCGGTATAAATAATTAGTTCCCCATTGAACCCACCCGATCGGCCGCGTCCTTGCGGGCCGTCATGGCATCGAGCCAAGGGGGGTTGTTCTCCACAATCCATCCCGTGAGACATTCTTACGGGTATGCCCAGGTGCTATTCCCATGACGGTGCAAAACGGCCTGCAAGCCATGAAGCTGCAGGATCTGAAAGCGAAAACCCCGACCGATCTTTTGTCCTTCGCCGAGGAGCTCGAAATCGAGAACGCCTCAACGATGCGCAAGCAGGACATGATGTTCGCCATCCTCAAGGAATTGGCGGACCGCAATGTCGAGATCACTGGTGCGGGCGTGCTTGAGACCCTGCAGGACGGCTTTGGCTTTTTGCGCTCGCCGGAATCCAATTATCTGGCCGGGCCCGACGACATCTATGTGTCGCCGTCGCAGATCCGCCGCTTCGGTCTTCGCACCGGCGACACGGTAGAAGGCCCAATCCGGTCGCCGAAAGACGGGGAACGCTATTTCGCGCTGCTCAAGGTCACGACGATCAATTTCGAAGACCCTGAGAAGATCAAACACAAGGTTCACTTCGACAACCTCACGCCGCTCTATCCGACGCGCTGGCTGAAGATGGAAATCGAAGATCCGACTATCAAGGACAAGACCGGGCGCGTCATCGACATCGTGTCGCCGCAGGGCATGGGCCAGCGCGCCCTGATCACCGCCCAGCCGCGTACCGGCAAGACCGTCATTTTGCAGAACATTGCACGGGCGATCTCGGCCAATCATCCCGAGTGCTATCTGATCGTGCTCTTGATCGACGAGCGGCCTGAAGAAGTGACCGATATGCAGCGGTCAGTGAAGGGTGAGGTGATTTCCTCCACCTTTGACGAACCAGCCACCCGCCACGTTCAGGTTGCCGAAATGGTGATCGAAAAGGCCAAGCGCCTGGTCGAACACAAGCGAGATGTTGTTATCTTGCTCGATTCCATCACCCGCCTCGGCCGCGCTTACAACACCGTGGTGCCGTCGTCCGGCAAAGTGCTGACTGGTGGTGTCGACGCCAACGCCCTGCAGCGCCCCAAGCGCTTCTTCGGCGCAGCCCGCAACATTGAGGAAGGCGGCTCGCTGACCATCATCGCCACCGCGCTGATCGATACCGGCAGCCGCATGGACGAAGTGATTTTCGAGGAGTTCAAGGGGACCGGCAATTCGGAAATCATCCTCGATCGCAAAGTGGCCGACAAGCGTATCTTCCCAGCCATCGATATCCTCAAGTCAGGCACCCGCAAGGACGAGCTGCTGCTCGACAAAGGCACCCTGTCAAAGACCTATGTGCTGCGCCGCATCCTGGCGCCGATGGGCACGGTGGATGCTATTGAGTTCCTGCTCGACAAGCTGCGTTCCACCAAGAACAACGGCGAATTCTTCGAGAGCATGAATACCTGATCCGAATGGATCGTTTGTCAGCAAACAAGGACGGTGGTGACACCGTCCTTGTTGTTTAAGGCACCAGAATCGTCGCGCCGGTGGTTTTGCGGGACTGCAGAGCCTCGTGGGCTTTGCGAGCATCAGCGAGGGCGAAGCGCTGGTTGACGGCGATTTTCACTGCGCCGGCGGCGATCACCGTAAACAGGTCATTGGCCATCGCTTGCAGCGCCTGTGGTGTGGCGGCGTAATGGAATAAGGTCGGGCGGGTGAGATAAAGCGATCCCTTGGCCGACAAAATGGCTGGCGAGATTGGGGCGACGGCGCCGCTCGAATTGCCAAAACTGACCATCAAGCCGCGCGGCGCCAAGCAATCGAGCGAAGCTTCGAACGTGTCTTTGCCGATGGAGTCATACACCACCGGCACGCCGTTGCCCGCAGTGGCTTCGCGCACCTTGGCGACCCAGTCGTCCTGTTTGATGTTCAAGACCAAATCGTAACCGTTGGCCTTGGCGAGGGCGATTTTTTCGTCCGACCCGACCGTACCGATCACCTGCGCCCCCAAGTGCTTGGCCCATTGCCCAGCGATTAGTCCGACGCCACCCGCGGCGGAATGGACGAGAATGGTCTGGCCTGGTTGCACGGCAAAGGTCTGCTTCAGCAGGTATTGTACCGTCAGGCCCTTCAGCATCGCCGCGGCGGCGGTTTCGAAGGACACCGCGTCAGGCAGCTTCACCAATTTTTCGGTCGGGACGACATGGGTTTCGGCATAAGCGCCGATGGGGGCGGTGCAGTAAGCCACCCGGTCGCCCGGCGCGAAGGATGTGACATCCGCACCAGCCGCTTCCACCGTACCCGCCGCCTCGGTGCCGATGCCGCTGGGCAGCGGCAGCTTGTAAAGACCGGAGCGGTGATAGGTGTCGATGAAATTGACGCCGATAGCGGCAGCGCGAACCAGCACTTGGCCGGGGCCGGGCACCGGCGTTTCCACCTCCTGAAGGGTGAGGACATCAGGACCGCCAGTTTTCAAGATGCGAATGGCTTTCATTGGCTTTCCAATAGGTTGGTACATTCGTTTTCAAGTTTTTGGGTGAGGGCTGTGCCCTCGCGCGCCTTACCTGGCCTTGAAAGAAAACGGCTGGCCTCGCAAGGGTTGGACGTTTTTCTATTTCATGACTGGCGTGTCTTGCGGTCAAGGCGGCTTGCGTCCTCGTGGCCAATCGGCGCTGTTGGTGCGGGCGAAAGATTGGGCTAAGGAACGGCCGCAAAGGGAAACCCCATGTCGCTCGTCGCCCTGATTGATTACGGCTCTGGAAACCTGCGGTCCGCGGAAAAGGCGATCGCGCGGGCGGCGGTGGAGCGTGGCCTGAGCCGAGACGTCGTCGTCACCTCTGATCCGGCAGTAGCCGCCAAGGCCGCAAGAATCGTGCTGCCAGGTGTCGGCGCTTTTGCTGATTGTATGGGCGGGCTGACCAGGCTCCCCGGCATGGTGGAAGCGTTGCGCGAGGCGGTGCTGGTGAAAAAGGTGCCGTTTCTTGGCATCTGCGTCGGCATGCAACTTCTGGCGGCGGTCGGGCGCGAGTTTGGCGACCACAAAGGTCTGTCGTGGATTCCGGGCGAGGTGGTGCGGCTAACCCCGTCCGATCCGGCGCTCAAGATTCCGCATATGGGCTGGAACGAGCTTCGCTTCGTCAAAAACCACATCTTATTCGCCGGTCTCGACGGCGGTGCGCACGCGTATTTTGTCCACTCCTATTGCTTCAAACCCGCCGACAAGGCGCATTTGCTCGCCACCACAGAGTACGGCAGCGCGGTGGCGGCGGTGATTGGCCGGGAAAACATTGTCGGAACTCAGTTTCATCCAGAGAAAAGCCAGGCTATGGGCCTCAGCTTCCTTGGAAATTTCCTGGACTGGACGCCGTGATCCTGCTGCCCGCCATCGACCTGAAAGACGGGCGCTGCGTCCGTCTGCAGCGCGGCGAGATGGCGACCGCCACTGTCTTTAACGACGACCCGGCTGCCCAAGCGCGTCTGTTCGCTGAGGCCGGGTTCCAATGGCTGCACTGCGTTGATCTTAACGGGGCCTTTGCAGGTCGTTCGGTCAATGCCGCGGCCGTGGCCAAAATCCGCGCCGCCATCGATCTGCCAATTGAGCTAGGCGGCGGCATTCGCGACATGAAAGGTATTGCCGCTTGGCTGGAGGCCGGGATTACCCGGGTCATCCTGGGGACGGTCGCTCTCATAAATCCGGCGTTGGTCAAAGAAGCGGCGCGCGCATTCCCCGGGCAAATTGTGGTTGGAGCCGATGCTAAGGATGGCATGATCGCGACCGAGGGCTGGGCGGCAACCAGCACGGTCAGCCCGATCGAACTCGGCAAGCGGTTCGAGGATGCCGGGGTGGCGGCGGTGCTCTACACCGATGTTGACCGCGACGGTTTGCTCGGCGGGGTGAATGTTGCAGCGACGGCGGATTTGGCCAAGGCGCTTTCGATCCCGGTGATCGCCTCAGGTGGGGTGTCGGGCATTGGCGATGTGGCAGCCCTGATCGCTGCAAATGAGCCGAATATCGAGGGCGTGGTGGTCGGACGGGCGCTGTACGATGGTCGCATCAACGCCGCCGACGCGTTACGGCTGGCGCACAGTCCACAAGCTAATATGTAGCGGCAACACCACTATAAAAAGTGTTGTGGATAAATCCGTTATTAGAATTTCTTCAAGCGTAAGATGAGGTCGTCGAGTTGCTCTAAGGTCTTGTAGAAGATCTTAACCTCGCCGGCTTCCCCATTTTTATCCACAATCTGAACTTTGAGCCCTAAGATATTGGCAAGGCTCACTTCTAGTGATTTTGTGTTGGGATCTTCCACAGGCGGCTTGTGGACTGACTTATTACCGGTCTTAGCTGCCTTCGAACGCTGTTCGGCCTGGCGGACATTCAGCCCGCCTGCGACGATTTCCAACGCTCGCGCCTCGGCATCGGGGTCGCCGATCAGGGTTCGTGCCGCACCAGGGGTAAGTTTGCCATCCCGCACCAGTACCCGCACCGGCTCCGGCAATTTAAGAAGCCGCAATGTGTTGGCCACATGTGGCCGGCTCTTACCGACAGCGTCGGCTAGTTTCTCCTGGGTATAGGAAAAACGTTCCATCAGCTCTTCGTAAGCCAGACCCTCTTCGATGGCGTTGAGGTCGGCGCGCTGGACGTTTTCGATGATGGCAAATTCGAGTGCTTGGCCATCCGTCAGCTCGCGCACGATCACCGGCACTTCGTGCAACTTGGCGGCCTGGGCGGCCCGCCAGCGCCGCTCGCCGGCGACAATCTCATAGGCGTTCTGCTCACCCGCGACGGGGCGGACCAAAAGCGGTTGTAAAATGCCCTTGTCTTTCACTGAGGCGATCAGGTCATTGAGGTCACCTTCGGCGAACGTCTTGCGCGGCTGAAACTTGTTAGGCCTGAGGAACGCGGTCGGCACCGTTCGTGGCGCCCGGTTGCCGGTGCGCGGTGCTTCTTCGCCGATCAGCGCCGACAGGCCCCGGCCAAGCCCTCGTGGGCGCGATTCATCTGCCATGGTCGTCTCCGTCTGAGCGCTTTCAGGAAAAGTGGAATCCGACTTTCCGCTGCGAGGCGCGATAATTGAGGAACTCATGCCGCCGTCCGCACCCGTTCGCGCTGGATCAATTCGCCGGCCAGTTTGATGTAGGCCTGACTGCCCGGACATTTGAGGTCGTAGACCAGCGCCGGCAGGCCATGGCTCGGCGCCTCGGAAATGCGCACGTTGCGCGGGATCACGGTGTTGTAAACCTTGTCGCCCAAGTGGGAGCGCACATCGGCCGCAACTTGGTCCGACAGCTTGTTACGCTTGTCGAACATGGTCAAAACAATGCCCTGCAGCTCGAGATTGGAATTGAGGTTTTCGCGTACCAGCTCGATCGTATTGAGCAACTGGGTCAGGCCTTCCAGCGCAAAAAACTCGCATTGCAGCGGCACAACCACGGCATCGGCCGCGACCATCGCATTGACGGTCAGCAGCGTCAGTGACGGCGGGCAGTCGATCAGCGCGTAGGAAAACGGACTATGTCCGTGTACGGAATATTCCTCGATGGCATCCTTGAGGCGGTCGTTGCGCCGCTCGGAGCTGATGAGCTCGAGTTCGGCGCCGGACAGGTCGACGGTGGCCGGCACGATCGACAGTTTCGGGATGCGCGTGGGGTGGATTGCCTCGGCAAGGGTGGCTTGGCCCATCAGCACGTCATAGATCGACACCTTGCGTTCGCTGCGCGCCATGCCGAGGCCGGTGGAGGCATTGCCTTGCGGGTCGATGTCGATGATCAAGGTTGGCGCGCCGACGGCGGCCAGCGCGGTGCCGAGATTGATCGCCGTGGTCGTCTTGCCGACGCCACCTTTCTGGTTGGCGATGACGAGGACGCGCGGCTTCTTAACGACTGGAGACATGGACTAAATCCCGGATCTCCAGAACCACACTAAGCGGATGGGTCTGGCTTGGGTGTTTCTGGAGGGTCATCTTCCAGGCCCGCTGGGCCTCGGTCAACTCGTCGGCGTAGTTTTGGCCCTTTAAAAACAAACAGATCGTCTTGGGCCCGGCCAAGTTTTGCGCATAAGCCAGCAGCGTCGGCAAGGGTGCAAAGGCGCGCGCTGTAATAATGTCGAAGCGCCGTTTGGGCGCGGCTTCGATGCGCTCGTTGCGGACATCCACCGCCAGGAACAGGTGCTGGGCGACCGCCTTGAGAAAATCGGCCTTCTTCTTGGTGCCCTCGTAGAGGGTGACCTTGACCCGCTTCCGCCGCAGGATCGCCAGCACCAGACCCGGGAACCCGGCGCCACTGCCGAGATCGACCAGCGTCTTGGTATTCTCCGGGATCAGGGCGTCGAGCTGGGCGCTATCATAAAAGTGCCGGTGCCAGACGTCCTTGAGGCTCGCCTCCGACACCAGATTGTGCGGACTGGCGGCCAAGAGCTCGGCATAAGCCTTTAAGTCGGTCAGTGTTTCATGTGAAACACCAGTCGCTTGGGCAAAAGCCTCGGGGCCGAAGCCGTCAAGCGGCATGGGATCGGGATTTGACATGAGCTAGGACCAGAGTGAGCGCCGCCGGGGTGACACCATCGATGCGTGACGCTTGGCCGAGGGTGGCCGGCCGGATGGTGGTGAGTTTCTGCCGTGCTTCCGCCGAAAGCCCGCAGACCATCCCGTAATCGAGATTGGCTGGGAGCGCCAGTGCTTCGTCGCGTTTGAAGGCCAGAATGTCGGCCTCCTGGCGGTCGAGATACCCGGTGTATTGGGCGTCAATCTCGAGTTGCTCGGCGATTTCGCTGCCAAACTGGCCCAGTTCCGGCCAAACCATCTTCAAACGGTGAAAATCGACACCCGGCAGGCTAAGAAGTTCATGCGCTGAGCGCCGAGAGCCGTCCAACCGCACCGAGATCCCAAATTTCAGTGCTTCATTGGGTGTCAGATTGAGCCCTGTCAGTATCGCTCGCGCGGCCCCGAGTTCGGTCATTTTGGCCGCGAACGCCCGAGATCGCTCCGATCCGACGCATCCGGCCGCCGCAAATGTCGGTGTCAGCCGCTGATCGGCATTGTCGGCTCTTAGCGTCAGTCGGTATTCAGCCCGCGAGGTGAACATCCGGTAGGGCTCGGTGACGCCTTTGGTGACGAGATCGTCGATTAAGACCCCGATATAGGCCGAAGCCCGGTCCAAAATTACCGCTTCAGACCCGCCCGCTGCCCGCGCTGCGTTCAAACCCGCCATCAAGCCCTGGGCGGCTGCCTCTTCATAGCCCGTGGTGCCATTGATCTGGCCGGCGAAGAACAGTTTTTCGACCTTCTTGGTCTCCAGGCTGGGCTTCAGCTCACGCGGATCGACATAGTCGTATTCGATGGCGTAGCCGGGCCGTAACATCCGCACCTTCTCCAGCCCCGGAATGGTCCGCAGCAGTGCGTGCTGCACGTCCTCCGGCAGAGAGGTCGAAATGCCGTTGGGATAAATGGTGTCGTCATCGAGACCTTCCGGCTCCAGGAAGATCTGGTGGCTGGAGCGATGGGCAAAACGGACGACCTTGTCCTCAATGGAAGGGCAATACCGGGGTCCGCGGCCGGAAATCTGGCCCGAATAGAGCGGCGCCCGGCTCAAATTCGCGCGGATGACCTCGTGAGTGGCCTCGGTGGTGCGGGTGATGTGGCAAACGACCTGCGCCGTCGTGATCGCGCGGGTCATAAAGGAGAACGGCGCGGGCGGATCGTCACCGCGCTGCACTTCGAGACTCGGCCAATCGATCGTACGGCCATCGAGCCGGGCCGGGGTACCGGTTTTCAGCCGCCCCATCGCGAAGCCGATGCGATGTAAGGTGTCGCAAAGCCCGATGGATGGCCGTTCGGTGCCATCTTCGTCAAATCGCGATTTTCCGGCGATGGCGCGCCCAGCCGGGAAGGTCACCTCGCCACAATGAATCAGCCCATTAAGGAAGGTACCTGTGGTCAAAACCACAGCGCCGGCGGCCAGGGTGTCGCCATCGCCGGTCACCACACCTTCAACCTGACCGTCCTTCAACACGAGATCTTCTGCCGCTACTTCGCGGATTTCGAGGTTTGGCGTCGCTTCCAGGGCCGCAACCATCGCTTTACGATAAAGCGCGCGATCAGCTTGGGCTCGCGGTCCGCGGACAGCCGGGCCTTTGCGGCGGTTGAGAATACGGAACTGGATCCCAGCCGCGTCGGCGACCCGGGCCATCAACCCATCAGCCGCATCGATCTCGCGGACGAGGTGGCCCTTGCCGACTCCGCCAATCGCCGGATTGCACGACATCTCGCCGAGCGTGGCGCGGCGGTGGGTAAGGAGGAGAGTCTTGGCGCCCGCGCGCGCAGACGCCGCCGCTGCCTCACAGCCAGCATGCCCCCCCCCGATCACGATTACGTCGTAGCGCATGCCCGGTCCAATACGGGAGCGAACGGGCAGGGGCAAGCCTCAACCCTGTTTCACGTGAAACGGCTACTTCCCAATACAAAAATCGCGGAAGATCATGTCCAGCAGGTCTTCTACATCGACCCGTCCGGTGATACGGCCGATAGAGCGGACGGCGAGTCGCAGGTCTTCGGCAAAGAGTTCCGGCTGCGGCTGGGTTTCAGCACGGGTGAGCGCTGCGAGGGCCTCTTTCAACGCCTCGCGGTGCCGGACCCGGGTGAGGAGAGGGGCCTCGCCAAGGCCTTCCAGCTTTTCACGCGCCGCCGCAGCGATAGCACCAACCACGGCTTCCAGTCCTTCGCCGGTTTTCAGCGACAGCCGCAAGCCTTGTTGCCCAACCGGCCACGGCAAATCCGCCTTGTTCCACACCGTAACGACAGTATTACTGTCCAATTTTCCGTGATATTCCAAGGACGTATCCGGAGAACTTCCATCCTTAACCAGCACCACCAGGTCGGCCGCCTCGGCCCGTGCCAGCGCCCGGCGCACGCCTTCGGCTTCCACTTGGTCCGCCGCCGCACGCAAACCCGCCGTATCGGCCAGCACCACCGCATAGCCGGAGAGATTCAATCGCACCTCGATTACATCACGGGTCGTGCCTGCGGTTTCGGCGACAATCGCCACATCGCGTCCGGCCAGCGCATTGACCAGCGAGCTCTTGCCCGCATTGGGGGCCCCGACCACTGCCACAAACAGTCCCTCACGCACCAACTCGCCGCGATGGGCATCATTAAGCTGTGCCGCGATGCCAGCCCCGACCACGCTGACGGCCTGGCGCGCATCCTCCATCACATCACTGGGAAGTTCGTCATCCGAAAAATCAATCGCCGCTTCGACCCAAGCCAAAGCTTTTGCAAGCTCGCCACGCCAGCCGTCGGTAAGCGTGGCTAAGGCACCGTCATATTGCCGCAGGGCTTGGCGCCGCTGAGCCTCAGTTTCAGCGTCAACCAAATCGGCAATCGCTTCGGCTTGCGTGAGATCGAGTTTGCCATTCTCCACCGCGCGCCGGGTGAACTCACCGCGATCGGCAGTGCGAAAGCCCGGGATGGCCGCCAACACGTCGGTCAATGCCGCCAAAATTGCCCGCCCGCCATGAACCTGGAACTCGGCCACGTCCTCGCCGGTCAGGCTGTCCGGCCCGGGAAACCACAACACCAAGCCCCGGTCGAAAATCTCCCCACTACCACTTCGCAAAGCGCGCAATGCCGCTCGCCGCGGCGGTGGAGGGGCCCCACGTGTGATCGTCTGCAGCGCGAACCGCGCCGCCGGGCCTGAGACCCGAATGATCGCCACGCCGGCCCGCCCAACTCCGCTCGCGGGCGCAAAAATCGTGTCGTCTCGCCGCATACCGTCTCCCCAATTCACCAATTAACCCGGCACACAAGGAGGCGACCGCCTGCCAGCTTGTGAGCGCTTGTTTCGGCGCGTAAAGCTTGGTCCAAATCAGTCCCGCAACAATGCGCGCCCGCGCATCTCACCGGAAGATAAAGATGAGCACCAACCGCCTCGCCGAGGAAACCAGCCCCTATCTGCTCCTGCACAAGGACAACCCCGTTCACTGGTACCCGTGGGGCCAGGAAGCGTTTGCCGAAGCGCAAAGCTCGGGTAAGCCGATTCTACTTTCGATCGGTTATACCGCTTGTCACTGGTGCCATGTGATGAACAGCGAAAGCTTCGCCGATGCCGATACCGCGGCGGCGATGAACGAGAACTTCATCAACATCAAGGTCGACCGCGAAGAGCGTCCCGACATCGACCAGCTCTATCAGGCGGCGGCTCAGACCATGGGCTANCAGGGCGGCTGGCCGCTCACCATGTTCCTCAATCCGAAGGGNGAGCCCTTCTTCGTCGGCGGNTATTTCCCCAACGAAGAACGCTTCGGCCAGCCCCCATTCAAGCGCGTGCTCGAAGATGTTTCCAAGAAGTACAAGGAACAGTCCGAAGCCGTNACCACCGACGCGACCAACATCACCGCGGCCGTCGGCGCAATCTGGACGCGCGATTTGCGCGGGCCGCTGGATCCGCGCCTGCTCGACGTTCTATCGGTGCATGTCGCCCAACGCTTCGACATTTTCTACGGCGGTGTCAGTGGCGCACCGAAGTTCCCCAACACGGCACTGGTTGAGACGCTGTGGCGTTCGTTCCTCCGGACCGGCGCGATGCAGTTTCCGCAGCTCGTCCAGATCACGCTCGACACCATGTGCCTTTCCGGCATCTATGATCATGTTGGTGGCGGCTTCCATCGTTATGCCGTCGACGAGCGCTGGCTAATCCCACACTTCGAGAAGATGCTTTACGACAACGCCCTGCTGGTCGATCTGCTCGCGACCGTCGGCGTCCACAATCGCGTGCCGCTGTACAAAGTCCGCGTCGAAGAGACGATCGGCTGGGTATTGCGCGAAATGATGGTCGGCGATGCCTTCGCCGCGAGCCTCGATGCCGATGTCGACGGCCAAGAGGGCGCCTATTATCTGTGGACCGCGCCGGAAATCGACGCCACCCTGATGGGCACCTTCGCCCAGCGTTTCAAGGACGTTTATGCGATCCGTCCCGAAGGCCCGTTCAACGGCAAGAACATCGTCGCGCGCACCGGCGGCGCCCCGTTCCCGCTGCCCGATGCCGACGAAGCGCTCTTGAAACGCCAGCGCGACCTCTTGCTCGCCGCCCGCCAGCAAACCCGCAAGGCGCTGCTGCGCGATGACAAGGTTCTCGCCGATTCCAACGGCATGATGATCGCGGCGCTCGCCAATGCCGGGTCCAGCTACGGCAATGCCGAATGGATCGCTGCGGCGCGGAAGGCGTTTGCTTTCATCACCACAGCGCTCGCCGATGGTGATCGCTTGTTCCACTCCTGGCGCGACGGCAAGCGCGGCCATAGCGCCTTCGCCGACGATTATGCCCACATGGCACGCGCCGCGATCGCCCTGTTTGAGGTCACCAGCGACAAGCAGTATCTCGATTATGCCAAGCGCTGGACGGCTGTGCTGAACGAGTTCTTCTGGGACGCCACGGCTGGCGGTTATTTCCAGACCGCGGTCGACGACACGCCGTTGATCCATCGCGTCCGCACCGTTTATGACGCCGCCACACCGGCGGCCAATGGCGTCATGGTCGGCGTCCTGGCGAAGCTATATCTCGCCACCGGCGACGTCAGCTATCGTGACCGCGCCGGCAACATCGTCGGCGCCTTTGCTGGCGATGTCGGCCGTTCGTTCTTGGCTATGGGAACTTATCTCAACGGGCTCGAGACTCTGATCGCCGGTTTGCAGATTGTCATTGTCGGACCGCACGATAGCCAAAAGACCCGCGAACTGATCACCGCTGTGCTCGGCCGCAGCCTGCCGAACCGGCTGTTGATGGTGATCGATCCCAGCGAAGAGCTGCCCGAGGGTCATCCCGCGCGCGGCAAGGCGATGGAGAACGGCCAGCCCACGGCTTACGTCTGTCAGCACCAGAACTGCTCGGCACCGATCGCCAATCCGGTGACGCTCAGCCAAGTCCTGCAACTGCCGCCCCGCCAGCCACAGCCAGGCCAGCGGCCGCAGTAAGTTTGGACATCATTGCTTGTACAAACGCCCGGTCAGCGATGGCCGGGCGTTTGTCGTTAGGATTATTCTCTTCGAAATCTGTTACTGCCGCCAACGTACACGTCGGATCAAAGCAATTTATAGTTGCTTTAGCTGTTTCGGTTCGCCGACGCGACCTCGCGGCCTAATCCTGGTCCATCTTCAGCGCCGCGATGAAGGCTTCCTGCGGGATGTCGACTTTGCCGAATTGGCGCATCTTTTTCTTACCCTCTTTTTGCTTGTCGAGGAGTTTGCGCTTGCGGGTGATGTCGCCGCCGTAGCACTTGGCCGTCACGTCCTTGCGCAAGGCCGAGATCGTCTCGCGGGCGATGACTTTGCCGCCGATCGCCGCCTGGATTGGAATCTTGAACAGGTGGCGCGGGATCAGGTCCTTCAGCTTTTCGCACATGCCGCGGCCGCGCGATTCCGCCCGCCCCCGGTTGACGATCATCGACAGCGCGTCCACCGGTTCTTCATTGACCAGGATGCTCATCTTGACGAGATCGCCCTCGTGATAACCTTCGAGGTGATAGTCGAAGCTGGCATAGCCGCGGCTGACGGATTTCAGGCGATCGTAGAAATCGAACACCACTTCGTTGAGCGGCAGGCGGTAGATCACCATGGCGCGGTTGCCGGCATAGGTCAGTTCGATCTGCTCGCCGCGGCGATCCTGGCACAGCTTGAGCACCGCACCGAGATAATCGTCCGGCACCATGACGGTGGCGCGGATCCACGGTTCTTCGATTTTCTCGATCTTGGTAGTTTCAGGCATGTCGGCGGGGTTGTGCAGCTCAAGCATCTCGCCGTCGGTCATGTGGATGCGATAGATCACGGATGGCGCGGTGGCGATCAGTTCAAGATTAAACTCGCGCTCCAGACGCTCCTGGATGATTTCGAGGTGCAAGAGGCCGAGGAAGCCGCAGCGGAAGCCGAAGCCGAGCGCCGCGCTGGTCTCCATTTCATAAGTGAAGCTGGCGTCGTTGAGATGCAGCCGCGCCAAGGCATTGCGCAAATCCTCGAACTGGGCCGCATCGACCGGGAAGAGACCGCAGAACACCACTTGCTGCGCTGCTTTGAAGCCTGGCAGGGCCTCGTCGGCGGGTTTGCGGTCGTCGGTGATGGTGTCGCCGACATGAGTTTCGGCGACTTCCTTGATCTGGGCGGTGATGAAGCCGACTTCGCCGGGACCAAGGCTATCGACCAACACCTGTTTGGGGGTGAAATAGCCGACGCGTTCGACTTGATAGGAGGCGCCAGAGGCCATCATGCGGATCTTGTGGCCCTTTTTCAGTTCACCGTCGATGATCCGCACCAGGACGATAACGCCGAGATAGGCGTCGTACCAGGAATCGATCAACAGCGCCTTGAGCGGAGCTTTGGCATCGCCCTTGGGCGGCGGCAGACGGGTGACGATACCTTCCAGCACTGCCTCAATGTTGAGGCCGGTCTTGGCGGAAATCGCGATGGCGTCGGAAGCATCGATGCCGATCACGTCCTCGATTTGCTGCTTGATCCGCTCCGGTTCAGCGGCGGGTAAATCGATCTTGTTAAGCACCGGCACGATCTCGAGCCCGGCGTCAATCGCCTGATAGACATTGGCCAGCGTCTGGGCTTCCACCCCCTGGGAGGCGTCCACCACCAAGAGCGCGCCTTCGCACGCGGCGAGGCAGCGGCTGACTTCATAGGCGAAGTCAACGTGGCCGGGCGTGTCCATCAGATTCAAGGTGTAGGTCACCCCGTCGTGGGCCTTGTAGTCCAGGCGGACGGTCTGGGCTTTGATGGTGATGCCGCGCTCACGCTCGATCTCCATCGAGTCGAGCACCTGTTCCTTCATCTCACGGGTGGTGAGTCCACCGGTGAATTGAATCAGCCGGTCGGCGAGCGTCGACTTGCCGTGGTCGATATGGGCCACGATGGAGAAATTGCGGATGTGCGAGAGATCGGTCATTTGGGCTCTGTGAGATCGGCCGATCGCCCGGCCAGGGGCGGCATATAGCGGCGGGAACGGGCCCGCGTCCACCCTGTCCCCCGGCCGCAGGAAAAGGTAGGCTTAATCCCCAGGCAAATGGAGGGATCCGCCATGAAATGCGACCCGTTGGCTGGCTTGATGGTACTTGGCCCTGCGGTGGGCGCGCCCCATGTCGGCATTGGTGACGCCTGGGCCGGCCCTGCACGCCAGGATAGCGGTTTTCTCGGCGGCCTGATCGATGAGCCCGAGCCGAAGATGGTTACTTGGCTCTCCAAATAGCGGCCTCAAGACGTGAAGACGTTTGCAACAATTTTGTTCGCTTTGGCACTTGTGACGGCGCCCGCTTGGTCCGAAGCGAGTGACTTCATCGGCAATTGGAACAATCCCAATCCCCAAGCCGCCGGTCTGATGCATGTCGCCATCAGTCCCAACGGCGGCAATCGCGTTGACGTGCGCGCCTATGGTGATTGCCATCCAATGGAATGCGATTGGGGCCTGGTGCAGGGCGACGTCTATTATGCCGGTCCCAAGTCCGATCACGTCGCGGTGATCGTTGCGACCTTCCATTTCGGCTTTGCCCATCACCAGATCACCTTCCACAAAGGCGAAAAAGGGCAACTCCTTTTTGAGATGTTGACCAAGCTCGACGACAACTCCGAGCGGCATGATTATGGCGTGGTTGGCACCTTGAAACCGACGACCTGGGTCGGGCCGATCGCACCGGTGTGGCAGACCCAGCCCGGCCTCTCCACCGGCTGGGGCGGCGGCGCGCGGTCGGGTGCAGAACCCCCGCCGCACGAGGACTGTACGATGTTCGACACGCGTGCCGCCCGCGCCGTCAACCAAGGCGGTTCCTGGGTGGTGAAGGCGAACGGCAAGGTGCTGATCGCCACCGGCAAGGACAATAAGGCGGCGATGCTCGCCGAAGCGGCATTTCACCACTATCGTTTTGACCGGCAATGCAAATCGGGCGGGCCGTGGAAGCCCTATTGGCGCTCTGCAAAAGGTTTCAGCAGTGACCCCATGGGCGGGGTCTTTTGCCTCAAGTTCCATCCCACCACGGCGCATCTGGTGCGTTTAAAAAATAGTTGGAACATCGTGGACGATGCGACCACGCTGGTCGAACTCGGCCCCTACAAAGCACAAGCCGAAGCGCTGCTGGGAATGATCCGCGCCAACCGGCTGACCAGCGAGTGCTTCATCGGCTCGCCCGACATCATGACGTTCTGGATTGCCGAACCGACGCGATAGGTCCGCCCGTCAACTTCTCAGCGTTCCACCGGTGGCTTTGGCCACGGACGCCACGATCTTCTGGCCGACCGATTCGATTTCGGCGTCGGTGAGGGTTTTGTCCTTGGGCTGCAGGCGCACCGTGATGGCGAGCGATTTTCTGCCTTCCGGAACTCCTTTACCTTCGTAGACATCGAACACCGCGACGGACTCGATCAGAGCGCGCTCGGCGGTTTTGGCAGCTTTGACGACATCATCGGCGGAAACGCTAGAGTTCACGACAAAGGCGAAGTCGCGCTCTACCGCCTGATAGGGCGAGGGCGAGAAGCTGGTTTTTTTGGTCTTCGACTCCGGGATCGCATCCAGGATTAGCTCGAAGGCGGCAACCGGGCCGGTAAGATCGAACGCGGCGACAATTTTCGGGTGCAACTCGCCGAACACCGCCAGCACCTTGGGGCCGAGCGCCAGGGTGCCGGAGCGGCCAGGATGATACCAAGCGGGCGCCGTGGCCTTGATCGGTGCCATCATGGGTGAACCCATTGCCACTTCGAGGCTCGCGAGAACATCGGCTTTCACATCGAAGGCATCGGCAGGATGCGCCGCTTTGGTCCAACTTCTGACGCCCGATCCGACGCGGATACCGGCAGCAATAGTTTGCTGGCCGCCCGGCACGCCGGACTGGAAAGCGGCGCCGATCTCGAACAATTGCAGGTCGGTGAAGCCGCGGGCCTGATTGCGAGCGGCGGCCGCAAGCAGCGAAGGCAAAGGCGAAGGGCGCAAGGCATCCATCTCGGCTGCAATCGGGTTTTCGAGCTGGCGCACATCATCGCCGCCGCCGAACAGGCTCGCGTGGGCGCGCGGAATGAAAGAATACGTCACGGCTTCGTTGAAGCCGCGGCTCGCCAATGCCCGGCGGATTAACCGGCGACGCTTTTGCGAAGACGTCAGTACCGGCCGCGCAATCGCATGCGGGCGCTCCATCGGCACGCTCGGCACATGCTCGAGGCCGTAAATGCGCACCACTTCCTCGACCAGATCGGCGGCGCCGTCGATGTCGCTGCGCCAGGATGGCGGCACAACTTTCAACGCGTCACCGGCCTCGCTCACGCCGAAACCAAGATGGTTGAGAATTTCGACGATACGCTCTTTCTCAACCTTGAGCCCGCCGATGCGTTCGACCGTACCGGCGGGAAAGGCGATCTCGCGCTTCCAGGCCGGAACCTCACCCACCACCACGATGTCGGACGGTTCGCCGCGCTTCCAGGCCGGAACCTCACCCACCACCACGATGTCGGACGGTTCGCCGCCGCACCACTCCAGGATCAGTTTGGTGGCGAGTTCCAACCCGGGCACGACGAATTCGGGATCGACGCCGCGTTCGAAACGATAACGCGCGTCCGAGGTGATCTGCAGCTTGCGCCCGGTCGCGGCGACGCTGACCGGCTCGAACCAAGCCGATTCCACGAACACATTGGTGGTGGTTTCGGTCGAGCCGGTATCTTCGCCGCCCATCACGCCGGCAATCGACTGCGCAGCCGTGTCGTCGGCGATGACACACATTTCACCATCGAGCGTGTAGGTCTTGCCGTCGAGGGCGAGCAGTTTCTCGCCGTCCTGCGCGAACCGCGCCTGGACATTGCCGTTCAGCTTGTCGGCATCGAAAACGTGCAGCGGGCGGCCGCGATCATGACTGATCAGATTGGTGACGTCGACCAGAGCATTGATCGGGCGTAGGCCGATGGCTTTCAAACGCTCCTGCGCCCAAGCGGGCGACGGACCGTTCTTGACGTTTCTTATCACGCGCCCGGCGAATAGCGGACACGCCGACTTGCTGTTGAAATGAAGGCTGATGGTTTTCGGCGAAGGGAATTTGCCGTCGACTTTTTCGACCTTGGGCGTCTTCAGTTTGCCTAAGCCCGCCGCTGCCAAATCACGTGCCACGCCCCAAACGCTGGTGCAATCGCCGCGATTGGGGGTGATGGAAATATCGATCACCGGATCGGTGAGACCAAGCGCAGTTGCGGCGGGCGCCCCCACCACGGCGTCTGCGGCAAGCTCGATGATGCCGTCGTGATCGTCGGAAATCAGCAGTTCGCGGCCCGAGCACATCATTCCCCGGGATTCGACACCGCGAATGGTGCCGACCTTTAAGGCTTCGCCGGACACCGGGATCACTGTGCCGGGTTTGGCGAACACGACTTTGATGCCGGCGCGCGCATTCGGTGCGCCGCAGACGACCTGCACCGGTTCCTTGCCGCCGGCATCGACCGAACAAAGATGCAAGCGGTCGGCATTGGGATGTTTGTCGGCCGAGATGACGTACGCGACAACAAAGTCTTTAACCCGCNCGCCNGCATCTTCGACGGTTTCGACTTCAAGCCCGATCGCCGTCAGCTTGGCGGCGATGGTTTGCGCGTCGGCATCGGTTTCGAGATGATCCTTGAGCCAGGAGAGCGGGAATTTCATCGGGAAAGCCCTCCATCAAGGGTGGGGATATCGAACGCGGTAAAGCCGTAAGCTTTTAGCCAGCGCAAATCCGATTCGAAGAACGAGCGGATGTCGGGAATGCCGTATTTCAGCATGGCGAGCCGGTCGATGCCGCCGCCGAAGGCATAGCCCTGGAATTTTTTGGAATCGATGCCGCAATTCTCCAGCACGTGCGGATTGACCATGCCGGAACCGAAAATTTCCAGCCAGTCGTTACCGGTGCCGAATTTGATATGGCCGCCGGAGCGATCGCAACGCACATCCCATTCGAGCGACGGTTCGGTGAAGGGAAAATAGCTCGGCCGCGCCCGCAGCTCGGCGTGATCGATCTCGAAGAACGCCTTGAGGAATTCCTCCAGCGTCCATTTGAGATGGCCGAGATGGGTGACCTCGTCCACCACCAGTCCTTCGATCTGATGGAACATCGGCGAATGGGTGGCGTCGGAGTCGCGCCGGTAAGTGCGGCCGGGTGAGATGATGCGGATCGGTGGCTTCTGCACCAGCATCGTGCGCACCTGCACCGCCGAGGTCTGGGTTCTGAGGACATGACGGCTGCCGTCGGTTTGCGGCGCCATATAGAAAGTGTCCTGCATCTGGCGCGCCGGATGATCGGGCGGGGTGTTCAGCTTGGTGAAATTGTAGTCGTCGAATTCGACGTCGGGGCCTTCCGCGACGGAAAAACCAAGATCGGCGAAGATTGCCACCACTTCGTCGAACACCTGGCTGACCGGATGCACGGTGCCTTGCGGCTCGGGACGCACCGGCAGCGTGATGTCGACGCACTCGGAGGCGAGGCGCGTATTAAGCGCTGCTTCTTCGAGTTCGCCTTTGCGTGCGGCGATCGCCTTCTGGACGCGGTCGCGCAGGCCGTTGAAAGCGGGGCCGTTGACCTTCTTTTCCTCCGGGCTCATGGCGCCGAGCGATTTCAATAGATTGGAAATGGTGCCCTTCTTGCCAAGGGTGGCGACGCGCACCACTTCCAGCGCCGCTTCATCGGTGGCGGCGGCGATATTTGCCAGATGGAGACTTTCGAGGGTGGAGATGTCGGTCATGACTTGCCTCTTCGAATCCGTTTGACCACGCCGCTGGCGCGTTGCCAATAACGCTTTTTCGCCAAATAAAAACCCGACAAAGCCGAACAGCCGTGCCGGGTTCTTGGATTGGTGAGGTCGAAAAAATCAGGCCTTGGCCTGGTCCACCAGAGCTTTGAACACGGCGGGCTCGGACACGGCGAGTTCGGCCAGAACCTTGCGGTCCACGTCGATTTCCGCCTTGGCGAGCAAGGCGATAAATCGGCTGTACGTCAGGCCGTGCTCACGGACCGCGGCGTTGATGCGCTGGATCCAAAGAGCACGGAAATTCCGCTTCTTCAGCTTGCGGCCGATGTAGTTGTGCTGCAACGAACGATCGACGGCAGCGTTGGCGACCGTGATGGTGTTCTTGCGGCGTCCATAAAAGCCTTTGGCGGCCTTTAAGACGCGCTTACGGCGAAGACGAGAGGGTACGGCGCGAGGGGCTCGGGACATGGATTAAACTCCCCCGCCATACGGCATCCAGCGCTTGACGCGCTGGGTTTCAGATGACGACAGCACCGACGTCCCACGCAGTGTGCGGGTACGCTCGGGTGTGTTTGAGATCAAACGGTGGCGCTTGCCGGCCTGGCCGGTCTTGACCTTACCGCTGGCCGTGAGTTTGAAGCGCTTCTTAGCGCCGGACTTGGTCTTCATTTTGGGCATTTCGGTCTCCTGGGGACGCGAAGTCCCGGTTGCCTTTATGAGCCGCCACGGCATGCCCTTTTCGCCGGGCCGCTCTAAAGAGGGGGGCGTCTTATACGAATAAGACCGCCAAAAGCAAGGCGGACCGCGAAAATCCGCGTATCTGCGAAGCCTTAACGCCAAAATGCCACGAGCCATGCCGCAAAAAAGGGTGGGAGAGGACCGGGGCATGGGAGGCACATTTTTGTCAAGTGGTTGCTACAATTAGATTTTTATCTGTTCTTGCCGGCTATTGCCATGGCCTGTTGGGGCGAGTTGTCGTCGGCTGGTTCCTCCTTTGGCTGATCCCATCGAAATCTCTTGCCGCACGGGTGCGCGACTAGCATCTTGGATTCATCGCGAATCCGTCTTGGGATAGATCCATGTTCAAGGAATTCCGCCAGTTTGCCCTCCGCGGCAACGTGGTCGACCTCGCTGTTGGTGTGATTGTCGGCGCCGCCTTTACCAGCATCGTCAACTCGCTGGTCAAAGACATCATCACCCCGCCGCTTGGGCTGGTCACGGGTGGCTTGGATTTCACCAACATTTTCATCGTCTTGAAGGGCGATCACACCGCCACTCTGGCGGAGGCTGCTAAGGCCGGCGCGGTGACCCTTAATATCGGCATCTTCCTCAATGCCCTGATCAGTTTTCTGATTGTCGCCTTTGTGCTGTTCTTGATCGTGCGCTCGGTCAACCGCTTGTTCGCCAAGGCCGAAGCCCCGGCTGCCCCAGCCGCGCCGCCGGAAGACGTCACGCTCTTGCGCGAAATCCGCGACCTGTTGAAACAGAAAAACTAACCAGCGCCGGTTACCCTCAATAGGGGTGTGCTTGATTCACCTGACCACCCCGCGTAGGCACGTGTGCCTCATTAGGGCTGTTTCGTGACGCCGTCTTCCCATCGGATCGATGCTGGGCTTTGGGCCATTCTCGCGGCCGCGGCAGTGTTCGCCGCGGTGCTGGTGGTGCCGCGCGTGCTCGCGGGTGGTGATCTCTATTGGCACATTGCCGCGGGTCGCTGGATGATCGAGAATCAGCAGGTCCTGCGCATCGACCCGTTCTCTTCCACCTTTCAAGGCCAGCCGTGGGAAACCCGGGATTGGCTGGCCGAAATTCTGTTTGCTGCGGCTTATGTCGGCGCCGGCTGGGGCGGGGTACTGGCGCTCACGGCGGCAGCTGCAGCGGGTGGAACCGGTCTGCTGGCGTTCCACTTGGCGCGCGGCCGGCGGGCCGTGTTCACTGCGATCTGGCTGGTGTTGGCTGTCATCACCGCGGCGGGCGCGGTCAGGGCACTGCCATTCCTGCTGGCACTGCCGTGTCTCGTCGCCTGGACCGGCGGCCTGTTACGGGCCGACGAAAAAGGCCCGTCGCTGCATTTGCTGCCGGTGATGCTGGTTTGGGCCAACCTCTCGAGCAGCTTCGTGATCGGGCTGGCGCTCACCGCTGTACTGGCGGCCGAAGCGATCCTGGCCGCCAAAGAGCATCGGCTGACAGTGGCGCGGGGCTGGGCGGTGTTTGCGGGCGGCTCTTTGATCCTCGGCCTCGTTACGCCGACCGGTGTGCCGGGTCTGGCGCATGCGATCCGTGCGCTCGCGACAACCGGCCCGGTCATCAATGTGCTGCCACTGCTGGTCGCCTTGCCCGCCGCTTCGGTGCTGCTGCCACGCCGGTGGCTGCGCTTTGTGTTTCTGGCCGGCCTCTTCGTCCTCGCTTTGACCAGTACGATGGGATGCTTGTTCTTCGCCGCCACCGCGCCGCTTCTCGGCGCCGGAGCGCAAGCGGACGAAAACCTGAAGCAGCCATGGCGTCCGCTGGCGGCGCTGGTTTTGCTCGCGCTCATCGCCACAGCGGTACGCATCGTCGTACCGGTGGAGCGCCACGACGATGCCGCAACGCCGCAAACGGCGCTGGCGCAGGTGCCGGCGACGATCAAACGTCAGCCGGTGTTCAATGACGCCGCCTTCGGCGGTTTTCTCATTTTCAGTGACGTGCGGCCCTTCCTCGACAGCCGGCCGCTTTATTTCGAAAGTTTCCGCAACCGCTATGCGGCTATTGCAGCGCCCGGCTTGCTGGCGAGCACGCTGACACGCTACCACGTCCGCTGGACTATCCTGGCGCCGGATAATCCGACCGTGAAACTGATGGATGGCATGACTGGTTGGCATCGTCTGTATGCAGATCAATGGGCCGTCGTGCACGTCCGGAACGATGCCCGGTAAGACCGACGACAAAATAATAGGCAAAATGAACAACACCAAAACCGCGCTCTACCGCGATCTCTTGTTACAGGCGCAAGGGATCATGACGGGCATCAGCGACCCCATCGCCAACGCCGCCAATATCGCCGCGATTCTGTGGCATGGCTTACCGGGTCTCAATTGGGCGGGATTCTATTTCGCCAAGAACAATGATCTGGTGCTGGGTCCGTTTCAGGGCAAGCCCGCTTGCGTGCGTATTCCTAAGGGCAAAGGCGTGTGCGGCACCGCTGCTACGTCGGCCAAGACCGTGATTGTAACCGACGTACACGCCTTCTCAGGCCATATCGCCTGTGATGTCGCTTCGCAGGCGGAGATCGTCATTCCGCTGATCAAGGACGGCGCCGTGATCGGTGTGCTCGATCTCGACAGTCCGACGTTAGCGCGGTTCGACACCGCCGATGCCACGGGGCTTGAGGCCATCGCGCAAGCATGGGTTGCGGCCAGCGATAAGGTCTAAGGAGAATTCGATTCTGGAAAAGAAAAAGGGCGGCGCTCGGGCCGCCCAAGTCCAGGGAGGAGTGACCAGCACTCACAAATTTTCGACCAGGGGTCGAGGACAATACACCAACTATAGCGCAGTCCGAGCGTGCTTACCAGAAAAATTGACAGCGCTTTCCTCAATTTTGAGAAACCCCATTAAAGCAATGTCTTACGTCAGGATTGGTTAGCACCGGGCGGCGGGACGGTGGATTCGCGCACCACCAACTCATGGTCGAGCCGACGCTCCACCGGGGCGTCGGCGGCAGTGCGCTGAATCAGCATCGAGACGGCGGCTTCAGCCATCTCCCGGATCGGTTGGCGGCAGGTGGTCAGACGCGGCGACACCACCTGGGCGACCAGGGAGTCGTCGAAGCCCGCAACCGAAAGTTGCTGTGGAATCTTGAGGTTAAAGCGCTGCGAACAAGCCAGCACCGCCGCCGCCATATCGTCGTTGCCGGCGAAGATCGCGGTCGGCCGGTCCTTGAGTGACAGCAGCTTTTCGCCCGCTTCCAGACCTGACTGGTAGGAGAAATAACCTTGTACGCATAACTCCTCGTCGAGCGGAACGCCGGCATGTTCGAGAGCGGAGCGGTAACCGGCGAAGCGGGACTGGGCGGCGCCATGATCAGGGTGGCCCTTGATGAAACCGATCCGCTTGTGACCGAGGCCAAGGAGGTACGCGGTCATGTCATAGGCCGCCTTGAAATCGTCGATCCGCACATCGCAAGCGCCCGGGAACGGCTTTTCCGGCGCGATGCGCACAAACGGGCAGTTGGCCCGGATAAGGGCATCGATCACCGCCTGGGAGTCGCAGAGCGGCGGGGTTAGGATCACGCCATGCAGCGAAGATTCGGTCACCAGCGAATGCACTTGTCGGCCAATATTGGGATTGGCAGCGTCCAGGCTTTCGACGATGAGATGATAGCCCTCTTCGCGGCAGCGGGTCAGAACACCCACCTGCATTGCCGCGATATAGCCGGCCGACGGGTTGTCATAGAGCAGACCGATCAGGAACGAGCGTTCACTGGCCAGCCCGCGCGCGAAGATATTCGGGCGATAGGATAACGCGTCCACCGCCAGCATGACTTTCTCGCGGGTGGCGTCGCTCACATTGGACTGCCGATTCACCACGCGCGAAACCGTCTTAATCGAAACACCAGCCCGCTTGGCCACATCATAGATGCTGGCCGGCTTGGGATTATCGGGGCGATCGGAAGAAGTGGGTTTCACGTTTGGTCTGTTTATTGGGGCGGGATTCGCCAGAACGACAAAATGACAACGCTGCCATCATAGTCGCCGTTCACCCAGATACCAGATGATACCAATCGCCCCAGGCCCGGAATAATCATATAAATCGGCGCTGTAGCATCATCGCCGACGCGCATCATGGTTAGGGATGGGGCGGCATAATGCGCAGCATCACAAACCTGTGTCGCCAATTGTCAGACATTTATGCTAAGATGCGCCAGCGGTCGTTGGATGCATGTCCGCGGCTGATCTCAAGCATCGTCCGATAAAAATGTGCCCTACCAAAGAGGAAACCTCATGCGTCATTTCCTGATTGTCGCCCTCCTGGCCACCGCTCTGGTGCCGGCCGCGCTTGCCACGGACGCCAGCACACCGCTGCCGCTGACCGTGGACGTTGCCAAACCAGGTGCCACCATCGACCGGCACATTTTCGGCCAGTTCGCCGAGCATCTCGGGCACGGCATCTATGAAGGTATTTGGGTGGGCCGGGATTCGAAGATTCCCAACACCCGCGGCATCCGCAACGATGTGGTGGCGGCGCTGAAGGAACTGCATGTGCCGGATGTGCGTTGGCCGGGCGGTTGTTTTGCCGACGAATATCATTGG
>WSSedL1CaDRAFT_10000579_pt1 | contig 25284 bp, 21 predicted proteins | sample WetSurSL1Cattail_FD_9464 | JGI IMG/M metagenome (IMG submission 9464)
CTACTGTCAGGATCACTACTGTGAAAATGCACAACGCCGCCACATCATTCCAGATAAACGCCATTCCTACACCTTTTAGCATGATTCCCCTTACAATGTCAAGGAAATAGGTGAGGGGGATGGCATAGCCAAGGGAGGATATGACCGCAGGCATGGCTTCCCTTGGAAAAATGAAGCCGGAAAGCAGAATGCTTGGCAGCATTACGAGAACCATAACCATCATAGCCTGCATCTGGTTGTTGGCAAAGGTGGAAATGAGCATACCTATGGACAGCGAACAATATACAAACAAAAACCCCAGGATCAGCAACAGGGCAAGGCTACCCGTCACTCCGACCCCGAACCAGAAGATGCAAAGCGACAGTGCAAACAGGAAGCCGGCATATCCAATGATCACATAGGGAACCAGTTTTCCCAGAATCAGTTCTGCCGATCTGATAGGAGTTACGATCAACTGCTCAATCGTACCGCGTTCCTTTTCCCGGACCAGTGCAAAGGCTGTCAGCATGATTGTGATATTCTGAAGGATCAGACCCACAAGGCCGGGTATTGTAAACCGTGTACTTTTCAAATTGGGGTTGTACCACACTCTTGAATTAAGGCTGACGCCGGGCAGTGAACCGACTGATACACCCAGCTTCTTCATCGCCTGGTCCTTCAAGTCGAGGGAGTATACCTGTGATATCAATACGCCGCTATTCAGGGCTGTCCGGGCAGTCGTCGGATCGGTACCGTCAATGATCAGCTGTGTTTGCGGCTCCTCCTTCTTTTTAAGCATTCCTGCATAATCTGAAGGGATGATGATACCTGCTTTTGCTTTACCGTCATCTATTGTATCGGACAACTCTTTTTCACTGGATACATACCCCACAACTGTAAAATTTCCCGAGGAGGTGAACATGTCTATATATGCGCGGCTTTCCTGCGTCATACTCTGGTCGATAACCACCGTGGGGATCTTTTCAACTTCGGTGTTTACAGCATAGCCAAATAGAAGCATCATTACGATCGGCATGGCAATAGGCAGGCGCAGGCTTATCGGGTCGCGTTTGACCTGGATGAATTCCTTTCTGATGATGGTTTTAAACCTTTTCCAGCTGAAATATTTTTGTTTCATCATGATTGCCCTCCATGAAGGAATTTCATTTCCTTGAAGGTGGCGCTGACCTTGCGGTTCGTCACCTGTTCTACATAGGTGATGAAAACGTCCTCAAGACTGGCTGCATTGTTCTTTTTGATCAACTCTTGGGGTGGAGCCATATCCATTAACCTGCCATTAAAAATGAAGCCTGTGATATCGCAGCTTTCCGCTTCGTCCATGTAGTGGGTGGTCACCAATATGGTGATTCCCTGAGCGGACAGAGCATGTATGATTTCCCAGAATACCCTGCGGGAAACAGGATCGACGCCTGCGGTAGGCTCATCAAGGACAAGGAAGGCTGGTTTGTGTATGAGCGCGCAGCCAAGGGCAAGGCGCTGTTTCCAGCCGCCCGAAAGTGTTCCGGCAAGACTTTTTTCTTTGCCTTCCAGACTGGCCATCATAATTAGTTCCTTTTTACGTTCATTGCAGACATCCTGGCTAAGTCCGTATATTCCGCCATAGAAATCGAGATTCTCCACAACGGTAAGGTCCTCATAGAGGCTGAATCTCTGAGACATATAGCCGAGATTCTGCCTGACCTGCTCGGTCTGTCTGACGATATCAAGTCCCATGACCGACCCGCTTCCGGATGTGGGGGAGAGGACTCCGCAAAGCATGCGTATCGTTGTGGACTTTCCCGAACCGTTCGGGCCGAGGAAGCCGAATATGATCCCTTTGGGGATCTGGAAACTGATATTGTCCACGGCAGTGAAGCTGCCGAATTTTTTCGTGAGGTTTTCCACTTCTATCGCATATTCAATAGATTGATTCATTGTTGTATCCTCCCTGCAGCAGAATCATTTTATCGGAATGATCGCATCGACAGTCATTCCAGGTTTAAGCAACTCAACCTTCTCTATAATTTTTATTTTTACCTTAAAGACTGTATTTTCTTTTGCATCATCCGTTTCTGTGTTTTTGGGCGTGAACTCCGCCTTATCGGCTATGTGGACGATGCGCCCCTTAACCGTGTCATTATTCAGTGCTTTTACCCGAAGGTCAAGCTCCTGCCCACTGGAGATACTCGCAAGATATTTCTGCGGGATAAAAACATTCACCCATAGGTCCTTCATATCAAAAATTGTTGCCACGCTCGTTCCTGGATTGATGATGTCGCCAATGTTGACATTCTTAATGGAGTAGACCCCGTCCATTTCTGCTTTGACTGAATACTTTTGAAGTGTCAGGTTTGCCTGCTCAAGGGAGATACGCGATTGCTCAAGATCTGCTTCGGCAGCTTTGATGGTTTGGCTGGTAGACCCTTTTTCAAGTAGATCCTGCTGTGCCTGAGCAGATGTCAGCTGTGCTTTTACTGATTCAAGCTGCTTGCCTGCAATATCCAGCTGCTGTTTTGCGGTATCGACCTTGTATTTTGCGTCTGCAACGTCATTTTCCGTTGAGCTGTTGGCATCATTCAGCTTTTTCGTATCTTCATACTTGTCAAGCCAATAGTCATATGTGGTCTGTGCATTTTTCACACTGGTGGAGGCATTTGTGACAGCCAGTTTAGCTGACTTGACAGCCGACTTCGCCTGTTCGAGCTGCTGCGGTCGTGTCCCTGCCTTTAGCTCATCAAGCTTTGCTTCTTTTAAATCTATAATTGCCTGCTGTTGTTTCACTGTCAGTTCCTGCATGCTTGAATCAAGCACGGCAAGCACATCACCCTGTTTTAGCGCATCGCCCTCATCCTTCTCCAGGCGGAGGACCTTTCCGGCGACTTCGGAGCTTGCTTCCAGCTGTGTTGCTTCTATCGTACCGCTTAATTCAAGTTCTGTTTTTTCATTACAGCCAGTTGTAAGAACAGGCAAAAATAGAACGGTCAATATCATAGGAATCATTGATCTATATATTTTTTTCATAAATATGTTCTCCTTTATTCACTTGTTATGTTTCACTGTCCGGACTTCTTGGTGCAAGTCCGTTCAGAAGAATATCAATGGCAATATCCGCCTCTGCTTCAAACTCTTCAGAAGTGAACTTGTCACCCATAAGTATCTTTTGAGCAATTAAAACTGCCAAACTGCCGATTGCACTCCGCAATAATGCTGTGGGTGAGACATCACCCCGCACAAATCCCCGGTTTACCATATTTTCCTGCAAATTACCGACTGCCTCAATTGCTTTTACTGCAATATTCTTGTATAGGGCTTCCCGGACATCTTCATGATAGATGGCTTCGGTCAAAATAACACGGAACATCGGGAAAAAGGTCTCTACCAGCTTGAGGCGGTCATGCAGCAATTCTTTCAGCAATGTGCGCAGGTCCTTCTCTTCAGCGGATCCAAAGATTTTTTCAACGCCGCCGATCACTATTTTACTGCTGAACAGATTGATTGCCTGAATGAGGATGCCGCGGAGGATATCCTTTTTTGTTTTGTAATATCTGAAAATTGTACCTTCAGCAACACCTGCATTTTTTGCAATTTCATTTGTCGTTGAAGCACTGAAGCCTTTCTCGGAAAATACGCCGATGGCAGCCTGAAGAATTTTTCTTTCCTTTTCCGGCAAATCCATTCCGGACAGATCTATTTCATCCATAACCAACCCTCCTGCAGCATGTTGTCTGATTGTATTTTATACACAACAGTATAAAATGAGTGAGTACTCACTTTTATTATAATAATGGTTTGGAATAAATGCAAGTGTTAATTTTGAAATTTTCTATGACCGCATTGTGAGTGTTCAGTGTGCTCCGGAAACAAAACTGCGATTCGAAATCTATCGGTACAACACGTTAATCCAGTACACTGTAAACTCTAAAACTTTTATATAATAGCTTACAATGTCATCCTGAGCGTTAGCGAAGGATCTTAGTCGGCCAGGATTCTTCGCTGTGCTCAGAATGACAAACATTTTGATGTTACAATATACTAGTGCTTATGTATATTTGTAACGTTTATATCAACAATATGATTACAGGTTTGCCGATTAAAATGAATGCCTGGAAAATGAGTTGCGGATAAAGAAATTCTGCTGACGAGTTACGGTATAAAGGCGGAACAATAGGGTATAAAGGCGGAACAAGATGAAAAGCAAAACAGATAGGATTGTCAAATATTTTAAGTATGCTTTAATTGGGCTGGTGACCGGAACGGCAAACGGATTATTCGGTTCCGGTGGGGGAACCATTGCAGTTCCCGCCATGGTCCATCTATTAGAGGCTGAGGAACATAAGGCCCATGCTACGGCTATAGCTGTTATACTGCCGCTGACGATCGTAAGCTCGGTATTTTATATCACCAAAGGCTATGTTGACTGGGACCTTACCTTAAAGGTCACAGCAGGAGGACTCGCCGGAGGTTATATCGGTGCCAGGCTTCTTGCTGTTTGCCCCGAAAAGCTATTAAGAAAAATATTTGCAGTTTTTATGGCAGCAGCCGGTATCAGGATGATTTTATGAGTATTATAATTCTGCTATTGATCGGTATCGCTGCAGGGATCATCAGCGGAATGGGCATAGGTGGAGGAGCGATACTGATTCCTGCACTTGTGATCGTTTTAAATCCGGAACAGCATACAGCTCAGGGTGTAAACCTTATTTTCTTTATTCCTACAGCGGTGGTCGCGCTTTTTATCCATATTAAAAACAAGCAAATTGATTTCAAAATGGCAATTCCTATTATTGCTTTCGGGCTTTGCGGAGCATTTTTAGGCTCATGGCTGGCGGCCAGAATTGCCGGCGGCGAATTGAAACGGCTTTTTGGCATTTTTTTGCTGTCCATGAGTTTGTATGAGATGCTCCGAAAAGGGAAAAATCCAGGAGAGAAAGCAATTCAAAGAGCAAGAAATGAAAAGCAATAGCGGTTTTTCAGGCCACTTAGCTGAATTCGTTAGCGAATTGCGCCATTTGTGAAACAAATCCGGCCAAATAGTGATTTCAACGTGAAATCATATCGAGACGGGGCTCAATGCCCCCGAGATTTTTATTCACAAATCGTACATATTAATGTTATAATATTAAAAATTGAAAATAATTACTTTCATTATTAATACAGGTTTTTAGAAGGAGGATTTTTTCTTGAGTATAAACGGAATTGCAGACAAGGCATACGAAATTCTGGAAGACAAAAAGGCCAGAAACATTGAGGTCATAGACATATCGCGGGTCTCTGTGCTGGCGGACTTTTTTATTATATGCAGCGGTACCTCCAGTACCCACAACAAAACGCTTGCTGATGAACTGGAGTTCAAGATGGGCGAAGCGGGCTTCAACACGCTCCACAAGGAAGGTTACGAGAGCGCAAGGTGGATTCTGATTGATTTCGGGGATCTTGTGGTGCACATCTTCCATGAGGAGGACAGGAGCTTCTACAATCTTGAGAGGCTGTGGTCCGACGGCAAATTCAGGACACCGGACAACAGGTAGTTCAGTATAGTGAAAGGAGCTGTTTAAATATGGCTTATGCAATAGAAACGGACAGAAAGTGGCAGAAAATATGGAAGGATACTGATTTGTACAAGTTTGATCCGGAAAGGGTTGACAAAAAGCTGTACTGTCTTGAAATGTTTTCGTATCCTTCAGGTTCACAACTTCACATTGGTCATTGGTTCAATTTCGGACTTACCGATACATGGGCAAGAGTGAAGAGGATGCAGGGCTGGAATGTGTTTCATCCAATGGGCTTCGATTCCTTCGGTCTGCCGGCGGAGAATTACGCGATCAAGACCGGTATCCATCCGAAGGACTCTACATATAAGAACATAGCGACAATGGAAGCCCAGCTGATGAAGATGGGTGCAACTTATGACTGGGATTATGAAGTAATCACCTGTGACCCGGAGTATTACAGGTGGTCGCAGTGGATTTTCCTGAAGCTGTTTGAAAAAGGGCTGGCTTACAGGAAAAAGGCTCCGGTCAACTGGTGTCCGAGCTGCAAGACGGTTCTGGCCAACGAGCAGGTTGTGGATGGCGCTTGTGAAAGATGCAAAAATGAAGTTACAAAAAGAGATCTGACACAGTGGTTCTATAAAATCACCGAATATGCTCAGGAACTGTTGGATTGCCTGCCCGGACTGGACTGGCCTGAAAGGACAAAGAAAATACAGCAGAACTGGATCGGAAGATCCGAGGGCGCTGAGCTGGTATTCACCGGTTCTGACGGAAGTTTTTCTTTCAAGGTGTTCACTACGCGTGCAGATACACTGTACGGCGTTACCTATGTAGTACTTGCGCCGGAAAATGAAATGGTCGACAGAATTACAACACCGGAAAACAAGGCAGCGGTTGAACAGTACCGCGAAACCTCCAAAAAACAGTCCGAGATCGAGAGGCTGTCGACAGTCAGAGAAAAGACCGGCGTATTTACGGGAGCTTATGCCATTAACCCGGCAAATGGTGAAAAGGTGCCGATCTGGATCGCCGATTACGTGTTGAATGGGTATGGCACCGGTTGTGTAATGGCAGTGCCGGCGCATGATGAGAGAGATTATGAATTTGCAAAGAAATATGAACTTCCAATAAGAAGGGTTATAAAGGGCTTGGAGGGTGTAGATGATACACTTCCTTTTGTAGAAGATGGAATACTGGTTGACAGTGCCGAGTTTACCGGAAACGGTTCGGAGGATGCTGTCAGGAACATAGTGAACAAGCTGCAGAAGACTGGCAGCGGCGAACTGAAGGTCAATTACAGGCTGAGGGACTGGCTGGTTTCCAGGCAGCGTTACTGGGGTACGCCGATCCCGATCATCCATTGTGATCAATGCGGGGCCGTGCCGGTTCCCGAAAAGGATCTTCCTGTGGAGCTTCCGTATAATGTTGAATTCAAGCCGGATGGAGAATCCCCTCTGGCAAAGAGCGATGAATTTATGAATGTACCGTGCCCGAAATGCGGCAAACCTGCAAAACGGGATCCGGATACGCTTGATACCTTTGTATGTTCCTCCTGGTACTATCTGCGCTATCCCGACAATAAAAACGCCAAAGAAGCGTTCAATACCGAATGGATTGATAAGATGCTGCCGGTAGACAAATATGTCGGCGGTGCCGAGCACGCTGCCATGCATCTGCTTTATGCAAGGTTCTTTGTAAAAGCGCTGCGTGACATGGGCTTCCTGCATTTTGACGAACCCTTCCTGTCACTCGTCCACCAGGGAACGATCCTTGGGCCGGATGGCAGCAGGATGAGCAAGTCAAAGGGCAACACGATTTCACCGGATGATTATATCAGCGAAAATGGCTCCGATATTTTCAGGATGTATCTCGCGTTCGGCTTTGCATACACGGAAGGCGGACCCTGGAGTGATGACGGAATCAAGGCGATTTCCAGATTTGTCGGCAGGGTGGAGCGGTTGGTCGAAAGCGCACTGACACTTCCCAAAACACCGGATGCGGGAATGGGCACTGATGAAAAGGATCTCAATTATGTCAGAAATCTGGCGATCAAGGGCGTCAGCGAAGATGTTGAAAGATTCCAGTTCAACACTTCCATCGCCAGACTGATGGAGCTGGTGAATGCATTATATAAATATGACACCGTCAAGAACAAGAATGCAGTACTTTATATGGATACCGTCACGGATCTCCTGAAGCTGCTGGCACCGTTCGCGCCGCATCTGACAGAGGAACTATGGGAGAAGATGGGGAAACCCTATTCCATTTTCAATGCTGAATGGCCGCTGTGCAATGAAAAAGCACTCGTCAGGGATGAATCAGAGATTGTTATCCAGTTGAACGGCAAGGTCAAGGAAAGGATCATGCTGCCGTCCGGACTGGATAGCAAACAAATGCAGGAAGCAGCCATGATGGATGAAAAAGTAATACCGCTGCTGGAGGGAAAGACGCTGGTTAAGGTGATAACAGTACCGGATAAGCTGATCAATATCGTAGTGAAATAGCAATATAATAACTAGTACGAATAAAGAGTACAATACCCGGACGATTTTTTACTCGCCGGGTATTGTACTCTTTATTTCAGTCGAAACGCAGCCCATTGATAAGCAAATAATGTGTTGTAAAAGGCGCATCGTCCATGTAAAACAGGTGCTTTCCGATGCCGAACTCACTCCCGGCACCTATCGCTCACCTGGGATGGAAAGAACTTTATAGGAGGATTCTGTTTCTGAAATATAGCATTTTATATATTTACCATAACCCACATTTTAGCTAAAATAACAATTAGTTATTGAACAAACACCTAAAATGGTTTATAATAAAAACATAATAGCTATAATCGAGGTGGAAGTGATGAGAGTACCGTCAACCAAGGTGCAGAATAATTTTGGAAAATATCTTAAATATGTTGAAGTAAATGAAGAGATAATCGTTACAAAAAAGGGAAAGGATGTAGCCAGAATCCTGCCTTGTGAAAATTCAAGCAGTGCCGGTATTATGGAAGAAGCTGCCGAATATAAGACAAAAAGCGGTTGGGTGACCTATGAAGAATTCCTTGAACTTGTGGAAGCCTCAGATCAGCGGTTTGAGTTGATTGACGGGGTTGTTTACAATATGGCATCTCCTTCCTTCATGCATCAGCACATCATACACGAAGTTCATGGAGCCTTCTATATCTGGTTCAAAGGCAAGAAATGCGTACCGTTGACAGCTCCGTTTGATGTTACCTTCTTAAAAGCAGAGGATAATATTTGTGTTGTGCAGCCGGATATCATTGTAATGTGCGATAAAGAGAGCGTTGATAAAGAAGGAAGATATAAGGGGATTCCTACAATGGTTATTGAAGTGCTGTCGCCATCCACCAGAAGCAAAGATATGCTGAAAAAGCTTGATCTGTATAAACAATGCGGCGTGAGTGAATATTGGATAATTGATCCTTTAAATGAGCATATTCTGGTATATTCCCTTGGTAATAACGATATCATCAACAGCAAGGCATATCGAATGGGCGCGGACCTGTACGTCATATCAGATTGTTTCAATGGACTTCAAGTATCGCTGAAGGATATGTTTGAAGGATAAAATGCATGCAGAACGAAATGCATGCAGAACGAAATGCATGCAGGACGCAGTTGCAAATGTGTATGTTGCTGCAGTACTTTTTTGCAATTCATTTTATCCTATCTTCTCAAGATACCGCTTGATCTTCTTCGTGGAGGTCTTCGCGAATTCCTCTTCGCGAACTGTGAAGCGGCGTATACGCTTGTATAACGGCATGTTTTTATTGACGAGCTTCACTTCGGCATCTATTATTTTAAAAATCTCCTCGGAGGTTACCTTCTCTTTCCCAAGCTTTTCTCTGATAAATTCAAGGGAAGGGACGATTTGTGCGTAAATGAAGGTTTCCTCAGATGCTTCGTCCTCCTTGCCATAAACCATGGACTCTGCAATAAAAGGACTCTTGTCCAGATACGCTTCAACTTCTTCAGGATATATATTTTTACCGTTTTTAGTGACGATTACATTTTTCTTTCTGCCGGTTATTTTGAAAAAGCCTGTTCTTTCCATCCTTCCAAGGTCTCCAGTATAGAACCAGCCATCGCGGAGCACCTTCTCCGTCGCAAGCTTGTTGTCGAAATAGCCGAGCATAACGTTGCTGCCTTTGACCATCAGCTCTCCGATTCCTTCCTTGCCGGGTTTGTGTATCATGACTTCATTACAGGGGAGGGGCAGCCCGATCGAATCATCACGGAACTTCTCCTCCTGGTTCACTGTTACGATCGGTGAGCATTCCGTCAGGCCGTATCCTTGCAGCATCGTTATGCCAAATGACCGGAATCCTTTTGATACGGTCGGATCAACACCTGCAGCACCGGAAATGATCAGCCTGACTTTTCCGCCGATATTCTCATGTATCTGCCTGAATACCTTGCGTCTGATATCCAAGCCGAACAGGTTATATGCATTGTTGCTGATGAAGAGCCCGATTTTGGCCTTTCTCGCGGTATTTTTTTGCTTATTTATCGAGTCCCATACCTTTTTATACATGGATTCGAGGATGAGGGGAACTGCAAGCAATATTGTAGGACTCGTTTCCTTCATATTTTTTGCAATATGCTTGAGACCTTCAATAAAAGAAATTCTGCATCCATTATACAGCATCAGCAAAAAACAGGTCGTACAGGCAAAGGTGTGGTGAAGCGGCAGCATGCACAGCGTAGAATCCGTTTCATCAATATGCAGGACAGAACATACTGACATAATGTCGGTTACCAGATTTTTATGGGAAAGCATAACACCTTTTGCCAGATCGGTTGTCCCTGAGGTGAATATTAAAATATTGAAGGCATCATTTTCGATTGGGGAATCAATGAATGAACGATCGCCTATATCCAGAAGTTCTTTTCCTGTTGAAACAAGTTTTTTATAGGAAAGAAAACTGTCGTCATCTTCTTCGGCATCCATATTGATGAAGAATTCAATGGAAGTAAGGGATGAAGCGATATGGCGCATATCCTTCTCATGCTTGCCTGAAAATATGATTGCACTGGCTCCTGAACGGACCAGCAAATTTTCGACTTCAGCAACCGGAAGCTCCCTGTCAAGCGGGACAGCTATACCGGTGCCATTGACTGCAGCCAGATAAGTTACACACCATTCATAACGGTTTTCTGCGATTATTGCGATGAATTTATCCTTTAGACCAAGCTTGATAAATGCCGTACCAAGTGCGTCCACTTCATTTTTAAGATCCTTGTATTTTATTCCGGAATATCCTTCGTTACTTTTCTTTAGCCAGAAGGCATCCTTTTCCCCGAATAGTTTTGCACTTTGCTCAAGCATATCTTTAAGATTGCTGATTTTGCGCACTTTGCGAATAGCTTTTGAAGTCATTCTGCAACACTCCTTATAAGGGAATTACTAGAGAATTAAACACCGGCTATCCTCTGTCCTTACATTATATATTATGTGAGACTGTTTAGTAAATACCATAGTATTAAGGCCTATATATGTATATCTGAAACTAATGAGTTCAGAGAGGACATTTCTGCGTTTAAATTATGGCAGGATTGGAGACTATATGTAAAATAAAATGGCTTTTCAGGTAGGTGATGGTATAGTGAAATATTTTAAAAAGAAAGCTGTAAGAGAGAACAGAATAAATTCTGCTATACAAATAAGCAGATCTATTGATGAGAATATAGCCGGATTGGAAAGCGGTTTTGGCCATAGCAGTGACCTTGTAGTCAGAAAGCTTAAGTTTGACGGCAATATGGATATAACTTGTGCAATTTTATATATTAGCAGCTTGGTAGACAAAAGTACGATTGGCAATTTATCGCTGGAATTAACCGCATTTAAACCCGAATGCTGTAAAACGAAAACCGATATGGTTTTTTCTCAGCTAATGAGCTCAATTCCGGGTTTGAGGGAATTAAAAGAAGGTTTTGAATATGAGTCGCTCTATACGGATTTGTTATCGGGCAATATCGTATTTTTATTGGACGGTTTCAATAAGTTTTTTTCAGTAACTGCAAGTACCGACGAAGGCAGACCGATCGAAGAGCCTACTTCCCAGACTATAATAAGAGGCCCTAAAGAGGGGTTTAACGAGAAACTGAACAGCAATATTTTACTTGTGCGAAAAAGAATAAAAAGCAAGGCGCTAAGAATAGAGAAACTGACTATCGGCACTGTAACCAGGACAACAGTGTGCTTGATGTACCTTGACGCAATAGCCAGGGATGAAATTGTACAGGAAATCAGAACCAGGCTTGGTAAAATAGAAATTGATGGTATACTGGAAGGCGGGTATATTGAAGAATTGATCAAGGATGACAGATACTCCATTTTTCCCACTTTTTTAAGCTCTGAAAAACCTGATTCGGTTGCTGCAGCTTTACTGGAAGGCAGAGTGGCTATTTTGGTTGACGGCACGCCATATGTACTAACAGCGCCTGCTCTTATGGCTGAGTTCTTTCAGGTGAGCGAGGATTATTATCATCATTATATCATATCATCTGCCATGCGCTTTTTACGGTTTGTCGCTTTTTCTCTTACACTTCTGGTACCTGCAGTATATGTAGCTGTAACTACATTCCACCAGGAAATGATACCGACGCCGTTACTGATCAGTATAGCGGCACAGCGGGAAGGGGTTCCGTTTCCGGCTTTAGTGGAAGCGCTTATTATGGAATTTACATTTGAAATATTAAGAGAAGCAGGGATAAGAATGCCAAGGGCCATAGGCCCTTCGATATCCATAGTAGGAGCTTTGGTACTTGGGCAGGCGGCTGTGGAGGCTGGCATTATATCGGCAGCTATGGTTATTGTTGTTTCAATTACTGCAATATCAAGCTTTGCCGTACCAAATTATGAAATGTCAAACGCGATAAGGCTCATAAGGTTTGCATTAATGCTTCTTGCAGGAACGCTTGGACTATACGGCGTATTTATGGGACTAATAATCTTGGTGCTTCATTTGTGTAAAATTAAGTCTATTACGGTTCCGTACTTAACTCCGATTGCACCTGAAATTAAAGGGGGAAATAAAGATACTATTTTCAGAGCTCCCCTATGGAAAATGAAATACAGGCCCTCCGGCATCAGCGGGACTGATACGGCAAGGGTTGGGTATGAAGCTGTAAACGCAAATAAAAAAGGAAAACCGGAATTCAGGTGACATATGAAATTGAAAAGACTGTTGTTCATTCATATTATATTATCAATCTTATTGCTTGCAGGATGCTGGAGCAGCCATGAAGTGAATACGCTTGCGATTACCGTATGTACCGGTATTGACAAGACAGAAAAAGGATATCTGATTACCGAGCAGGTTATCAATCCAAGAGCAATAGCATCCACAAAAATGACAAGCGAGTCCCCGGTTTTTCTTTTTACAAAGGAAGGAGAGAATCTTGATGAGATAATCCGGAGCTTTTCAACACAAACATCAAGAACAATATACAATGCGCATTTAAGAATGGTTGTATTTGGCGAGGAAGTTGCAAGGGATGGAATACAGAATATATTGGACTATTTTATACGTAATTATCAATATCGCACCGATTTTTACTTTGTGGTAGCCAAAAATACTACTGCAAATGAGGTTTTAAGTGTTTTAACTCCTTTGGAATCAATCCCCGGAATTGACTTATATAATTCGCTCAAAGAATCGGAAGAAAACTGGGCGCCCACAAAATCCATCCGAATAGTCGAGTTGGTCAACTCGATCCTTGCCGACGGAAAAAATCCAGTCATTACAGGGGTTGAGGTTACCAAAGGGGAAAATATTTCAAATTCTACAGATGCGCTAAAAGCAAGTAATGAAATTAAAAAAACAATATTTACCGGTATGGGCGCTTTTAAAAAGGATAAGCTTGCTGGCTGGCTGGATGAGGATGAAAGCAAGGGCTATAACTATATTATCGGAAATGTTAAAAGAACAGTCGGATATGCAAACTACGGTGATAAAGTAAAAGTTGCAAATGAGGTTATAAATGCTAAATCTGTCATGAAAGCTTCCATTGAGAAAGGCAGGCCTGTTGTTAATGTGGAAATTGACATAAAGCAAAATGTTGGAGCGGTAGAAGGGGAGTTTGATGTTTCCAGGGAAGAGAATATAAAGATAATAAATGAAACATCTGAAAAAAAAATCAAGTCAATATGCGAAAAAACTGTTAGGAAAGTACAAAATGAGTTAAAAACGGATATATTTGGGTTTGGAGAGGCAATACACAGGAAATATCCCAAGCTATGGGAAAAAATGAAGGATAATTGGAACAATGAATTTCCCGATCTGGCGGTGAATATTACCGTCAGAGTAAAAACAAATCAACTGGGGCAGATCACAAAACCGCTCTTTATGAAGGAGAAGGAGTAATATGGGTATAGTAGCTATTTTAGCGGTATTAGCGTTCAGTGCCGTATTATGTATTGCAGAAGTTCCCAAAATGCTGAAAGGCAAGCTTTATAGGGAATTATGGACATTCTCGGTATTGCTTGGCCTGGGCATGGTCCTTGCAGTGCTGAAAAGCCTTGATGTTGAGATACCAAACCCTTCGGACTGGATTGCCTGGGTATATTCTCCGGTTAAAGGGGTTATGAAAAGTTTACTTAAATAAGGTACAGAATGTGGATAAAATCAAAATTACAAGTCATCAGCTTTTTTCGTTAACCGCCAATGGCGCATTTGGAGGAGCTGTTCTTCTTATATCAACTTTGGTAGCGGGCATAGCAAAACAGGATGCGTGGATTGCAGCGTTACTTACTCCTGTACTAGGGGTGCCCGTAATAGTAATCTATTGTTTTTTAGGCAGCCGGTATCCTGACCTTACATTCATTGGTATTATGAAAAAAATTTTCGGGAAATGGATTGGCACGATTGTGGCAATTAATTTTGTATTTACATGCTTGGACAACTCTTGTGGTATCATATATTCTGTCACTGATTTTTTGACAACTCAAGCTATACCGGAGACACCGCAATATGTAATTAGTCTATTTTTTACAACAGCCGTTGTAATTGCAGTATTATATGGAATAGAAACAATTGCGCGCGCTTCGGAATTGTTCCTGCTTTTTACTTCGGTTCTGATTTTGATCTCAATGATTCTGGTTCTGCCAAATGCAAAACCTGAAAATCTTCAGCCTGTATTTGAAAAAGGCATTATTCCGGTCTTGAAGGGCACGACTTTTTTATTGTCCGCTTACACGTTTCCATTAATCTCCTTGCTGATGATATACCCAATTCATTTAAACAATTTGACAGAAGCCGTGAAATCTCTTGTAAAAGGCTATTTATGGTCTGGCTTTTTAATTTTTGCGGTAGTCATTGTACCATTACTGGTATTAGGAAGTGGAATGACTGCCGCTTTACGATATCCGGGATATATTGTTGCAAAAGAAATAAACATTGGAACTGTTTTTTCAAGAGTAGAATTTGTTATTGATGCTTTATGGCTTACAACACAATTAGTCTTAAACGTATTGCTATTTTACGGATGTGCGGCAGGTCTTTCAGAACTATTTGGTTTAAAAGATTATAAAAGGATCGTTATACCTCTTGGACTTATTGTGTTTGTAGTGTCGGGACTTATTATCCCGGATGTAGCATATGAGGCAAATTATCTTACCCTTGTATGGATCCCTCATATGATCATAAGTGGATTAATTATACCTGTTTTGTCACTTGTTGTTTTTGGGTTGAAAAAGTGGATATAAACGGTTGTAAAGGATAATGGATATGGATAATACTAAAATATCAGGTCATCAGCTTTTTTCTTTAGCCGCCACCGGTGGTGTCGGAGGTTCGGTTATTCTTATTTCTTCTACAGTTGCAGGTATGGCAAAACAGAACGCATGGATTACGGCATTGCTTGCTCCGGCACTTGGGATACCGGTAATATGGGTCTATTGGTTTTTAGGCAGTCGATATCCCTGCATGACATTCGTCAATATTTTAAAGAAAATATTTGGCAAGTGGATTGGCTTGATTGCTGCAGCCGGTTTTGAGTTTTTGTTTTTAACAACAGCATATCGCATGTTGTGGTATATGGGTAATTTCATGACAACGCAAGCCATGCCTGAAACACCGTCATATGTAATAGATTTTCTATTTATGCTGGCAATTGTTCTGGCTGCTTTATATGGAATTGAAACAATTGCGCGGGCTTCCGAGCTGCTTCTGTATTTTGCCTCAGTTTTATTTATTTTTGCAATGGTTCTTGCTTTACCAAATGCAAAAATAGAAAACCTGCAGCCTGTACTGGAAACAGGTATTATTCCAATCATCAAAAGTTCCGTCATTTTGTCGTGCTACACAACATTTTCACTAATTACATTGATGATGATCTATCCGTTTCATCTGAATAATGTATCAGAAATAAAAAAATCACTTTTCAAAGGGTACTTATGGGCGGGTTTTATCATTTTCATTACAATCCTTATGTCCATATTGATCCTTGGCGGCGGCGTAACTGCCAAGTCGCAATATCCGACCTATTTGCTTGCCGAAGAAATAAACATCGGTGTTATATTCTCAAGGCTGGAGTTTATTATTGAAACGGTATGGGTCGTTACACAGTTTATGATAAGTGTACTATTCTTTTATGCTGGTGTGACGGGGCTCTCACAGTTACTCGGGTTGAAAGAATACAAAAGGATCGTGATACCGCTGGGACTTGTTGTATTCGTCATGTCAGGTGTGGCTTTCCAGGATGCGGATGCTCAGGCACAATGGTCCAGCATTGTCTGGCCTCCTTATATTATTACATTCGGCTTCATTCTGCCTATTTTATTACTGATTGTATTTTTGATAAAAAATGGGTATCAAAACAGATATAAGGAATGAACGATGAAAGAGGCATCCATAAATCTTTTTACATGATCTATAGTTAAAAAAAGATAATTTATTGTTATAATATAATTTATAGGCGCATATGAGGGGGGGAGATCCGTTGGATGCCTTAATTGAAGAATTCATAAGCAATCTGAATTTGATACATCGGTTATCCGTCAGCGAAAATGCCGGAAAAACTCAGAAGATGGTCCAATGTATCGATAATCACATCCGGTATAAATATCTAAGGAAGGATGAAATCGTAAAGCTGAGAACGGAAATGCTCCAGGTGGATAACCTGATAAATATATTCCGAACAAGATTCGGAGAAAACCTGGCATATGAAAAAAAAGTCAGAGAGGATATTCCTGATCCCTATCTTCCGTCAAACACGGTCCTGGCTTTGGCGGAAAGTGCATTGATCCATGGATTGGTTCCCAAAGAGGGCGATTGGAGATTAAATATCGAAATCGACGAGCATGAGCATGGACTCCTGATCCGGGTGGCGGATAACGGCGTTGGTCTGGCTCCCTCCATAATGGATCCATCCTGCAGCTGTATTGAGAGAAAAAATGAAATTGCAGCAGTCAATGCAAGATTGAAGGAGTATTTCACCAACCCCGAATCCGGGGATATGGAACCGGTGAGTATTTCCTGCTCGGGTATGTATAACAAAGTAACCATCCTTCTTCCCCGTTCAGGGCTTTAATATGTGTTTCAGAGAGGGGATACCATGCTGAAGATTTCAGAAAAGGTGCAAAGGATTTCCATACGTGGTAAGCTGATCCTGTTTATGACGACTGTCGTCGTTGTTATAAGTTTGTCCAACCTTTACTTCTACAACATGGCCTATAGCTCTATGGATGATTATAACCGGCTTCTCAGGGATTATAGCCAGGTGAACAGTCTTTCCATCATCCTGATCCAGGGAAGGGATGATTTTGCCGAGTACATTACGGGAAGCAACGGTTCGGAAGAAGATAATCTTGAGCTTTACAAATATCGGATATCCATGGATGCAATCAATGATCTGATCAATAAAATTTCAGCCTCATCCAACTCCCTGGAGACTGTCCTGCAGTCTAATGCCGTAAGAAATTCCATACAAACCTATTCGGATGAAATCAACAATATTATTGATAGCAAATCAACAAAGGAAGCAAAATATCTACTTTTCTTAAAGGCAAAAACCGATTCTGTTTATATAGAAGGCTATATTAAGCAACTGCTCAATACAAAACTGTCCGAAGGAGAATGGTACCACAGCCAACTGATAAGCCGGGTCAGAACGATACGGATTATCAATTTTACCAGTGTGTTGATCCTGATGTTAGTCAGCTTGCTATTTATTTTTGCAATATCTAAAAGTATCACGAACCCGATAAAAAAACTGACTCAGTTTGCAAGAAACGTATCGAGCGGTAATTTTGTCAATAAGGAATTGGAGATGAAATCGTCGGAGGAGATCAATGTTCTTGCTTCCACATTGAACCAGATGTCAAAGAACATTTTCAATATGATCAGCATTCAGAACCAGCTTCATGAAGAAGAGATCAAGAGCATCCGGATATCCAATGAATTGAATGAAGCGCGTTTCCTTGCTCTTCAATCGCAGATAGCACCTCACTTCCTTTTTAATACACTCAATGCCATTGCCCGATTTTCCATGTTTGAGGGTGCAAAAAAAACTACGCACCTGATCGAGTCATTATCCAGCATTTTCCGTTATAACCTGAAGGGTACGGAAAAAGTCCTGCTTAGTGAGGAATTGAAAATCATACAGGCTTATTTCGCCATCCAAAGTGCCAGGTTTGGCGAACGGATCCGGTTCGATATCCGTTGCAGGCCGGATCTGGGTGATATCCATGTACCGCGGTTCATTTTGCAGCCGCTGGTGGAAAATGCCGTTATCCATGGACTTGAACCAAAAGAAAGCAATGGGATGGTGCGGGTGAAAATTTTCGAAGAATCCGAAAACCTGATTATTAAGGTGATAGATAACGGCGTGGGTATTCATGCAGGCAAGCTGGCACAACTTCTCGGGCAATCGGAGGAGTCGGTGCAAAGGAAAGGTGATACTACAGGCATTGGAATAAACAACGTGCGCGAGCGTGTCCTGCTTTACTCCCGGAAAAAAGACAGCTTCATCATGAGAAGTAAGGTAAATCTTGGTACGGTCATCACATTGAATATACCAAAAAGCTAGATCTATTTTCGGATAACTATATAAGTAACAGATAAACAAACGGGGGGCATAAAGATGTACAGGCTGTTGATCGCAGATGATGAGGTCGTGGAGAGGGAAGCGGTAAAATATATCGTAGGGCAGAACCTTTCAGAAAAACTGGAACTATATGAAGTAACAAATGGAAGAGAGCTTCTGGAAAAACTTACTGTGTACAAGCCGGATATCGTTTTAACCGACATTAAAATGCCGGGTATCAACGGATTGGAGGCTGCCGCCAAAATTCGGGAAATTCTTCCTGATTGCAGGGTCATCCTGATGTCCGCCTTTCATTATTTCAATTATGCCAAAGACGGCCTGGCTCTTGGCGTTGACGATTACATCACCAAGCCTGCGCCGGCGGAAGTCATTGTCAGTACCCTGAATCAGTCCATCCTTCACCTGGACGAAGCCAGAATCAGGAGAAAAAAGGAGGAGGAAATCAACACTAAGCTAAAAAACGTTACACAATATCTGGAAGAAGAATTGATTACCTTAATGTCCTCCGGTGAAATTGAAGAAAATGTGATACGGGAGTTTTTTGAAATGTTGAGCATACAAAGCACCTCCTTTGTCGGCGCCTCTTTGTTCATCCCGGATCGAAACCTGCCTATGGAAATAGCCGGAGAGGTGCAGAAAAGGATCCTCAAGAAGAGGTTGTCCGAACAGTTAAAAAGCAAGCTGCATGCGAGAGGTCTTAATTTTCTGCAGAGTATTGTGGGGCAGTATATCTTCATTCTGCTGCTTGTTTCCAAAGAAATGGATGAATACGCTTCACGGGTACGGTGGGCAAAAATCTTCTCGGATATCAAGGACGAAATTTCCAGTGAAATGCTGGTTCAACTGAACATTGGAATTGGGAATCAATGCAATGCTATAACAGACATCATCGGAACATTCCTTCAGGCAAAAATCGCATTAAAATATGATTCCTCTCCCGGATCCGTTATAAGCTACGGAGACATTGTAAGTCCGAAAAAAAGTATGGAATATCCTATTAGCAAAGAAAAGCAGTTACTGGATTACTTTTTATTGGGGGAGGCAGGGAATTCCCTTCAGATTGCAGATGAATTGATCGACTGGATCACTGTCAATCTGCCAAGCCTGAATATCATGAAACAGAAAATTTATGAGCTTTTGCTTGTACTTATGCGAGAAGCTGTATTAAACCTGCACTTGCAGGAATTTGTCATTGATTCCGAGGGAATGCGCAGGGATATTTCTCTCCTGGACTCAGCGAGGGACCTGAGGTCCTATACCAGAAGCTATATACAAAAGAAGATTCAGGATATCCACAGTATAAAAGCGTCCAGAGCAAGCTCCCTGCTTTCTCTGGTCATGGAATACCTCCAAAGGAATTACGATAAGGAACTTTCCCTGGAGTCTGCCGCCGAAGTAGTCAGAGTCAGCCCTTTTTACCTGAGCAAGCTTTTTCGGAAAGAAACTGGAAACACCTTCATCGATTATCTTACGGAATTCCGTATAAAAAAGGCCAAGGAATTTCTGTCCATTCCCACCAACAATGTCAAGGATGTTTGCTACATGGTTGGTTACAGGGACCCGAACTACTTTGCCAGGGTGTTTAAAAAGATTAGTGGAATGACTCCCACTGAATACAGGGACCGAGTAATTCAGACTAATTGAATAAACAAACTATATATGTTAAAAAAAAGATAGTTAAAATAATGCTATTATAGCAAAAGAGTGCTGGATTTGTATCCGACACTCTTTTTATTTTTTCCTTTATCAACAGAATGCTATATAAAGCAATATTGTTTAGGGAAATATTGTTTCCTAAATATTATCATATTTATTAGAGTGACAGTATCTAGGTTGCATGGGCGAGCAGTTGACATATTAACTATTTTCCTGGAGCAAGATGGTTGACTCGTCAATGAGCAGTCCTGGAACAAATAAATCATTAAAATGGGAGGGTTTTTATGAAGAAGGTAGTTGCATTACTGGTCTGTGTCATGATGTTAATGACGATCGGTCTACAGGTATCAGCAGTCAAGGCGGTTCCCGTAACGGGCATTTCTCTCGATAAGAGCGTAGTTACACTTGTCCACGACCAAATCTACGACCTGAAAATTACACTTACTCCGGCAAACACCACACAAAAATTTTTAACTTATTCCACGTCCAATAAAAATGTTGCCACAATTGGTGCAAACGGCAGAATCCTTGGTATCAATGCCGGAACTACAACAATTACTGTAACTACGTCAGGTAAACAAACTGCAACGTGCAAAGTAACAGTTACGAAAGCAGCTTCACAACCTGTCAAACTCAGTATCATAGATGTCGCCGGAAATTTGCAGCTGACAAAGCCTGCAATTGAAAATTTCAAAACGGCAAATCCGACGCTGGTTAAATCGATTGAGTATATTGTACTGACCGCTCCTGAAATAACTGCAAAAATTCAGGCGCAGCAGGCAGCGAAAAATATCGAAAACGCAATGGTTCTGACCGGTTTCGACGGACTTTCCGCCGGTATTGATGCAGGCATATGGGAACAACTCTGGCCGGCCTTCAAGGACAGGATGCCCAACCTGGAGAGCCAATACCAGCAGGGAGCTCTGAAAGCTTTCAATCTCGGCAAGGGATATGGTATAACCATCACGTTCTGCCCTGGTGGTCCGATGTTCACCTATAATCCGGATAAGGTAAAGACCGTTCCAAAGACTCCGGCTGAACTTCTCGCATGGGCAAAAGCGAACCCTGGCAAATTCCTGTATGCCAGACCCGCAAACTCCGGTCCTGGCAGATCATTCCTGCAGGGATTGCCTTATGTACTCGGTGACAAGAATCCCAAAGATCCGAAAACATGGACTAAGACCTGGGCATACCTCAAGGAACTTGATAAATATATAGACTATTATCCTACTGGCACAGGCGTCACCTTCACAGAACTTGGACAGGAAACCCGTTACATCATTGCAAGCCATGTCGGCTGGGATGTGAACCAGAGAATACTCCAGACGAATATTCCAGCAACATATCAGGGTTTCTTCTTTGACAACACAACATGGATTAACGATGCTCATTTTGTGTGCGTACCAAAAGGTTTGGACAACGACAGGAAGAATGTTGTATATGCATTGATTACTTACTTGATGAAGCCGAAGTCGCAGGCTATAACTTATGACAACGGATACTTCTATCCTGGCCCGGCCATCAAGAACATTCCTTTGACACTGGCTCCGGCGGATACCCAGAAGAAGGTTACTGCAGCAATGCGTGCCGAATATGACAAGGCGATCAAAGATTTCCCGAATGAGACCTCCCTTGATCCGGCTGCAATGGTAGTTGCATTCGATATGTGGGATAAGCTCGTTGGTGCAAAAATCAAGAAATAAAATAGCATTATAGTAGTTTCATTCTCGTTGGGATAAAGATAAAGGACAGGCGGAATATACGTAGAAAGACTCCACTGTCCTTTATCCTAAATAAAAACAATATAATGAATTCAGGTGATGATATGAAAGAATTCAAGACACTTACGATACAAAACCTATATAAGAATTATGGCAGCACCGAAGTATTGAAAGATTTCAACTTGACGATTGAAAAAGGTGAATTTGTAACATTTCTGGGACCATCCGGCTGTGGCAAAAGTACCGCATTGAACTGTATCTGCGGACTTGTTCCCATTACAGGCGGAGAAATATATGTAGACGGTGAATGTATTGATAATTCAGTAGATATATGCACGGCACCTGAAAAAAGAGGGTTCGGCATGGTGTTTCAGAATTATGCCCTGTTTCCTCATTTGACAATTGCGAAAAATATTTCTTTCGGCCTTGAGCTGAAAAAGATGGATAAAAAGGAAATAAAGCAGCGTGTGGAGAATGTGCTGGAGCTGGTACATCTGGAAGGCCACGGCGATAAATTCCCGAGCCAGCTTTCCGGCGGGCAGCAGCAAAGGGTGGCGATTGCCAGGTGTATTGTACTGGAACCAAGGCTGTTGATGCTGGATGAGCCTTTATCCAATCTGGATGCCAAACTTCGTCTGGAAATGAGATACGAACTCAAATCTCTGCATGAACGGCTGCAGATCACGACAATCTATGTAACGCATGATCAGCATGAAGCTCTGGCTCTTTCCGACAAGATCGTAGTCATGAAACTAGGTAAGATACAGCAGGTCGGAAATGCACAGGAAGTCTACACGAAGCCGGTGAACCTTTTTACAGCAGATTTTATGGGATACAAGAACATGTGGGAAGGCCAGATTGCTCGTTTTGTTGAAAACGGAGATGAAGTGGAGATGATTCTGAATATAAACGGAACTTCCATTGTATCGAAGCTTTTATTCACAAAAAATGAAGTCGTCCAGAAGCTTAAGCTGAAAAATGCATATGAAACAGGACAAAGCATCCTGACTGCCGTCCGGCCTGAGGATATCATAGCAGGAGAAGGCAGCATAAACTGCTTTGTCTGCAATATCAACCAGACCGAGTACCTCGGCAAAGTCAGCAATGTAAGCGCGAGTGTGCCAAATGGGTTTAAAATCGATGCAAGGCCTGAATGTGACACATTCTCAGGTAATACTATAAAACTATATGTACCGCCGGAAAAGATTATGGTATTTGTAAAGGAAGAAGGCTGAGACAATGAAGAATAAGAAAAGAATTGACAAGTATATCCTTTTTCTTTTACTCCCATCGCTTGCATTTCTGCTGATATTGTTCATTTACCCTTTTATTTATGGGATCATGCTGAGCCTTACCACAAAAGCGGGTCAGTTCACCTTAAGCAATTATAAGACGTTTTTCACCGATATGTGGGAATTGCGGACTATCTGGGTTACCCTGTATATATCGCTGCCGGTTACAGTGCTGTGTGTGGTACTTGCCGTACCTCTCGCCTATTATATGAGAAAGGGCATGAAAAGTGAAAAATTGATCACCATATTCCTCATAATACCGATTACGTTGGGGACAGTATTAGTTTCGGAAGGCATGCTGACTTACCTTGGACCCAAGGGATGGTTCAATCAGTTCCTGATGTTTTTGGGGATCATATCCGAGCCGCTCGTACTGACGCATAATTATATCGGAGTAATACTCTCCTTATTTATTCAGGGATTCCCTTTTGCATTTCTCATGCTGCTCGGTTATACCTCCGGAATCAATCCTGATCTGGAAAAGGCAGCGCAAATGCTGGGGGCAAAAAAACGAGAAACCTTCTGGAAGATCATGTTTCCGTTGATGACACCAGGAATTGCAATTGCTTTTTGTCTCAATTTCGTAATGTCGTTCTCCGTATTTCCTTCAGCTGTGTTACTTGGTCAGCCGTCAGGCCCTACAAGGGTAATTGCATATGCGGCATACCAGTGGGCTTATGAAAAATACGACCGGCATATGGGGTCAACCATTTGTATGATCATGGCGGTCATAGAAATCATAATCATTGCACTTGTACTGACATGGAGACAGAGGATGTACAAAGGTGCATCCATTGTAGGAAAAGGATAATCGGATAGCAGCATGCCGTATTAAGTTACAATAATTATGAATGAAGGTGAATCTTATGTACTATAAAAAGTTTAAGCTCTCCAATGTATTGTTCATAGCTGCGATATTCATTTATGTGATCAATGTCCTCGGAGTACTGCTTACAGTTATAATCAATTCCTTCGGCAGAAACTGGTTCAAGGGTATTGTACCCAAGGTTTATACACTGGAATGGTATAAGTATGCGGCAACTGAACATGACATCGGCCATTTGCTGCAGGTTACCTTTTTGGTAGTCGCTGCCGTTGTTATAATATCGATAGCTGTGGCATTTCCCGCAGCATATGTAATGGCAAGGAATGAATTCAGACTCAAAGGGGTTATTATGACTTTGTTCCTTCTGCCCATGCTGATACCGCCAATGACATACGGTGTCCCTCTGGCTACGCTGTTGCTGCAGTCCAGACTTCCGAACCTTTTATGCGTCATTCTTGCGAACCTGGTACCCATTATACCGTTTATGATACTGATTATTACACCGTTTATAGAACAGGTCGGGACCAATATTGAATCAGCAGCCAGAATGCTGGGGGCCGGTAAAAAGACGATATTCCTGAGGATACTGGTGCCGCTGACTGCGCCGGGCATACTTACAGCAAGCATTCTTTCCATCGTCAAAGCCGTATCTGCTTTCGACCTTACCTACCTGATTGCAAACGGAAAATCCATGACCCTTGTCGTCGCACTGTATGCCGATGCATTTGCGGCGGGCTCAAGACCTGGTCAGGCAATTGATGCACTAGCCTGTATCTATTTTGCGATCACCATGACATTCTTCCTCATTGCAATGAAATTTGTAAATCCAACGCAAATGGTATTTAAAATCAAATAGACCCTCCTAGCAAAGATATGGTTACATACTGCACAAAAATGACGCTTAATGCGTCATTTTGTGTCTTTAATTCGTTCGATCAGATTCTTATATTCTTTGTCGAATTTTTCATACATGGGTGCGATTGTCTTCTGAATCAATTCTTTGTCGCTATCGCTGATCTTTGTGATAATCGCCCCGGATTTTCTAATCATATCCTCTGATTCTTTTTCGTTTGTTTTCCAGGCTTCCCGTTGGAATTCTACAGAGTCTCTTGCAGAGGAGGTAATGATTTCACGATATTCTTCCGGCAGACTCTCTATTACTTTGCTGCTGGCGAGAAGCACTTCCGGGTTTCTTGTATGCTCATCCAGAAAATAGTACCTGGCCAGCCTGTAATGGCCGGTGGTGTAATAGCT
>WSSedL1CaDRAFT_10000580_pt1 | contig 25275 bp, 24 predicted proteins | sample WetSurSL1Cattail_FD_9464 | JGI IMG/M metagenome (IMG submission 9464)
CCCCGCCGCTCCAACGGCTGAGGCGAGGCGGGTGGCCGGATCCAGGTGCCCGGCCAACACCGGTGTACAGGCCGAGGCACGGCGCGGGTGCGTCGCTTGTGCCCTACCAAGGTGGCCATTCATCGGAACCGTCGTGGAATGGTGCCGACAGCTCTGCCAAGCGGAGCGTTAGGGCAGCGGCGACCAGTTTTCCGGTAGCGCGATCGTCGATGTCGCCTCAAGGATGTTCTCCGGTCCACCCTTAGGGGGCCAGACCCCGGCAGCATAGGCTGTGGCGCGCAGCGACGCACGCTCCTCGAGGCTTTCGAAGCGCCAGATATGAGTGATCCGCGGCGCTCCGTCGAGCGCATACATATTGATCACCAGATGCGCGGTGTACGCGTGCGCGGGTTTGATTGCCTGCTCCCAGCCCGCGAGAGTCGGTGGCAAGCCCCCCGGGTGCAGGCGATAGGTGCGGAATTCGTAAACCTTCCCCTGAGCGCCAGTCGTGACCGGCGGCAGGAAGGGGAACCGCGTGTAGCTGTCCATTTCCAGCGCGGTTACAACCCCTTCCGCGTTGAAGGGATTGGTGCTCAGCAGAGCGCGCTGGCGTTCTCTTCCCAGCTCCTCCGCGCTTTCGAAGCCGCGCAGGACCAATAGGCGCCCGAGCGTGCCAATCTCGGTGCGCCAGCAACCAAGGACGGCACCTGTTGCTTCTGGTGCCGCGACCCAGGCGTGCGCGTTCTCCGAAACTTGCGATGCTGACAGGAGCGGAAACGACAACGTTACAAGCTCGTAGAGTGCGGACATGGATCAGGTTCCTCGCACAGACTGGTCGTTGTTCGATGGCGCAGAGGCAATTCTTCGATCTGCGAAAGCACGACTACCACAGAAATCAGTCGGGAAATTCGCACCTCGATTTTTTTCGCGGTTGAGCGGCCGGTTCTTCGGTTAGGCGACCGCCCACTTTATTCTTATGGGGCCACTTGTCGGGCCGCGTGTCGGGCTTGTGTCGGGTTTGCGACATTCTTCCCGACAAACCCGCCAAAATCGGCCGTTTGGCGCTGGCACCAAAGTTGCTCAGCATCCTCCGACGGTTTTCACCGGAGGCTGCCACGCACTGGGCCTATTTCGACAACGCGGCGACGACACGCACCGACCCGGAGGTGGTCCAGGCGATGCTGCCGTTCTTCAGCCAGAGCTTTGGCAATCCGTCCTCGACCCACGATTTCGGCACGGCCGCTGCCGCCGCCATTACCGCCGCCCGCCGCCAGGTGCAGGCGCTGATTGGGGCCGAGCACGAGCACGAAATCGTCTTCACCGCCAGTGCTACCGAGGCCAACAACGCTGCCCTGTTGCAAGCGCTGCGGCGCGAAGAGCGCGGCGAGGTCATCACCACCGCGGTGGAACATCCCGCCGTGCTGGCGGTGCTGGCCGATCAGGAAAAGCATCACGGCATTGTGGTGCATCGCATCGGTGTTGATCGTTGGGGACGGCTTGATCGGGCCGCCTTCCGCCGGGCGCTCAGCCGCCGCACCGCGCTGGTATCGGTGATGGCGGCCAACAACGAGACCGGCACGCTGTTTCCTGTCGCCGAACTGGCGGATATGGCCCACGACGTCGGCGCACTCTTTCATACCGATGCGGTCCAGGCCGCGGGCAAGATCGCGCTCGACGTCAAAGCCAGCCGCATCGACCTGCTGTCACTGTCGGGGCACAAATTCCACGGGCCGAAAGGCATCGGCGCGCTCTATATCCGCAAGAGCACCAAGTTCCGCGCCTTGATCCGCGGCGGGCGGCAGGAGCGGGCGCGCCGCGCCGGCACCGAGAACGTTCCGGCGATTGTCGGCCTCGGCAAGGCGGCGGAATTGGCAGTGGCGCGGCTTGGCGAGAACCAGCTGGTAGAGGCGCTGCGCGACCGGCTCGAACGCACGCTCCTCGCCACTGTGGACGGTGCTTTCGTGCTCGGCGATGTGGAATGCCGGCTGCCCGGCACTTTGGCGGTTGCCTTCGATGGCGCCGATGCGGAGGAGATTCTGTTCCGCCTCAACCGGGCAGGTATCGCTGCCTCATCTGGTTCGGCCTGCGCCGCGGGCGCCATGGAGCCGTCGCATGTGGTGCGGGCGATGAAGGTGCCGTACACCGCCGCGCATGGCGTGTTGCGGTTCTCGCTGTCGCGCGAGACCACCGCCTCCGAGGTGGGTCAGCTTATCGGCGTCTTGCCGGAGATTGTCGCCGCCTCGCGTGCCGCCTCGCTGTTTGCCCCCCAAGCCGCCGCCGAGTAGGCCATGAGCGAGGACCGCGGGCACTCCACCAATCTCGTCGGGGTCCCGACCGGCCTGTTGGCATCGCCCGCGTTCAACGCTTTTCCGGTCTCGCTTCATATCGCGTCGGTGCGTGAGCAGAACCGCTCGCTGTTCAAGATGCTGAACGAGGCCGAGGCGCCGGAGGTCGCGGCTGGCATGTTCGAAGCCTATATGGCGACGATGTTCGACCTCGACGATCAGGACCGCGACGGCCGCGGCCCCGCACGCTTCCGGGCCTCCAGTTATCTCCGTCTGTTGCGCGGCTGGGGGTATGAGGCCAACTCGCCGGAAGGCGCGGTGCTGAAGGGCTGGGTGGAAAGCCGTTTTGGTCTGTTCCCAACTTTCCACAAGGCGCCGATCGATCGCTTTTCGGGCAAGGCCTGGATCACGTATATCGAAGAAAAAATGTCGAGCCGCTTTCATTCCAACGCCATCCAATCCCAGCTCGATCTGCTTTACGAATTCTGCCAGTGGAGTCTTGGCCGTTTCCATTCCGTCGGCCACAAGCACATCACGCTGTTCCGCGGCACCAACAGTTTCGAAGAGCAGCAACTGCTAGAGCGCCTCGACAAGCGGCGTGTGGTGGTCAAGCTCAACAGCCTCTTGTCGTTCACTTCCGAACGGGAACTGGCCGAAAGCTTCGGCGATATCATTCTGGAAGTGGAGGTGCCGACGGTGAAGATCCTGTTTTTCAATTCCCTGCTACCGAGGCACGCCCTCAAAGGCGAAGGCGAATACGTCGTGATCGGCGGGGATTACGAGGCCAAGGCGCTCTATTACTGATGGCGGTAGATGCGAAATTGGATCGTGCCTTGGGGGCTTATCTCGGCCTTGCGGTCGGCGATGCGCTTGGCGCCACGGTGGAATTCCTCACCCGCGGCGAGATCAAACAGAAATATGGCGAGCACAACAAGATCATCGGCGGCGGCTGGTTGAAGCTGAAGCCGGGGCAGGTGACCGATGACACCGCCATGAGCCTGGCGCTGGGACGCGCCCTGATCGCCGCGGACGGCTTCGATGCCAAAAGCGTGTGCGAAGAATTCGCCCGCTGGCTGCGCTCGCGCCCCGTCGACATCGGCAACACCTGCCGGCGCGGGATCTCGCGTTATCTCCACGAGGGCACGACGTTAAAGCCGTATAATGACGGCGATGCGGGCAATGGCGCCTGTATGCGGACCTTGCCGGTGGCGCTCGCCACTCTCGGTGCGGTGGAGGATTTTGCCGCTTGGACGCTCGGTCAGTGCCACACCACCCACAATCATCCGCTCTCGGATGATGCGACGTTGGCGGTGGGGGCGATGGTGCAGACGCTGGTGACGGGCGGCGGGGTGAAAGAGGTGCGCGCGCTCGCCAATGCGCTGATCGGAAAACATCGCAACTTTTCGTTCGCGCCGTACCACGGCCTGTCGTCGCCTTACATCATCGACACGATTCAAACGGTGCTGCATTTCTATTTCCGCACCGACAATTTCAAAGATTATCTGGTGGAAGTGGTCAATCAAGGCGGCGATGCCGACACCACCGGTGCGATTGCCGGCATGATCGGTGGCGCGACCTATGGCGCCTCGAATATCCCGGAGGAATGGCTGAAACGGCTCGATCCCAAAGTCACGGCCGAAATCCGGACGCAAGTTCCGGCGCTGCTCAAGATCGGAAGTGCGAACAGTTGAATTATAAAACCTGTCATCCCCGGCTGACCCGGCGTAGCGCACAGCGCGAAGACGGGGAAGGGAAGGGGACCCAGGTCGCCACACCCGCAGGCTGATAAAGAAATGGTCGTGACCTTCTTCGAGAACCGCGAAAGCGCCACCACCTGGGTTCCCTTCCCCTCGCGGCGCTGCGCTTGCTCGGCCGGGAATGACAAGCGCGCTACGACTCCAGCCGTCTCGCCTCGACGCTGATCGGCAGGCGGGTATCGGGCGCCAGATCGGGGAGCTGGAATACCCAGCCATTATTGAGCGTGACCGTGCCGCCCCACAGGCCTGGTTTCTCCATCGCCACGACCTTTTCTTCGAGGTCTTTTTTCGCAACGTAGACCGCATAGCTCTCGCCCGTCTTGCGTAGCATGATTTTCATGTAATCCCCGTTTCGATGCGTTCGAGTTCCTTGGCCCGCATGCCGACCACCATGCCGCGGTCCAGAAAATCCACTTCGTAGATGAAAAACCGCTGCAAGAAGGTGCCGATCTCGCGCACGTAACCGATTTCGCCTTCGCTCACCAACAGATCGCCGACCCGCAGCCCGAGATAACTGCCGTCGTTGCGCACCAGGCGCCGCGCCCGCACCTTCTCGCCAACCTCAAAGGCGGGCGGGGCGTCGAGTTCGACGATCTCGTCGTGGCTCATGCCTGCACGCAGCATTTCGGCACCGGGCAGGTGGCGGCGCATTGCGGCGTCGGGAAGATGCCTTTGCACTCGGTACACTTGCCGGGGTTGATCACAAATATCGCACCTTTGGCGGTGATGGCGCGGTTGGGGCATTCGAATTCGCAGGAACCGCAGCCGTTACACTTCTCTGCGATGATCTTGTAAGCCATGACACGCTTCTCCTTTATCTTATGCCGAAGCCGCCGTTGCCTCGTTGCGCGCCTTGGTGGCGTACCAGGTGATGGCGGAGGCTTCGATGTATTCAAAGGCGTAGTGATCGGATGCTTCGATCCCGGCGGCGGCGAGTTTTTCGCGCGGGCTGTCGCCGATCTTGGCGCACAACACGCAGGCAACGCCGTCCAGCGCTTTCAGCGTGGTGTCGAAAGCGTTGCCGTCGCTTTGGCCGCCGACGCAGTATTTGTCGGTGCGGCGATGACCGATGAATCTGGCGCCGGCGCTCGTCACTTCATAAATCTGGAACTCATTGGCGTGGCCGAAGTGCAAATTGATGCGGCCGCCGCCCTTGGTCGCGACCGCCACCAGCACCGGCGTTTCGTTTGTTTGGGCCATCTGGGCGGCCTCCTTGGCTTTTTGCCGGTCGGCGCGTTCTTGCTCGACCACCGTGAGGTAGATTTCGCGCTGATGCGGATCGAACGGCTTTACCTCGCCGAGCTTGTTCAGGGCGAATTCGGCGCCGCGATCTTCACCCAGCAGACCGACCGCATCGGCGCGGCATTGGCGGCAGTGGCGCATCAGCTTGGCATCGGCACCGAGCTTGTCCTGCACCTGGCGCAATTCGGCCGGTGTCGGCCCGCGCTGACCGATCAGGCCAAAATGGGTGCCGTGCGCCGGATCGGAAATCAGCGGCATGATGTTGTGCAGGAAGGCGCCGCGCGCCCGCACCGCCGTGTTGACCGCCATCAGATGGCCGTCGTTGATGCCTGGGATCAGCACCGAATTGACCTTGACCAGAATGCCTTTGGCGGTCAGTGCCTCAAGTCCTTGCATCTGCCGTTCGTGCAGGATTTGCGCGGCTTCCAGCCCTTCCCAGCGGCGATGGCGATAGAAAATCCAGGGATAAATCTGTGCCCCGATTTCGGGATCGACCATATTGATGGTGATGGTCACATGATCGATGCCCATTTGCGCGATACGTTCCACATGATCGGGCAGGGCGAGGCCGTTGGTGGAGAGGCACAGCTTCACATGCGGCAGCGCCGCGTGGATCAGTTCAAAGGTGCGGAAGGTCTTCTCGGCTTGCGCCAGCGCGTCGCCAGGCCCGGCAATCCCAACCACCGAAAGCTGCGGCACCTCCGCCGCCACCGCCAGCACCTTCCTCAGCGCTTCTTCGGGGGCCAGCTTTTCGCTGACCACGCCGGGCCGGCTTTCGTTGGAGCAATCGTATTTGCGGTTGCAATAATGGCATTGGATGTTGCAAGCGGGCGCCACGGCAATATGCATCCGGGCGAAATAATGGTGGGCGTCTTCGCTGTAGCAGGGGTGATCCTGAACCTTCTGCCACACCTCGGCGGAAAGATCGTCCGGTCCCGCTGCGCTGCCGCAGGAAGTGTTGCCGCTCGCCGCGCAGCCCGTCACTGGCTTCTTGTTATTGAAGCGGCCGATACTCGCAAGCGAAACGATGTTCTGCGTCATGTCCGATGAATGCTGAAGACCTCGCGGCAGGTTTCTGCACGGTGCGTGCCAAAGCGCGAAACGCTTGCTTTTGCGGGTTTCCGATTCCGAACGCCCGACAATTGCGTGTGACATGCGACAGAGTTCGGCGACCTACACATCGTTTTGTCGGCTTTCCGACAATTCGACAATCGCCGCTAGCCCGCGAAAACCGCCATTTCGGCGCCCGCAAGCGTAAATGCGGGTTGGCACGGCGATTGCTCCTGTGCTCTCGGGTTCGAGACTTCAAAGGAGCTTTTCATGGCACTGCGGCAGATCGCCTTCTACGGCAAGGGTGGCATCGGTAAGTCCACCACCAGCCAGAACACCCTCGCGGCACTGGCCGAGTTGGGAAAGAAGATTCTCATCGTCGGCTGCGACCCGAAGGCAGACTCGACGCGTCTGATCCTGCACGCCAAGGCGCAGAATAGCGTGTTGTCGCTGGCGGCCGAAGCGGGCTCGATCGAAGATCTCGAGCTCGAGGATGTGCTCAAGGTCGGTTACAAAGGCATCAAATGCGTCGAATCCGGCGGACCGGAACCGGGCGTCGGCTGTGCCGGACGCGGCGTCATCACCTCGATCAACTTCCTCGAAGAGAATGGCGCCTATGACGGCATGGAGTACATCTCCTACGACGTGCTCGGCGACGTGGTGTGCGGCGGCTTCGCCATGCCAATTCGCGAGAACAAGGCGCAAGAGATTTACATCGTGATGTCGGGCGAGATGATGGCGCTTTATGCCGCCAACAACATCTCCCGCGGCATTCTGAAATACGCCTCCACTGGCGGCGTGCGCCTCGGCGGCCTGATCTGCAATTCGCGCATGACCGACAAGGAGCTTGAGCTGTCGGAAGCGATGGCCAGGAAGCTCAACACCAAGCTGATCCATTTCGTGCCGCGCGACAACATCGTGCAACACGCCGAACTTCGCCGCATGACGGTGATCGAATACGACCCCGAATGCCAGCAGGCCGAAGAGTATCGCCAACTCGCGCGCAAGATCGACGCCAACGGTGGCAAGGGTACGATCCCGACTCCGATCACCATGGACGAACTCGAAGAAATGCTGATGGAGTTTGGTTTGCTCAAGCCCGAAGACGAAAGCATCGTCGGTCAGGCCAAAAGGAAGAGCGTCGCCTAAGCGTCATTCTCACCGCCAGGAGAACAACAATATGGAAGCGGAAGCTAAAGCCGCCCGACGGCAGATGATTGCCGATACGCTTGCCGAATACCCGCCGAAAACGGCCAAGAAACGCGGCAAGCACCTCAACGTTTACGACGAAGGCAATCCCGATTGCGGCGTCAAGTCGAACATCAAATCCGTTCCGGGCGTAATGACGGTGCGCGGCTGCGCTTATGCCGGCGCCAAGGGCGTGGTCTGGGGTCCGATCAAGGACATGGTCCACATCAGCCACGGCCCGGTGGGCTGCGGTCAATATAGCTGGGGCCAGCGTCGCAATTACGTCAGTGGCGCCGTCACCGGCGTCAATTCCTGGGTGGTGATGCAGATCACCTCTGACTTCCAGGAAAAGGACATTGTGTTCGGTGGCGACAAGAAGCTCGTCAAGGTCATCGACGAGATCGAGACACTGTTCCCGCTCAACAAGGGCATCTCGGTGATGAGCGAGTGCCCGGTCGGTCTGATCGGCGACGACATCGAGTCGGTGTCGAAACGCAAGAGCAAGGAAATCGGCAAGCCGATCGCGCCGGTGCGCTGCGAAGGTTTCCGCGGCGTGTCGCAATCGCTCGGCCACCACATCGCCAACGACGTGATGCGCGATTACATTATCGATCCTGCCGCGAACAAAGAAGAACCCGATTTTGAACCGACGCCTTATGACGTCATGATTATCGGCGACTACAATATCGGCGGCGATGCCTGGGCGTCCCGCAAGCTGATCGAGGAAATGGGTCTTCGGGTTATCGGTTCGTGGTCGGGCGATGCCTCGGCGGCCGAAGTGGAACGCGGCCGCAAGGCCAAGATCAATCTCATCCACTGCTACCGGTCGATGAACTACATTTGCCGGCACATGGAAGAGAAGTACGGCGTGCCATGGATGGAATTCAACTTCTTCGGGCCGACCCGGATCGCCAAAAGTCTTCGTGCCATCGCTGAGCATTTCGACGACAAGATCAAGGAAGGCGCCGAACGGGTTATCGCCAAGTATACGCCGATGACCGATGCGGTGATCGCCAAGTATCGCCCGCGCCTCGAAGGCAAGAAAATCATGCTTTACGTCGGCGGACTTCGTCCCCGCCATGTGTCGGACGCTTATGTCGACCTCGGGATGGAAGTGACGGCGACGGGGTACGAATTCGCCCACGCCGATGACTATCAGCGCACCACGCACTACATCAAGGACGGCACGGTCGTTTACGACGACGCATCTGAATTCGAATTGGAACGGATCGCCCAGGCGCTCAAGCCCGATCTGGTCGGTTCCGGCATCAAGGAGAAGTACGGCACGCAGAAGCTCGGGTTTCCGTTCCGCCAGATGCACTCGTGGGACTATTCCGGCCCCTATCACGGCTATGACGGCTTCCCGATTTTCGCCCGCGACATGGACCTCGCGATCAACAACCCCGTCTGGCGCATGATCAAGGCGCCGTGGAAGAAAGCCGAGTAGGAGCGCCCTATGCCGCAATCCGCAGACAAAATCCTCGATCACGCCCAGCTCTTCAACGAGCCGGAATATCAGGAACTTTTCGAGCGTAAGCACGCGCTAGAAAACCGGGCGTGCCCGGAAGAGATTGCCAAACAGCTCGCCTACACCAAGAGCTGGGAGTATCGCGAAAAAAATCTCGCCCGTGAGGCGCTCACCATCAACCCGGCCAAGGCGTGTCAGCCTTTGGGTGCGATGTTTGCCTCGGTCGGTTTCGCACGTACGCTCGCCTTCAACCACGGCAGCCAGGGCTGCACCGCCTATTTCCGTTCGCATCTGGCGCGCCATTTCAAGGAGCCTTGCGCGGCGGTCTCAACCTCAATGACCGAAGACGCAGCGGTGTTCGGCGGCATGCAGAATCTGGTCGACGGGCTTTCCAATGCCTACACCGTCTACAAGCCGGACATGATCGCCATCTCCACCACTTGCATTGCCGAGGTGATCGGCGACGATCTGACGTCCTTCATCCAGAAGGCGCACAAGGAAGGCTCCATTCCGGAGGAATTTCCGACCCCGCAGGCGCATACGCCGTCGTTCGTCGGCAGCCATATCAACGGCTACGACGCCGCGATCAAGAGCGTGCTGACCTACTTCTGGGAAAAAAAGCTTGAGCGTGTGCCCAATGAAAAGATCAATCTGATCCCGGGCTTCGACGGCTTTGCGGTCGGCAACAACCGCGAGCTGCGGCGCATCTTCGCCTTATTCGGCATTGACGTTACCATTATCTCCGACGTCTCCGATCAGTTCGATACCCCGACCGACGGCAAGTACCGCATGTTCGACGGCGGCACCACGATCGACCAAGTGAAAGACGCCCTCAACGCCAAGGCGACGATCGCGATGCAGAAATACTGCAGCGACAAATCGCTCGAATACATCGCTGGCAAAGGGCAGGAGACAGCTGCGCTGCATTACCCAATGGGTCTCGGCGCCACCGATGAATTCCTGATGAAACTTTCGGAGTTCACCGGCAAGCCGATTCCGGAAAGCCTGGAAATGGAACGCGGCCGCCTGGTCGATGCGCTTGCCGACTCCTCGGGGTGGCTGCACGGCAAGAGCTATTCCATCTTCGGCGATCCCGATTTCTGTTACGGCATGGTCCGCTTCCTGCTCGAGATGGGCGCCGAGCCGGTCCACGTTCTGTCCACCAACGGTGGCAAGGAATGGGCGGAGGAGATGAAAGTGCTGCTCGCCACCAGTCCTTATGGTGCGCGGGCGCAGGTGTGGCCGGGCAAGGATTTGTGGGCGATGCGTTCGCTCCTCGCCACCGAGCCGAGCGATTTCGTCATCGGATCGACTTACGGCAAGATCTTCGAGAAGGACCTCGGCATTCCGCTGATCCGTCTGACCTTCCCGATCTTCGACCGCCACCATCATCATCGCTTCCCGACCTGGGGCTACCAGGGCTCGCTCAGTGTGATGGTGACCATCCTCGACAAAATCTTGGACGAACTCGACCGGGCGACCATCAAAACGGGAATCTCGTTCGACCTCGTACGATGAGCTGAAACCTTATGCTGCAGCACAAGCTCCAACATCTGTTCGAAGAGCCTGCTTGTGCCACGAACCGGGCCAAGGACGACAAGGCCCGCAAGAAGGGCTGTGGCGGCAAGCCGCTGACGCCGGGAAATGCGGCCGGCGGCTGTGCCTTCGACGGCGCCAAGATCGTGCTGCAGCCGATTACCGACGCGGCGCATCTGGTGCACGGGCCGATCGCTTGCGAAGGCAATTCCTGGGACAGCCGCCATTCGAAATCGTCCGGCCCGATGCTGTATCGCACCGGTTTCACCACCGACATGCGGGAACTCGACGTCGTCTATGGCGGCGAAAAGCGGCTGTATAAAGCAATCAAGGAAATCGCAACGCGTTTCGATCCGCCGGCGATTTTCGTCTATCAGACCTGCGTCACCGCCATGATCGGCGACGACATCGTCAAGGTCTGCAAGGCGGCGACCGAGCGTTTCGGCCGGCCGGTCATTCCGGTGAATGCGCCAGGATTCATCGGCAAGAAGAATTTCGGCACCAAGCTGGCGGGCGAGGTGCTGCTCGATTACGTCATTGGCACCGAAGAGCCAGAAATCACCACTTCCACTGACATCAATCTGATCGGCGAATACAACGTCTCGGGCGATTTGTGGAACGTCAAGCCGCTGCTTTCCCGTCTCGGCATTCGCTTGCTGGCATCGCTCACCGGCGATGCGCGTTTCCACGAAGTGACCAAAGCCCATCGCGCCCGCGTTAACATGATGGTGTGCAGCCAGGCGCTGATCAATGTCGCGCGCAAGATGGAAGAACGTTGGGGCATTCCCTGGTTCGAAGGTTCGTTCTATGGCGTGCCGGAGACCAGCACGTCGCTGCGCACCATCGCGAAAATGCTGGTCGCGCGCGGCGCCGATGCTGCTCTCATCGACCGCACCGAAGCGCTCATTGTTGCGGAAGAGGCGCGCGTGGCGGCGGCGCTGGCGCCCATTCTACCGGTGCTGCAAGGCAAGCGAGCGCTGCTGTATTCCGGCGGCGTCAAATCGTGGTCGATGATCGCGGCGCTGCAATGGGCCGGTATGACGGTGATCGGCACCTCGGTGCGCAAGGCGACCGAAGACGACAAGAGCCGCGCGAGCGCGCTGATGGGCGAAGCGGGCGAGCTTTACGAAAACCTGTCGCAGCGCGATATGTATGCCAAGCTGAAGAACGGCGACGCCGACATCCTGCTCTCGGGCGGGCGCACGCAATACGTCGCGCTCAAGGCCAAGGTGCCGTGGATCGACTCCAACCAGGAGCGCCATGTCGCTTATGCCGGTTATGACGGCACGATTGCGCTTTTGAAAGCCATCCACAAAGAACTGACGAGCCCGATCTGGGCGCAGGTTCGCACCCCGCCGCCGTGGGAGGATTGACATGGCCTCCGTCGAAGCTCCGGCCAAAAACGTCACCATCAATCCGCTTAAGCTGAGCCAGCCGCTGGGCGGCGCCACGGCTTTCATGGGCCTCGACGGCTGTCTGCCGATGCTGCACGCCGCCCAAGGTTGCACCGCGTTTGCGTTGGTGTTGCTGGTGCGCCATTTCCGCGAGGCGATCCCGTTCCAGACTACCGCGATGAACGAGGTCACCACCATCCTCGGCGGCATGGACAATCTGGAAACGGCGATCGTCAATATCGCGGGCCGCGCTCATCCCAAGGTGATCGGTATTTGTTCCAACGGCCTCACCGAAGCGCGCGGCGAAGACATCAAGGGCGATCTGAAGCTGATCCGTGCCAAGCATCCGGACCTTGCCGACACCGCGTTGATCTACGCCGCGACCCCCGATTACACTGGCTCGTTCCAGGACGGTTGGGCGGCGGCGGTCGGCGCCATTATCGACGAACTGGTGCATCCGGCGCCGGGACGCAATTTGCGCCAGGTCAATTTGCTCGCCGGCTCCCACCTCACCCCTGCCGACATCGAAGAAATCCGCGACACGGTGGAAGCGTTCGGTCTGGCGCCGATCATTCTGCCCGATATTTCCGGTTCCCTCGACGGTCATGTCGCCGACGCTTACGTGCCCACCACGCTTGGCGGCACGACGCTCGATGATATCCGCCGCATGGGCCGTTCCGTCATTACTTTGGCACTTGGCTTGCACATGGAACCGGCGGCGCGTCGCCTCGAAGCGCGCTGTGGGGTTCCTGTCGAGACCTTCCCCCGTCTTACGGGTCTTCTGGCTTGGGATCGGTTCATCGCTGCCCTGGCCAGGATTTCCGGCAAGCCAGTGCCGCAGGCCATCCGGCGGCGCCGTAGCCAACTACTCGACGCTATGCTGGATGGCCATTTTTTCTTCGGCGAAAAGAAGATTGGCATCGCGGCCGAGCCTGATCTGCTGTTCACGCTGGCGAACTTTCTCGCTGATATGGGCTGCACGATCGGGGCCGCGGTCAGCCCGACGCAGAATCCGGTGCTCGAAAGCATTCCCGCCACGCGCGTTGTGATCGGCGATCTCGACGATCTCGAACAGGCCGCGGGCGATTGCGATTTGATCATCAGCCACAGCCATGGGCGGCGTGTTGCCGAGCGGCTCGGCACCATATTTTTCCCCGCAGGGTTCCCGGTGTTCGACCGGCTGGGAGCGGCGCAGCGCTTGTCGGTCGGTTACCGCGGCACAAGCGATCTGATTTTCGACATCGGCAATTTGTTTATCGCAGACGACGCTGAGGGAGGCGAACATGCGGCGACTACATCTCATTGACGCGCAGGAGGATCACACCACGAGCAACGGAGCCTTGAAGATCGCGTTTGCCACCCAGGACCTGAAGCGGGTCGACTCCCATTTTGGCAGCGCCCCCGCCATCGTCATTTATGAAGTAGGCACATCCGATTATCGCTTCCTGGAAGCGGTGCAGTTCGATGCGGTGTCGAACCAGAACGGCGTCCATATCGACGAAAGCGACAGCGACGACCGCATCGGTGCCAAAGTGCAAGCGCTGACCGGTTGCGCCATGGTGTTTTCGCTGGCTATCGGCGGCGTCGCGGCGGCCCGCGTGGTCAACAACAAGGTCTATCCCTTGAAGCTGCCGGCGCCGGAAGCCATCACCGATGTGATCGGCCGCGTCCAGACCATGATGAAGGGTACGCCGCCGCCGTGGATGCGCAAGCTGCTGACCAAAGGCAATGCCGACGCCTTTCTGGACGAGTGAAACGCCGTGGCTGAGTTAGGCCCTTTTTGCAGCGAATTGGTGCGGCAGGTCCGCGCCCAGGACACTTACGGCCTGTGGGACGGCAAGCTGGATGTTGAGCTACTGGGGCCGTTCCTCATCGACAAAGCGAAAGCGCGCGAGATTCCGGTCATCGGCGATCCCGATCCGGCGGTGTTGGCGCGTCTTACCCTGTTTTATGCCGCGGTGGCGCTCGCCATCGAGAAGCGCAGCGGGATCATGGCATCGCCGCTGATGAGCATCACCGGCGAGGGCTTTGGGCGCGTGGTGCTGACCTGCGGCCGTCTGGTGGCGGTGTCGAAAACGCTGCGTGACGTCCACCGCTTCGGTTTTCCCAGTCTCGAAAAGTTGGAAGCGACCGGCGCGGCGCTGGTCGAAGACGCACTGACATGGATCGAAAAATTCAACGATGCCGCCACGGCGGATTAGATCAACGGAGGGGAGTGTAATGGCTGAGTTTGTGACCCGGGACGGTACGCCGTGGGAACCGGTATATCTGTTGTCGATCGAAGGCAGCGAGTGCCTGGGCTGCGGGCGCTGCTTCAAAGTCTGTGGCCGCAAGGTGCTGACCCAGGTGCCGCTCGATGAAGAAGGCAACGTCGCCGAGGATGAAGAAGACATCGAGCGCTACGTGATGACGGTTACCAATCCGGGCGATTGCATTGGCTGCGGCGCTTGCGCCCGGGTCTGCGCCAAGACCTGCCAGAAGCACGGTGTCGAACCCCTACAACAGGCAGCGTAGGGTTTCCGACAATGGCGTGTCTGACTTTGTCGGGTCGCAGGAAAAATCCAGCAATATCAACTTTCTTTTGGTTGGCGCGGCGTTTGCTAGGGATGGGGTGTCAAGACAGGAGGCAACTATCCTCGATCTGACTCAAAACGCCGTCGCCGCGCTGCGGCGGGTGATCGCCGAAGCGGACGACAAGGACATCTTGGGCATCCGGATCGCCGTCTGCGGCTCCAGTTGCGCCGGTCTCAGTTATCAGATGGGCCTGGAAGCCGAGGCGCGCGAAGGCGATGCCGTCATTCATTGCGACGACGTGATCGTGTTCGTGGATGAAGAGTCCAAACCGCTGCTCAACGGCACCTGCGTCGATTTCTGCGAGAGCCCGGCCGCGACCGGTTTTGTCTTCGACAATCCGAACAATTGCAGTGCTTGCGGCAATCGCAAGAGCTGCGGAATCTGAGGTAGTTATGCTCGATCAGATTGCCGAACCCGTTTCCTCTCCCGCCGTCGCGGCTCCGGGCGCCACGCTTTACGATCTCGTAGAGAAGGCAATCGCGGAGCTGAAGCCGCATCTGAACCGCGACGGCGGTGACATCAAACTGGTCACCATCGACGGCGATATGGTCGTGGTCGATCTCACCGGCAATTGCACCGGCTGCGTGTTGTCGTCGGTGACGCTGGCGGGCGTCAGGAAGCGCATCATCGATCTGGTCGGCCGCCCGCTGAAGGTCGTGCCCCAATCGGCGCTGATCGCGGCCGGGATGACCTTCCGCCGCCCCGAACGCCAGGAATCGCGGCAATGAACGCATCGCCCGTCGTCATCAACGACACCACCTTGCGCGATGGCGAGCAGGCCGCGGGCGTTGCCTTTCGTACCAGCGAGAAGCTGCAAATCGCGCGCGCGCTTGATGCTGCGGGCGTGCCGGAGATGGAAGTCGGCATTCCGGCGATGGGCGCGGGCGAAGAGGACGACATCCGCGCGGTCGTCGCATTGGGCCTGAAAGCGCGGCTCATCACCTGGTGCCGGATGCGCGAGGACGATCTTGAGGCCGCCGAACGCTGCGGCGTCACCATGGTCAACATGTCGATGCCGGTGTCGGATCAGCAGCTCGAACGCAAGCTTGGCCGCAATCGCGAATGGGCGCTCGGCGAAATCGACCGGCTGGTGCGCCGCGCCTGCGCCCGCGGGCTGGACGTGAGCATGGGTGGCGAGGATTCCTCGCGCGCCGATCTCGATTTCGTCATCACCGCCGCCAAAACCGCCGAAGCCGCGGGAGCCCGCCGTTTCCGCTTCGCCGACACGCTGGGGATTCTCGATCCCTTCGCCACCCATGCGATCTTCACGCGTCTTCGTGCCGAGCTGTCGTGCGAGCTGGAAATTCACGCCCATGACGATCTCGGTCTCGCCACTGCCAATTCGCTGGCGGCGGTTCTGGGCGGCGCCACCCACGTCAACACCACGGTCAACGGTCTTGGCGAGCGCGCCGGCAATGCGCCGCTGGAAGAAGTCGTGATGGCGCTGCATCACCTTTATCATCGCGACACCCACGTCACGCCGCGCCGGTTGCCGGAAATATCGCATTTGGTGGCGGAGGTGTCGGGCCGTCCCGTTTCCGCCGGCAAGAGCATCGTCGGCGAAGAGGTCTTCAGCCACGAATCCGGCATTCACGTTCACGGTCTGCTCCGTGATCGCCGCAATTACCAAAGCCTCGATCCGGGCGAGCTTGGCCGCAGCCATCGCTTGGTGCTGGGTAAGCATTCCGGCATCGCCGCCGTGCGCCACGCTTATGCCGAACTCGGCCTCGACCTTAGCGAACATGCCGCCCAGAACATCCTGAGCCGCGTTCGCGCCTATGCAAGCGATGCCAAGCACGCGCCGTCGGAGGGCGATTTGATCCGCTTTTACGGCGAGGTAGTGCCATGACGCCGCTGGCCAAAGCGCTGGAAGACCTGTCGAGTGCTGAGGATTTCTTTGCCTTTTTCGGCCTCGATTACGATCCCCGCGTGCTGGCCGCCTCGCGCCTGCACATCCTGAAGCAGTTCCACGACAATCTGGCGGCTGTGGCGGACCTGGAGAATCTGGACGAACCCGCCCAGCGCGCCGTTTACCGCGAGCAGCTTTCCCAGGCTTACGCGACGTTTGTCACCGGCTCGGCGTTAACGATGCGGGTTTTTCCGCGCTTGCGCGAGCCGCGAGGCGCGTTTGTCGCTTTGTCCTCGGTGCGTTCGAAATCGGGGCAGTAATTTCCAATAAGGAATACGGTGACAAATACAACGACCGAACGCGATGAAGCGAGCGGGTGCCCGGTATGTCAGGAACGTGCGCGATGCCGTTCGTTCAGAGCCAGTCCGGCGTAGATCGCCAAAAACACAACCAGCAGCACCGTCGAGAGCCGGTACATCATGGCGTAGCTGGTGGCCGCAGCGACGGCTCCGGTGACGATGGCGCCGACCGCATAGCCCAAATCCAGCGATGACAGGAACGTTCCGTTGGCGGCGCCGCGGCGGTGGACCGGCGAGCGCGCGATCGCCCAGGCCTGCAGCGAAGGCTGCACCGTGCCGAAACCAAGTCCGTAAAACAGCGAGGCCAGGATCAGATGCGGCAGATCGTGTGCGTAGGACAGCAGCAGCAGTCCGGCGATCATGGCCAGCACGCCGGGAACGATAACGGCGGAATGCCCCTTGCGGTCGTAGATTTTTCCGACGATCGGGCGGCTCAGCAGCACCATCGTGACATGGCCGACGAAATACACCGCGACATTGCGGATGCCGCTTTCGCGGCCGAACATCATGATGAAGGTGATGATGCCGCTGAACGCGACGGAGTGCAGGAAACACAGTGCCGCGGGCAGGACCGCGCGCCGTTCGAACAGCGATTGCCATAGACTCGCGTCGGCTTGTTCGTCGCGGCGGAACGGGACTTTGCCAATCCGCAGAAACAGGACGAGCGCCGCAAGGAAAAAGATCGCCGACGTCGCCAGCATGACGGCAAAGCCGCAGGCGGTCATCAGTGAGACGCCGACCACGATCGACAGCGATGTCGCCAGAACGATCGACAAAGCAAAGTAGCCGATCCCTTCGCCCAGGCGGCTCGCCGGGATCATGTCGGACGCGATCGTCGCCAGGGCTGTAGAAGCCATGCCCCAGCCGATGCCTTGGCAGAACCGAATAACGCAGATGAACGCGATGTTGGACCCGGTGAACAACAAAAGGTCCGTCACGGTCAGAACAACGGCGCCTGCCAGCAACACCGGCCAGCGGCCGATCCGGTCCATCGTGGTGCCGAACGCGCAGCGCGCGAGCAAGGCGGCAAAGGCGGCGACGCTATAGACCAGACCTGCGCTCAATGTCGTCCCGCCGATCGCCTTGATATAGGCCGTCAAGGTGGGGACCAGCATCTGAAAGCCGACATAGGCGATGAAGGTGCTGCCCAGCAAAGATACATATCGGCCGGTCCAGAGACCGGCAGGCGAACGATTCACGCTAAGGCTCCTAGATCTTTGCTGCGCCGGTGAGAGCTGTCGTTTGGTGCGCCGCTTCCGGGCCCCTAGAAGCCGGATGTGGCGAAATAAAGGTATTTCGCAGGAATAGCTGCCAGGAGCACTATTCCCCTTCCTTCGCCCCAACCTGTCATGAACATTGCCGTTTCATGCCGCCGTTCATCGACATGAACGCCTGCATCTGCTTCTCGCCCGTAACAGCGCAGCGATTGTCGTACCGGCTTGAATTGTACGCACAGCGTACCCATTTCGGTCTCGTGTTTGACAAACGGAGACGGACCTTCGGCCGCAAGGCCTCAAATCTTCTGTGCCATACAGGATACGAGCGCGCCCGCACGCGCTGCGACGGCTTTGGCCGCGCTTCCGGGGAAGAGACTGATGCGCCTGTCGATCGCCGCCTGACAACGGCCTCCGGAGGCGGCTGGTGTTTCGAGGCTTGCAGCGGGGCGGTCGCCAGATCGTTCCGCTTTGGGTTATTAAAGGGAGCCCGGCCGCCCGCGAAACCCGCCGCTTGGGTGAAAGTTTAGAGGGATTCGATTTTGATTCCGGTAGCCCGCCAGCCAATTCCCTGATTTTCTAGGGTTTTCCGCGGGTCCGCAGCGCTTTTTGTCGCTTTGTCCTGGCGGCGGCACACGCCTAAACCGGTGCGTCCTCTGCACCGGAGCCGCAATGAGCCAGTCCCGCATGATCACCGTTGACGGCAACGAGGCCTGCGCCTCCGTCGCCTACCGGATGAACGAGCTGGCGGCGATTTATCCCATCACCCCATCGTCCACCATGGGCGAACTGGCCGATCAGTGGATGTGCGAGGGCCGCACCAATCTGTGGGGCCGGGTGCCGGACGTTGTGGAAATGCAGTCCGAAGGCGGCGCCGCGGGTGCGGTTCATGGCGCGCTGCAAGCGGGCGCTTTGGCGACGACCTTCACGGCGTCCCAGGGCCTGCTGTTGATGATCCCCAACATGTACAAGATCGCGGGCGAGCTGACGCCGTTCGTGATGCATGTCACGGCGCGGACCATCGCCACCCACGCCCTCTCGATTTTCGGCGATCATTCCGACGTGATGGCGGTGCGCCAGACCGGCTTTGCCATGCTGGCCTCGGCCAATGTGCAAGAGGCGCAGGATTTGGCGGCGGTGGCGCAGACCGCCAGCCTTAAGTCGCGCGTGCCGTTCGTGCATTTTTTCGACGGTTTTCGCACCAGCCACGAAGTCGCCAAGATCACGCCGCTGTCGGACGACGATCTGCGCGCCATGATCGACGAAGACGAGATCACGGCGCTGCGTCGTCGCGCCCTTAGCCCCGATCATCCGGTCTTGCGTGGCACCGCTCAGAACCCCGACCTTTATTTCCAGGGTGTTGAGGCGCGCAATCCCTATTACGACGCACTGCCTGACATCGTGCAGACCGCGATGGACCGTTTCGCCAAGATCAGCGGCCGTTCCTATCGCCTATATGAGTACGAAGGCGCGCCCGATGCCACCGACGTGATCGTGGTGATGGGCTCCGGTGGCGACACCGCCCAGATGACCGCCGAACATCTGAACCAAACCGGCCGCAAGACCGGCGTGTTGAAAGTGCGCCTGTTCCGCCCCTTTGCGGTGGAAGCCTTCGCTAAGGCGCTTCCCGCAACCGTCAAAAAAATCGCCGTGCTTGACCGTTGCCGCGAGCCGGGCGCGGTTGGCGAGCCGCTGTATCAGGATGTTGTCGCGGCGCTGGCCGAAGCGCGCGCCCAAGGGCTTACAACGCTCGATCCGGTGGTGATCGGCGGCCGCTATGGTCTGGCGTCGAAGGAATTCACCCCCGCCATGGTCAAGGCGGTGTACGGCGAGCTGGCCAAAGCCGCGCCCAAGCGCCGTTTCACCGTCGGTATTACCGACGACGTCGGAAACCTGTCACTGGCCGTCGATGACAGCTTCCAGATCACCCATCCTGAGGAGCGCCGCGCGGTGTTTTTCGGTCTTGGCGCCGATGGCACGGTGGGGGCGAACAAAAACTCGGTCAAGATCATCGCCGGTAATACCGATCTCTACGCTCAGGGCTATTTCGTCTACGATTCCAAGAAGTCGGGCGCGATCACGGTGTCGCATTTGCGTTTCAGCCCGCAGCCGATCCGTTCGGCGTATCTGCTGGAACAGGCCGATTTCGTCGCCTGCCACCACTTCGTTTTCCTTGACCGTTACGACGTTCTCAAATACGCCGCGCCCGGCGCCACGCTGCTGCTCAATGCGCCGTATCCGGCTGCCGAAGTGTGGAGCAAAATGCCGGCGCCGGTGCAGCGCGCCATTGTCGACAAGAAACTGCGCGTCTTTGTGATCGATGCCGGGGCGGTGGCGCACAAGGCCGGTCTTGGCGCCCGCATCAACACCATCATGCAGACCTGTTTCTTTGCGCTCGCCGATGTGCTGCCGCGCGAAGACGCCATCGCCGCCATCCGCAAGGCGATCGAAAAGACCTACGGCCGCAAGAGCCAAGCGGTGGTCGAAAAGAATTTCGCGGCCGTCGATATGACGCTCGATCATCTCACCGAGGTGGCGATCCCGTCCGTGATCGACGGCGCCGAGTTGCCGCCGGTCGTGCCCGCCGATGCACCCGATTTCGTGCGCAACGTCACCGCCGAAATGCTGGCGGGCAGGGGCGATGCGCTACCGGTGTCCGCCATGCCGACCGATGGCACCTGGCCGGTCGGCACCGCGAAGTATGAAAAACGCAACATTGCCGACGAAATTCCGGCGTGGAATCCGGCCACCTGCACCCAGTGCAACAAATGCCTGATGGTCTGCCCGCATGCGGCTTTGCGCGCCAAGGCGGTCCCCACGGTCACGCTGGAAGGCTCCGCGCTCCAGTCGCTCGCCTTCAAGGGCAAGGAAGTGAAGGGCGATGCCCGTTACGTGCTGCAAGTGGCGCCGGAAGATTGCACCGGCTGCGGGCTTTGCATCAGCGCGTGCCCGCGCGACGGCGCCCTGGTGATGACGCCAAAGGGATCGTTGATCGACGCGGAAAAGGCGAATTTCGAAGCTTTCCTCAAGCTGCCCGATCTCGAACGCGCCGATCTAAAAATGAGTCTCCGCGCCAGCCAGTTCATGCCGCCCTTGTTCGAGTTCTCCGGCGCCTGCACCGGCTGCGGCGAGACTCCCTACATCCGCACGCTGACGCAACTCTTTGGCGACCGCATGATGGTGGCCAACGCCACCGGCTGCTCGTCGATCTTTAGCGGCAATTTGCCGACGACGCCTTACACCACCGGCCGCGACGGCCGCGGTCCGGCATGGTCGAACTCGCTGTTCGAAGACAACGCCGAATTCGGTCTCGGCATGCGGCTCGCGGTCGATCGTCATGGCGCCGAAGCCCGCGGCCTGGTCGCCAAGCTGGCGTCAGAATTGCCCGAACCGCTGGTGGCGGCGCTGTCTGAAGTCGGCGGCAAAACCGATGCGGAGATCCGCACCCGCCGCGCCCAAGTGGCCGAGCTGAAACAAATCCTCGCAACCAAATCCGGCAGCGATGCGCAGCGCCTGATCGAACTCGCCGATTATCTCGTCGACAAGGTGGTGTGGATCATCGGTGGCGACGGCTGGGCTTACGACATCGGCTTCGGCGGTCTCGATCACATTCTGGCGTCGGGCCGCAACGTGAACATTCTGGTGCTCGATACCGAAGTCTATTCCAACACCGGCGGGCAGCAGTCGAAGTCGACGCCGATGGGTGCCGCGGCGAAATTTGCTACCACTGGCAAAGCTCGCGCCAAGAAGGACCTCGGCGCCATCGCCATGTCGTACAAGGATGTCTATGTCGCCACCGTTGCGGTCGGCGCCAAGGACACCCAGGTCGTGACCGCGCTTTCGGAAGCAGTGTCGTATGACGGCGTCTCGCTGGTCATCGCTTATTCGCACTGCATCCATCACGGCTTCGATCTGGCGTCCGGTCTGAATCGCCAGCGGGACGCCGTGGCGTCGGGCTATTGGCCGCTTTATCGCTACGACCCGCGCCGGGCCGCGGCCGGGCAGGCGCCGCTGTCGCTCGATTGTCAGGAGCCATCGCTGCCGCTCGCCGAGTTCATGGCGGGCGAAACGCGCTTCAAGATCACCGACAAAGCCGATCACGCGCGTTATGCCGAGATGGTGAAACAGGCGGAGGCGCAGATGCGCCGCCATTACCAGGCCCTGAAGGTGCTCGCGACCAAGGACGCCTAACGCCTCTCAAAAGCTGAGCTATTTCACGCGCCGCGCGGTTGGCGAAAATTGTCTTGCAACGGAGTACTCTATTTCATAGAGTAATCTGCGTTGAGGTAATGGTGGTGCCGCGGCTCTGGTCGCGATCCGCCGGACTTTAGGGCAAGATTGCAACCTAGCCGGGATGCGCCGGCCGTGGTGGAGGATTTCCAGTGTCGGAACATGCAGCGCCTCAGGCGCCGGTCGTCAGCTTACGCGATGTCGTGAAGACCTATGACGACGAGGGTCTGAAAGTCACCGCCATCAACGGCGTCACCATGGACATTCCGCGCCAGCGGTTCGCCATGATCGTCGGCCCCTCGGGCAGCGGCAAGACGACCTTGCTCAATTTGATCGGCTGCATCGACAAACCGTCCGCTGGCACGCTGCAAGTGGTGGGTGAGGCGGTGGGCAAGCTGTCGGACAACAAGGTCACCGATTTTAGGGCTCGCAACATCGCTTTCATCTTCCAGAACTTCAGCCTCTATCCGGTATTGTCGGCGTACGAGAACGTCGAGTATCCGCTGCTGTTGATCGGCATGAACGCCGCCGAGCGCCGCACCCGTACCATGGGCATGCTTGAAGCGGTGGGTCTGGCCGATCAAGCGCGCCAGCGCCCGAACCAGCTTTCCGGTGGCCAGAAGCAGCGCGTCGCCATCGCCCGCGCCCTGGTCAAGCATCCCGAGATCGTGCTGGCGGACGAACCGACCGCCAATCTCGACAGCCAGACCGGGCTGCAGATCATCGAGCTGATGCGCAAGATGCAGCATGAGCAGCAGGTGAGCTTCATCTTTGCCTCCCACGATCCGCAGCTCATCAGCCATGCCGAGGAAACCTACATCATTCGCGATGGCAAGCTGGTCGAGCACCGCACGGAGTCGGCGCAATGACGCTGACCAAAATTGCTTTCCGGAACATCCTCAGGAACGGCAGGCGCTCGCTGATGACCGCATCGGCCATCGCGGTCGGCGCCATCGCAATGATTCTGTTCGGCGAGTACAACGATTTCGCCTTTCTCGGCTTGCAGATGCAGGCGGTGACCGCCAGCGGCCACATGTCGGTGTTCCAGAAGGGCTACTTCGAATTCGGCAGCGGCAATCCGGCCGGATATTCGATTTCGCAATACAAAAAAACCATCGCCCTGATCGAGAACGATCCCGAACTGAAGCCGCTCTTGAATGTGGTGACGCCAACGGTGTCGCTGTTCGGCATCGCTGGCAATTTTTCGGTTGATGCGTCGAAGACGTTCTTCGGCACTGGTTTTGTGCCGTCGGATCGCGACAAGATGCGCCACTGGGACGACTACGGCCTGCGCCCGGCCAGTTTTGCATTCTCGCCGCTCGGCGTCAGCGACCAAGAGATCAACAAAGGCGTCGTGGGCCAGGGCTTGGCGCGCGTCTTGGGTCTGTGTGAGGCGCTGAAGGTTCCGAATTGCCCGCCGCCGCCGAAGGAACAGGTGACGGTCGACAAATCCGCGCCGGCTCTTTCGGTCGACCTGACCGAGCTCTCGGCGCGCGATCGCGTTCCGGCCGAGGCGCGCAAAGAGGCGACCGAGCCGCGTCTTGATCTGCTCGGCGCCACCGCCAACGGCGCCCCAAACGTCGTCACCTTCTATGTGACCGAGGCGCAGAACCAGGGCATCAAGGAACTCGATGATGCCTTCGTCGGCATGCACATCGCGCTGGCACAGGAACTGCTCTATGGCCGCGGCGAGCACAAAGCGGTGTCGATCCAGATCCAGCTTCACCACACCGCCGACCTCGACCGCGCCAAAACGCGCCTGAACCAGCTTTTTGCCGCGCACGATCTTCCGCTCGAAGTGCATGATTTCACCGAGTTGTCGTCATCCTATTCGCAGATCAAGAACTTCCTCAATGTGATGTTCGCGTTTCTGGCGGTGATCATGCTGATGATCGTGGTGTTCACGGTCGTCAACACCATGACCATGAGCGTGATGGAGCGGGTGGGTGAAATCGGCACCTCGCGCGCCATGGGCGTGCGCCGCAGCGGCATCCGCCGGTTATTCGTGATCGAAGGCTTCCTGTTGGGCGTGATCGGTGCCACCGCCGGAGTGCTCTTGGCGTCAGCGATCTCGGCTTGGTTCAACCACGCCGGCATCATGTACACGCCGCCGACGCAGGCGCGCCAAGTGCCGGTGCGGCTGCTCACCGGCGATTACATTTTGCTCACCCGCGTTTGGATCGGCCTGGTGGTGATCGCGACGGTGGGGGCGCTGGTTCCGGCCGGGCGCGCCGCCAAGATGAAAGTCGTCGACGCCTTACGGCACGTTTGAGGGGAAATACCGTGTTCAAGATTGCGTTCCGCAACGTCCTGCGCAATGGACGCCGCTCTCTGATGACGGCTATGGCAATCGTGGTCGGCGCCACCGCGCTGGTCTTGCTCGGCGAATACAGCGCCATGATCAAGGTCGGCATGGAGACCGGCATCATTCGCGGCATGGGCCATTTGCAGGTGTTCAAGACCGGCTATTTTGCCTACGGCAGTGGCAAGCCGGGCACCTACAGCATCGCGGGTTACGATGCGGTGCTGGAGTCGATCCGCAAGGATCCGGAGATGGCCACGATGATCCGGGTGGTAACCCCGAGTATCAGCCTCGGCGGCATCGCGGGCAACGCGGCGGTCGACAAGTCGAAGACCTTCTTCGGCGCCGGGCTCATCCCGTCTGATAAAGACAAGATGAACACTTGGGACGGCTACAACGTCACCAACGGCGACCGGCCGAAAAGCGGCCTCACGGATTCCGAAATCGATCACGCGGTGGTCGGCGTTGGCTTGGCGCGCATCTTGGGCCTGTGCACGCCGCTTAAGATGAGCAAGTGCCCGGCCGGTGAAGCCGCGCAGAAATCTGCCAAGCTCGAACTGCTTTCTGGCTCCGGCGGGGCGCCCAACATCGTCACCATCACGGTCAACAAGGCGAGCGGGCAGGGTGCCAAGGAAATGGACGACTCCTATATCGCCATGCACTTCACCCTGGCGCAGCAGCTGCTTTACGGCGGCGGCGAGCACAAGGCGACGGCGATCATCGTTCAGCTCAAGAACACGGCTGACATCCCGCGAGCCAAGGCGCGGCTCGGCAAGCTGTTCGCCGCTCGCCATCTTGATCTCGAATTGCGCGATTTCAACGAGCTTTATCCCGCCTATAAGCAGATT
>WSSedL1CaDRAFT_10000581_pt1 | contig 25242 bp, 15 predicted proteins | sample WetSurSL1Cattail_FD_9464 | JGI IMG/M metagenome (IMG submission 9464)
GGAGCCGATAGAGGGCTCGATACTATAATTGGAGAATCAGGGATTAAAGTATCCGGCGGCGAAAAGCAAAGGCTTTCTATTGCCCGCGCGCTGTTAAGAAAACCAGACCTGCTTGTTTTTGACGAGGCTACTTCTTCGCTCGATTCTCTTACGGAAGAAGAAATTACAAAAACTATAAAAGAAATTTCTAAATCCAATAAGCTAATAACCATTTTAATTGCGCACAGGCTTTCTACTGTTATGCACGCAGATATGATTTACGCTCTTGAAAAAGGATCTATTACCGAATCAGGCAGGCACGAAGACCTTCTTACTCTAAAGGGAATTTATTACGCAATGTGGCGTCAGCAGATTGGAGAAAAACAGTCGACTGTGATTGTATAAAAATATTCTGAGCTATCCAAAATACGATACAGTATACAATGCTGTTATTTATTAAGCTTTATAACGATAATAAAAATCATTAAGTCATAGTGAGCGAAGTCGAACTATGACAAAAAACTTTATCGCTTACTTTGGAAACCATCGCCCTTCGACTGTCGCTCAGGGTGACTTTCATTATTTTTTAAATAATGGCTCAACTATTATTTTTTATTAGTCTTAATAGAACTTTTACGATATATAAATTTAATTGCCGTAATTAAATCGCTTAGTGCGTTTCGTATAAACCAATTGTATTTCCATCAATATCTTTTATAAGCCCGTAATAACCGTAAACGGGAATTACAGTTTTCCCTTTTTCTGTTTTACCGCCTAACTCTTCAGCCTTTTTAATCGTAGCTTCTATATCCGCGACATTGATATGGAAAATCGGCGAATTCCCTTTGCTGATTTCTTCAACTTGTTTCAGACCTATCGTAACGCCTGCATGGCTGTTATATAAATAATATCCGTTGCCAAAGGCTTTAAATTCCCAACCGAATAATTCGTCATAGAATTTTTTTGCTGTTTCTAAACTTTTTACTGGTATCTCGGCATGCGCAATTAAAGGAGCTGTCATTTTTATTCCCTAACTATGTTAATAAAATTTAATACTATTTTGTAGAAATTAACCTTAATAAAATGAATTTTCAAGTTTTTTAGTTTAAATTATAGGGCATATAATTTATTTTTTTTACATCATCTATAATTACTCACATAATATGACTGAAAACAACCAGATTACCAAACAACCCTATTTGTTAGAGAATAAAATTCAGAACTATGAATGGGGAACCCGAGGGGAAAAAGCTTTTATACCCAACTTTATTGGCGCAGAAATTAAGAACGATACTCCTTATGCGGAACTGTGGATAGGGACTAATCCGAAAGCCTGTTCAGATGTTACAGTTGATAAAGTAAATATTTCTTTAGCCGATTTTATAGATAAATTTCCGGCCGAGATTTTAGGCAAAGAAACCGCCGTAAATTGCAAAAACCGATTTCCTTACCTGTTAAAAGTCTTATCCGCCGCAGAAGCATTATCTATACAGGCGCACCCCAATAAAGAGTTCGCAAAAATTCTTCATGCAAAAGACCCGGTTAATTATCCAGACGATAATCACAAACCGGAAATTGCAATAGCTCTTGATAGCCTTACAGCTTTGGCGGGATTCAAAAGCGTTTCCGATCTTTTAACCATATTTCAGAATAATCCCGAAATTACTAATTTTATCGAATTGGGAAATCTAGATTCATATGAAGGAATCGGAGCTTCAAGCTCTACAGAAAAAACATTATTCCTTAAAATGGTTTTTGAAAATCTTTTGACTAATGCAAAAGCCAGTCCTGATAAAGTAAAAGAGACAGTAAACGGTTTAATTAAACGCATTTCCGCAAAAGAAGCCAAATTAACCGAAACTGAAAAATTGTTTCTTGAGCTATCAGCTAAAAATTCTAACGACGACATAGGCTTATTGGTAGTTTTCTTTTTACAGATGGTGCATCTAAAAAAAGGAGAAGCCATTTTTACAGGCGCCGGAATTCCTCATGCATATATAAAAGGCGATATAGTAGAATGCATGGCTAATTCCGATAACGTGGTTAGAGCAGGACTTACAAGTAAATTTAAAGATATTGACGCATTAAAAAAGATAGCTTATTATAATGTTGAACCGTTGCCAATAATTAAAAACTCAAATGAATTAATTATTTTCCCATATCCGGCTCCAGTTGAGGAATTTAATATTTCAAAAATTGAGCTTGGCAAGTATTCCTTCTGTTCGTTTAACACTAACGATAGTTTTGAAACCCTTTTGATAGCAGAAGGCGAGATAGTAATTTCCGACCCGCTTTACGGTACAAATAAATATGAATACAGCAAAGGGGCTATAATTCTTATCCCTGCTTTTTTAGAAAAATATCAAATATATGCAAAATCAAAATCAATAATATTCAGAGTAACAGTAAATTTATAATCCAGAGAGTTAAATTATGAGAAATTTTTTCCTGTTTATTTTCAGCGCATCGCTTTTGATTGCTACAGGATGTTCTTCTTCTAATATCACAAAAGAAGAAGCGCCTGTTTTTAAATTATCCGACTTTAATCATGCAGTTAAGAAAAAGACTATTGGTTTTAGTCTGCCAGCCGGTTCTGCGGCCGACTCTATAAAAATAGATTCGCTAAATAAAAAAATAAATATTTATTTTAATAAAGATTTTTCTTACGCTCCTTACAGAGAAGATAATGTAAAGAAAACTTATGACGACCTTCATAAATACTTCAGCAGGTACTATAATAATTTTGCGCTTTCAATCTTTACGCTTGATAGACCGCTTGAAGATTTAATTCCTAATTTTTTTCGCTCAGATAAAGCCAATTATGATAAAACTCGTTTGCCTGCGGGTTTGCCTGCGCGCCCTAAACAAGTAGTCACAAACGTAAGCAAACCATTTAAACAGGCAAACGGATTACAAAATATGAATATCGGTTTATGGCATAGCCACGGCTGGTATTATAACAACGAAGAAGATAAATGGGAATGGCAGAGACCGCGTTTATTTCAGTCAGTTGAAGATTTAGTCCCAATGTCTTTCACAATTCAGTATCTGATTCCCATGCTGGAAAATGCGGGAGCAAACGTATATGTTCCGCGCGAAAGAGATATACAGCCTAACGAAGCGGTAGTAGACAACGACTCCGGAATAGGCAAAGAGTATATTGAAAAATCGTTAGATAAAAAACACGTTTGGAAAACCGGAGAAGGCGCGGCATTTGCAATTGGAACCCCTCCTTACAAAGAGAAAGAAAATCCTTTTACAGAGGGAACGCATAGAGTCGTAGAATCAGATTCAAAAGTTTCGGCAGAAGCAAGCTTTATACCAGATATACCTGAAGACGGATTTTATGGAATTTATATTTCGTACAAGGCTTCGCCAAATAACGTATCCGACGCAGCGTTTTCAGTGTATCATTTAGGCGGCATAACTGAGTTTAATATAAATCAGCAAATTGGCGGAAGCACCTGGTTTTATTTGGGCAAGTTTAAATTCAAAAAAGGAACAAACCCGGCAAACGGAAAGGTATTGGTTACAAACAAAAGCGGAGAAGCAAACAAACTCGTTTCTGTCGACGCTGTCCGTTTTGGCGGAGGAATGGGAATTGTAGAACGCAACGGCAAAACAAGCGGCAGACCAAAGTATCTTGAAGGCGCCCGTTACTGGCTGCAATATGCCGGAATGCCCGATTCTCTTGTTTATAGTCTAAATAAATCCAAGAACGATTATAACGACGATTATCAGTCAAGAAATGAATATCTGAATTATCTTTATGGAGCTCCTTTCGGTCCAAACAGAGATAGAAATAATAAAGGGCTTGGAGTGCCAATAGATATTTCAATGGCTTTTCATACTGATGCCGGAATTACTCATAACGATACGACAGTAGGATCTCTATCAATTTACAGTCTGGAAGACGCCAAAGATAATATAGTTTTCCCTAACGGAATGTCAAGAATAGTAAACCGCGATCTTGCAGATATCGTACAAACGCAAATTGTTAACGACATAAGAAAGAAGTTTGATCCTGCTTGGAACCGTCGTCAGTTGCAAAACGCTCAATACAGCGAATCTGACAGACCAAACTTCCCTACTTTGCTGCTTGAATTACTTTCACATCAGAACTTTTTAGATATGAAGTTTTTCCACGATCCAAGATTCCGCTTTGAAGTTTCGCGCGCAATATACAAAGGGATGCTAAAGTTTTTATCGGTTCAATACGGCTTCCAATACGTCGTACAGCCATTGCCTGTAAACTCGTTTAGTTCTGAATTTAACGCTTCCGGCAATATTGTTCTTAAATGGAATCCAGTAAACGATTCGCTTGAAGAAACTGCAAAGCCGGAGAAATACGTAGTATATACCCGCATTAACGACGGAGATTTTGATAACGGCTTTATTGTTGATAAACCAGAAGCGGAAATTAACAATATTACTCCAGGCCTTATTTATAGCTTTAAAATAACTGCCGTAAATAAAGGCGGAGAAAGTTTCCCAACAGAAATTTTATCAGCATGCAAATCAAAATCGGGCAAAGAACCGGTTCTTATTGTAAATGGATTTGAACGCGTAGCGGCTCCGGCTGTAATTGAGACAGACAGTTTTTCCGGGTTCCTTAATAGCGCAGACGCTGGCGTTTCTGATAAGTTCAGCGTTAACTTAACCGGAGTTCAAAACGATTTCAATCCTAACTCCCCTTTCAGAACCAACGACGCCCCAGGTCATGGAGCAAGCTATGCTGATTCTGAAACAAAAATTATTGCAGGCAACTCATTTGATTATCCTTATGTACACGGTAAAGCTCTGCTTAACTCTGGATTTTCATTTGTTTCAACAAGCGTAAAATCATTTACAGAAAATAATTCAGATTACAATAAATATAAATTAATTGATCTAATTCTTGGCGAACAGAAAACTACGCATTGGCAAAGAAAGATTAACGACTCGCTTTATTCACCTTCATTTGCAGCTTTCCCAAAACAGCTGCAAAATAAGTTATCTGCTTATTGTAAAGCAGGCGGCAATTTATTTGTCTCCGGTTCTTATACGGCAAGCGATTTATTATCTCAGAATGACAGCGTAAACGCAAAGTTCGGCAAAGACATTCTTAAAATTGTTTCTGGAGCAGACCATGCATCCAAGGGCGGGAGCGTTTATACTGTAAATAATTTTTCTCCATCTTTAAAAGATTTTAATTTTAACACAGAAGCGAATAAATTAATTTATGCAGCAGAAGCTCCTGATGAAATTAGTCCTTCAAAAGAAAGCAAAACTGTTTTAAGATATTCTGAAAATAAATTTAGCGCGGCTACTGCATATAAGAATGAGTATGGAGTGGTAATATTCGGCTTTCCGCTTGAAACTGTTTTAGACGAAGGCGTAAGAAATGAGTTAATGAATTCAGTTCTTTTATATTTTAAACTGTAATATGCTTTTCTATAAACGGCAAAGCTTTTGACGGTTCGTTTAATGAGTTAAAATAATTTTTAATATTATCATAAAACTCTTCTTTAGTTTTAGATTTCAACAGGGACTCAATCGAGTCCCTGTTATTAAATGACTTGGCAATTTCTGAAAGCAGCTGCAACTGAAGCTCATTATTTTCTTTGGGAGTTAAAAGTAGTATTATAATTTTAGCCGGCAAACTATCAGCCGCTTCAAAATCAATTCCAGCTTCGCTAACAGCCACCGCAATTATAGGATATTTTATTTCTACGCGCGCATGAGGAATTGCAAGATAATTGGCTATTCCTGTCGGCATTTCTTCTTCTCTCTTCCAAATTTCGTTAAACAAAAATTCCTCATCAAGGTTGCTGGACTTTGCGACAAAACTGGTTAATTCGCTTATAACGTCTTTTCTACTCAATGCGTTAGTAAAAAGAATATATTTCAACTTTAGAATATTAACAAATGAATTAAGCTTTCTCTCACGCAGAAAATAATTCATAAACGGGGCGCTTGAAATAGACGTTACAATTGCCATAATAACAAGGCCTACAAAAACTTTTTCTTGTATTAATCCATATTGCAACGCAAGCGCGCCAAGCACTATCTCCATTGCGCCTCTCGAGTTCATACCAAAGCCGATAGCAAGCGCGTCATTCTTTTTAAGTCCTCCCCAGTAAGCGCCAAGACCGCAGCCGATAACTTTGCCTGCAAATGCAAGAACAAGGAATATCAGCACAATCCATATATCAAAATTTTGTATAAAGTTAACGCGCAGCCCAATAGACACAAAAAACAGCGGCGCAAAAATATTAGTTACAAACTGCTGAATTATATCGCGAGTGCTCTCTTTTAGATGAGCCGAATCGCCAATTGCAATTCCTGCAATGAAAGCCCCAAATATTGCGTGTATGCCAATATACTCTGTAAACGACGCGGCAAGAAATCCAATTATCAAAATAAAATTTAAAACTCCGCCTGGAAAAGAAATTTTTGTTTGTATAAATGGAAGAATTCCATCCACTAGTTTTCTTCCAATTAAAAGCATAAAGGCTATAAAGACAAAAATTAAAACTATAGTAAGCTCAAAACTAAAATTCCCGCTTGACGTCCCAATCATGCCAAGTATGACAGAGAAAATAATCCAACCGATCAAATCATTTAACATAGCCGAAGCAATAATCAGAAAGCCAATTTCAGTTTTAAATATATTCAAATCCATAAGAGTTCGCGCAACAACTGGCAAAGCCGTAATTGAGAGCGCTGTGCCTATGAATAAAGAAAACGGAAGCTTCATATTTGAGTTGACAATCCCTAAAAAATTCGGGAAGAAATACGATACAGTAAAACCAATAGCGAATGGAAAAACAATCCCCATAAAACTGGTTAATATAGCCGCTTTCCCCTGCTTAAGGACAATAGATAAATCGACTTCTAATCCTGAAATTAATAATAGCAAAACGACTGCAATTGTAGTAAGCCCATTCAAAGCTATCTGAATTTTAGGCGACGCAACAAAAAGGAAATTGAATACAGATGGGAATAGAGCCCCTAATATAGTAGGACCTAAAATTATACCCGCTAATATTTCCCCTACTACGTTTGGCTGCTTAAATATTCTAAAAACTTCTCCAATTGCCCTTGCAACAAACAGGATTAGGCTAAGGATTAGTAAAAAAATAGATATTTCGGAAGCAGATAAATTCATTAGATATACAGCATATTATTTATTCAGGTTTTACAATCAATAGAGAACAGGGTAAATGCTTTGCAAGAAATTCTATTCCGCTTGGAAATATCCTGTCGAACAATCCTAATTTTTTTTTCGGAGCCGGAACTATAAGCAAATCAGTTTTATTTTCTTTAGTATAATTTTTTGATTCCCAGCCCTGTTTACCGTAAAGAAAAACTTTTTTAAATTTTAGTTTTGGCAGATTTAGTTCTCTTACAAAAAAATCCATTTTATCCAATTCGTCTTTTTCCCATTTATTTCTTAGCCCTTCCGTCTCCTGGATAGAACCGTTATCGTTAACCAGCATAGAAAGCCCGGGAACGCGGAACTCTCGCAACAAAGTAATTTCTTTTGCGTTTTCAAGACTTCCCCACTCAAAAGCTTTTTTTAATGTCTGTTCGCCTTCGTGAGTAAACTCAACAGATATACAGACTTTTTTGAATACCTTCGGAAATGTCCCGGAAGTATTAATAAACAATACAGAGCATGGAACCGAGCGCATTAGTTTCCTTGCAACTGAACCAGTATAATACTCAAGAGCATTTTCAGCCTCTAAGGCTCCTGCAATAAGCAGATCAAATTTCCGTTCTTTACACTTGCGCATTATAGCTTTAGTAGGCTCCCCTTTCTCCCAAATAATCTCAACTTCATTTATTTCTAAACCAGTTGAAGTAATAAGCTCATACAATTTATTTTTATTCTCTTTAGAATCTGAGCCTATATGTATAATAGAGAGTTTTGCAGAAAAGAGCGTTTGAAGACGCTTAGCTTCAAGAAGAAGTTTTTTGCTTGTCGGAGAAAATGAAACTGCCAACGCTATATTTTGGTATGGGTTATTCATATAGTAATAATAATAAAATTTATGTTAATTTTAAATGTTTTTACAAAAGTTATGAATTTAATAAATCTGGCTGGGTTGCTTAAATATCTCCCCTTTAAGTAGATATTTTATGAGGCGGAAAGCTCCGCCCCATAAAATACTAATTTAATTATACGCTTTTATGGCGTAACAACATTGCTTGGACCTTCCTTAATTCTATTCAAAGTCCTTTCAGCTTCTTTAAGAACGCTTTTAGGAGCGCTTAAATCTTTAATAATTTCCTCGCAAGCTTTTACTATAACATCTTTATTGTATGCAAGATTAAACCAGCCTAAAGCTTCAATAGTAACAGTTCTAAATTCAGGTTTTTCATTTTTATTTTTTGCAATACTTATTAAATCGGGTATAGCCTGCAAATAAGTATAGTTTCTAAAAGTTCTCATTTCCTGTAATTTGTTTTTTAGCGAAAGCGTATCGCTATTAACATTATCAAGAAGTTCTTTTAAAGACGCTTTAGTTCTTAAAATCTGGTTTTTAACCGAACCCTTTAATTTATCTTTTGAAACCGACACCGGCATTGAATTAATATACTTAACGCTTTCGTTATATGACTCTTCCGGGTTAATGAAATTTAACGCGCTTCTGATATTAAATGAAACGCGCTCTGATTCATCAGTAAATAGCTGCTTAACAAGAATAGGAATATACTCCTCTTTACCCACAAGCCCCATCCAGACTGCGCTTATTCTGCGGATATACTCATAAGGGTCAGAAATAGACTCCTTTAGTATTTCATGAAAAGCAGGCGTCTGAAGCGTTGCAAGAGATTTTAAAGCTTCCATTCTTACATTAAATGAAGCGTCATTGCGATATATTTTCACAAGGTCTTTTTCAAAACCTGCGCCTTCATTTTTAAAGAGAAAATAAACCGCTAACGAACGAAGATTTACGTCTTCGCTACTAAGAGCTTTTCTCCAGAAATCTACATCTTTGCTTTTAAAAGTAATATCGCCGCTTAAATCAGTCTTTGAATAGTTGGCAAAATGGAAAGTAGGATCGCCAATTAAATGAGACTCAAGCAAGCGATTAAACTTATGCCATTGCCCAAATCTAACGCCGTAATTCAACACTCCTGCAAACTCGTCTATCCATTGATCCTGAAGCGCGTTTGTAGTGTTTGCAATACCCGCTACAGTTTTTCCTTTACCAAAGGCGTATTCGCCCGCTATATAAGGCGAGTGATGAAACGAACCGTTGAAACATTCGTCAAAAACTACTAACTCTGGCTGTGTAGCAATTTTAGCAATGTCCGCAGGATGAATATCTAAACTATAATCCAGCAACGAATCCGCAGCTACTAAAGAATCGGAGAAAGCGCCATTAAACCAGCTTTCGGGAACGTTATACTCTTTCATAAAATAAGCTTTAGTTTCATCAACAGATTTTTTCTGCCGTTTTGCGCTTCTCATTTTACTTCTAAGGAAAAGCTTAATCTGTTCAACATTGCCGTCTACAGAGCGGTATTCAGGATAGTTGTTTATGTACTGGGTATTATCTTCGCCATGCGCGTGGAATATAGCTACGTTAAGAGCTGGATTTTGCAATTCAGTTAAAAGAATGTCTTTCATCTGATTGCTCATAGTATGATCTAATTTTTTCAGCTTATGTCCAGTCGTATAAAGCGATGGAAATTGTTCTCTCAATGCAAGCTCTTCGTCGCCCCACGCGGCTAACGCTTCAGAATTATATCCATGCCCGGTAAAGACAAACATATTTTCAATTTTTGTTTGTTCCTTTTTCTGTTTAACCACGCGATTTAAATAGTCAGTAATAACGTCGTATTTTGTCGAGTCGTCAAGAGAAGGTTTCATTCTTCCGCTATATATCGTCTTTTCTACTCTCTGTAGAGACCCAGGAGTAACCGAGTAGTAGAAACACAATTTATGCAAAGAATCCTGCTGTATAAAATCAAATTTAAGGTCAAGATCGTCATAGTATCTATCGCTAGGAGCAGAAGATTTGAATGGTTTATATTTTACTTCGTCAATTTTAAATGCCGAAGTCATATGTTGCCCATTACGAATCATTGGGATTGGAATATCGCCAATCAAAACAATTCCTTCTATCGGATTAGAAATTTTTGTAAGCTTAATTATTTCAGCTTTAATTTCATCCGGATTTTTCCAGTCATTAGCGTATATATAAGTAGAAAGCCCGTCTTCTTCTACTGCGTCTTTATAAGCGTTAATAGCGTCTGCACATTTTTCATAAGTAGTTTTATCAACAAATATTGCAAACGACGTAGGATGAGTTTTTACTGGCTTTTTAACAACCAGCTGAGCCTGACATACGGATACAAATAAAAGAGCCGATAACAATAATAGGGATCTAAATTTCATCATTACCTCAATAAAATCATTTTTTTAGTTAGAGAAGAGTTTTCTGTCTGAAGTCTGTAATAATAAACTCCGCTTGCTAACTGGAATTTACCATTAGTATTCTGAGCGTTAAATGTAATGTTATATGCGCCGGCGGCTCTATCTCCATTAATCAAGGTAGCTACCTCCCTGCCCATAATATCAAACACTTTTAACGTTACGTGACTTTTTGTTTTTAGTTCAAAACCAATAATTGTGCTTGGGTTAAAAGGATTTGGATAATTTTGTTTTAAAACAAATCCGTTAACCGTATTTCCATTTTTGCCATCTATAACGCCAGTTGTTAAATCCGACGAAAGTATATATCCGAGCGATGTTCCAACAATTGCTTTCCCTTTTGAATTAAAAGCAATTGCATAAAGGAAATAATCGTTATATAACGAAGTATCAACAGACCAGGCGGCTCCGCCATTTGTAGTTCTTATAATAAGACCGTTGCTGCAAACGATGTATCCGTTATTAACGTCAGAAAATGATATTCTGTAAAATGTCGTATCATATCCCTTAATACCGTGATCGATATAATTCCATGTTTTACCTTTATCTGTACTATTGAGAATAAATTTATTCCCAATAATCCATGCATGGCTATCGTCAATAATACGAATATCTTCGCAATCTTTGGAAGTAATTGCAGATGGGAAATTATTAACTACAGCAGTATCCCATTTAACTCCGCCATTGGTTGTTCTTTGAATCCACTGTTTAGGTCCGGCAAGAATACCAGTGTTAGCGTCATAAAAAGCAGTGTTGCCAGAAATATATCCAGGCCCTGAAACGCTATAAACATTCGTCCAATTATTTCCGCCGTCAGTAGTTTTATATACGTTATAATCAGAATAATCTGTTATACTCGTCCATGCATAGCCGGTAGACGCGTCTGGGAAAGAAAGTCCGCCAACAATGCTTCTGCTGTTAAAATCAGTCGGAGTAAGGACTGTATTCCATGTTAGTCCGCCGTCAGTTGTTTTTACTATATGCCTGTTTGACTTAAGAATAAAGCCTGTTGTTACGCTTGTAAAACGCATAGCATATGTATCCCAGATTCCAGAAGTAGAAACAAAACGCCATGAAGTTCCTAGTCCGTCGTCGTTTATATAGAAATCGCCTGCGCGGTTAACTGCATAACCTTTACCGCCAATAAACTGAATTTCTACAAACATAGTAGGAGTTTTATTTTTGAAGCCAGTCCACGTTGAACCAAAATCAGTAGATTTCAAAATATGAGAATCATACCCAAAGGAATATAGAACGTCTCCAATTCCAGTTACAGCCTGCAACCCAGTAGCAAAGTTGCCCTGGTAAGGCGTCCATGTTTCGCCGCCGTCTGTAGTTTTAGTATAATACATTTTGCTAAAACCATTGCTGCCAACGCCAATCCCTTCATTAGCATTTTTGAAATAGCTGTCTTTTACTCTATCATAATTTGTAACGTTTTGAGTTTTTTTAACCCAGTTGACTCCTCCGTCAGTAGATTTATAAATTGGAGTAGTAACGCCAGTAAAATCGTTTCCTTCTCCCATAGTGATAAGAGTAGTTGGCGAAAGCCATTTAACAGTATGTAAAATATTAAAAAAGTTGTCAGAAATAGCAGTTGAGAGCGTCCAGTTATTGCCTGCATTTGTAGTATATTTTTCAATAGTTTTTTTATCGCCAATAACTACGCCCTTATTTGCGTCATAAAAACTAATATCGTACCAACGTTGAGCCGTTGTAGAAACCAGCGAATCTTTTATAGCCCATGACGCGCCGCCATTAGTAGTCTTAAAAATATAATCCGCTTTTGATTTTCCTGCTACCGCATATCCTTCCGTAGCGCCCGTAAAATAAAGCGCGTCAAAATATGTAATTGTGATTTGGGGATAAATCAACTGACCAAGATTATATGAATTCCAGCTTGCGCCGCCGTCTGTTGTATTGTAAATATAACCGTCCAGCGATCCAGTAAACCCATGAAGTTTATCAGTAAAGAAAACTTTTTTAAGACTTTTACCAACAGCAGGAATAGTTAGCTGAGTTAAAGTAGTTCCTCCATCGGTAGTATGTAGAACTAAACTATTATCGCCGACAAAATATCCTTCGTTAGCGTCAAGAAAGTAAAGAGCGTTAATACCGCTTTTTATATCAGGTTGAGAAACAATGTTCCAACTCTGAGAATAAAGAGAAATAAACCCACTTAATACAAATAATATAACACTTATTTTTTTCATAGAATGACCTGATTATTTTTGTGCAAGTTTTATTGAACAGAAAATTTTTTAGAATCAATATACATTTAAACGAAACTCGAGATTGGCTTCAAAAGTTTCTCTTTTGGCGCTATTTGCCCAAAATTCTTTTTCTGGCTTTATATATGAATAATTAATATTCAATTTAACCAATCCTAAAGATTTTAATTGATAAGCCGGCGTAAAAGAAACCGCATACTGATTATAGTTTGTCTGATAAAAAAGGATATCATTTTTCCTAATAATATTAGCGGCGCTTCCTCCATTTTCAGGACTGAATAAGAAACTGTTATCTTCAGATGATTGATGACTGTAATTAAAAGATATAAAGAACGAAAAATAGTCGTTGCACTTTACCTGCGAGCCCATGCCCAACATGGTTTTCTTTGGTTTTGCGCTCCAGTTAATCTGGCTAAAGTAATCTTTGTAATCATATTTAGCTATATCAATTCCAGCCTCTACTCCGGCTTTTATGCTTTTACAGAACTGATAATCAACCCCCGCTTTAATAATATGTTCAGGGAAATTGTTTTGCATAATTACTACGTCGTAACTCGGATGTCTAGCCCACATATCGTTAATTTTAAAATCGTAATAAAGCCCAGCGTTTAATCTATCAGTTATATTAAACAGCGCGCTAACGCCCCCTTTATAAAACGTATTTTCATAATGGCCTGCGGAATAAATGACATATGAAATATCTTCATTAATCGTAGCTTGTTCAAATCCGCCGCCAACATATAACGCAGTAGAAATCCATCCATTTGGCTTTGCTGTCATATTGGCATAACCGGAATAACCATTCTGATATGAATAACGATTTTCAGTTTTAACAGGCAATACATACGGTCGATTGTAGCTTGTATATTTTAACAGGATAGTTTCCTGATACAAAGCAAAATCATCTTGTGCGTAATCTATTATTTCCTGATAATCGTAAACGCTTGCATAAGCGCCAAAAGAAATTTTATCGTTTAACAGATAACCGCCGCCAAAAGAAAAATCAATGTCTCTGTTTTTTGAAGTTGGGTGAGGAGTCACTTCTTTCAATCCCTCGTCCACGCTGTAATTTATATTGGCTCCGATAAGATACTTGCCGCCTAAAACTGCGCTGTAACCCGCGTTCATAACAATACCGTTATAATGCGAGTTTCCGCTTGTGCTATCGCCAAATAAAAATGGATTCCAGTTGTCATAGTACTTTGTAAAAAACCAGTCCCATTTTTTTCTTTCAAGTTTTTGTATGCCAAAAGAGCCCTTAAAAACCTGCTGCGAGTCAAGCGTTTTCTTACCCGTAAAACTAAGCTGATACAATCTGTTAGTTTCCGGATCGATATATTTTTTATAATCGCCGGTCTCATTTGTATAAGTAGACTGTATAGATAACAGTTCGTCCGAATTATCGAACTTAAGATAAGCCGGATTACCGCCAATATAATAGGAGTTAACCTCATTCTTATCTAAAAAAATCGTATTAAAAGCTTTAGTCGGCTCTTTAAGCTGCTGACTAAAGATTAAAACAGAATTAAAACAAATTATAATTATTAAAGCTATTTTTTTCATGTGCATATTTATTAATAATGATAGCCAGGCGTAGGGTGATCATTTACATGGAAATCTAAAGAAGAATTATTATCGTCTTTAAGTCTCGCTTTCCCATCTGCATTAATTAGTATTCGTTCCATGGATTTGCCAGTATAAAATTGAATTCCTCCGGCTGCGCCCGCGTCAATTTTACTGCTCATAATTTTCTTATCAAGCTTTGTAACGTCGAGCATGTATTCAACTCCGTCAAGCACGTTTGCATAAGGAATGATGAAATGATCATCATAAGGCTGAATTGAATCAACCGCAATTTTAGCCAATATAATAGCTCCTTTTTCGCCTCCCGGAACCCAGTCCACAGCGCTTACAAGATCATTAATTTTTATCATATTAGGCACATTCGGGTTATCAATATCCGGCGCGTCGTTTTTGTAAAACTCAAAATCTGCTTTAGAAAGGTCAATGCTATTTGGAGCGCTGACTCTGTGATCGATTGCATCCTCTGCGCAAACTATATATTGTCCTGGTTTAATTGGGTAATCCTTACCTGTTCCAGGAAACATCCAGATGCTTTTAATATGCGCATAAGTCGGATCATTCGGATAACTTATACCCAAATAATTATTAGAAAAAGCAAAAGCTACTATTATTTTATCAAGATACTGAACAGAATCTGACTGATTGTAAACTTCTATGTATTTATCATGGAAATAAAGCCCTGAACCGCTTGGACCGCAAACGTAAAGTTCGCTAAGAACAATGGGAGAACCGCCAATCGTCTGATCTAATTTTAACTCAACTGCCGCTTTATTAGAGGCGTTTAGCGTCACTACTCCTGCTTGCTGATTTGTTAATTTATAATTAGACGAGGCTACGCCGGTTATTTTCAACATTTCATCAGCAGTCATGTTTCTTGAAGCGGTAATATGATAATTATCTGAGTTTACTCCGCTTATTGTAACTATTCCAGCAGTATCTGACACTGCGTTTATTTCGTAATCGAACGCGCTTGATTTTAAAAATACACTGGCGTTTGGAACAGTTTCTTTACCATAAAGCTTTTCCATAAAACCGGAATTATCTTTTAGTAAAATCTTAAAAGTTTCATGTCCTTCTATTGTGTCCGGTTTATCAAGCGAATCGACCAACCCGCACCCCGTTAAACTAAATAAACCAAACAGAGTTAAAATTTTAAAATATTTTTTCATTATTATAATCCTCCCAGCGAAGCGCCAAATTCAATACCGTAAAATATTTCAGGGTTCCTTCTTTCGTAAGTAGGAGAGCTTGCGGCATGTCTTCTGGTTAAATACAGAGGCTGGTTGTTTAATATGTTATTTACAAAAAACGATATTGCCGCTCCGTTCCACAGAGATTTACTGACTTTAACGTTAATAAGCCACTTATTTGGTTTGTCTTCTTCCAACAATTCAAACGCCTGAATACTCTTAGTTATCTGCGAATATTTTGCAGAAGCTCTTTCGTTTTGCGGTATATCAATCATCTGGCCTTTTTGAGTAAAGTAACCTGTCGCCAGCGTATCGTCATAACCTTTTCTCCCTTCAATTTCAATAATCCTTTGTTGAATTTGCAGAGTCAGCCACATGCCAAGAGGTTTTGCCTGAATATCAAATTTGTAATTAAGCAGTAAACTTTTATGATATTGATTATAGTCATTATAGCGCGGAACTACAGTCATACCAAGATTACTGCTATATTTAGCAACACCAAAAGAGATGCCGCTATTTGTGCCGCTTTCGCTATAAGTATATGACGCGTCAAAGTTAAAAACTGTGCTAATCGCAGGTATTCTTTCCGTTTTAAATGAAAACTCAAGCCCGCGTACTTTTGACCAACCGTTATTCTGATACTGGTAACCTGTCTCTATAACAGAATCTGTAATTATTGAAGTTGATAAATCCGGATAATTTGGAAACGATTTTTTATAGAACATAATTGGTACAGTTTCCGAAGTAAACATATTAGAAGTATTATTAATAAATCCGGTAAGCGTAAACCCAACCGAACCAATCTGCTGGTCTAAGCTAAATTCGTATTTCTTCTGAGTGTATCCTTTAAGATACTCATTGCCATAAGGACGAATATATGTTGAAATTAACGAAAAGTTGCTATCCGGATAAGCGGCGTTAACGACTGCTACTGTATCTGTAATATCATAATATTTCTGTTGAGCGAAAATCATTCCCATAGGCGGAGATTTTGACGTAACTCCATAGCCAAATCTAAGCTGTGTTTTATCAGCCAAATTAAAAGAAAGATTTATACGCGGATTAAGAAAACTTCCGTTGTAAGATTCAATTAAATCGCCCTTGCCAATTAATCCTTTTAGGTTAATGCCGTTAGGCCTATAAACTTCATAACGCGCGCCATACTGCAATGTAAAAGGTTTAATAAAGTTTCCGGTTATTTTATCTTCCGCAAAAAGACTTAGTATATTATACTGCGGTAAATCGTCATAAGTTCTTATGCGCATAGTAGGAACCGAAAGCGATGGAGGATACAGAGGATCAAAAATAACTCCCTTCCCTTTATTAAAATCGTCGCGCCAGGTTATACCTGTAGTCCAGCTATGAAGATATTCATCAGTAAAAAATCTAAAGTTATACGATAAATTTGAATAAAGATTCCAGACGTCTCCTTTAATCCATTTTTTGCCAAGATAGGAGCCAAAAACAATAGTTCCTTCCTGCGTTCCCTCGTCAAGCCTGTCTGATATTACGACGTTATCTCTTGAAACTACAGTTTGATTGTAAGAATCCTGGTAAGTATAACCGACAGACACATCCGCATTCAAACTACTAAAGGAAGAAAAATTATAGGCAAAGTTGCCTGTATATTTTAAATTTAGATCTCTGTTGTACCAGGCATTGCGCGCCGCGTCGCCGCGCTGTTCTTTAGTTTCGTCAATTGCACGGGTAACATAAATAATGTTCTTTATGTTATAATCGTCATTTCCTTTTTCAGCTGATAGCTGCCCTGCAAAACGAGTATAACCGTCCCCTTCGACTCTTTTATCGCTATCCGAAACAGCTACGTTAAAGTTGCTATTAAGCACCCAAGAACCCCAGTTAAAACCTTTGCTAAAGTTAAACTCGTTTATATTAGGATTATATTTATATTTAACCCTGAACGGTTCAGCTACGGCTTTTGTTTTAACTATCATCAGACCGTCGGTAAGATCGCCGTATTTAGCCGATGGAATGCCTCTGATAATTTCAACTTCTTTAATATTATCAGCTGGGATAGCTCTTAAATCAATTCCTCTGTTAGCTACAGTATGCCCTATTCCTTCCTGCATATTAGCGTTATTCGAAATTGGTATTCCATCCAGCATAATTTGAGTTCCAATAGCGTCGCCGCCTCTGATTGTTGCCTGCTCGGCTCCGCTAAGACTTGGATTTATTGTTTCAACGCCCGGCATAAACGACATAATGTCGCTTAAGCTTGAAGCCTGGATATGCTCTATCTGCCCCGCGCCAACAGTAGTCTTTGTTTCCGGAGCGTTTGGAATAAACTGGTTATCGGCGGTCACCTGTATTCCGCCAATTTCAAACGAAGCGCTAATTAGAGTATAATTTTTTTCAAACTGTTTTCCTTTTTCCAGCGTGATATGATCTACAACTTTTGTGTAACCAATAAAGGTAACTTCAACAGTATATTTGCCTGGCCGTGTCATTATTTTGAACAGACCGTTTTTATCTGTAGAAGCGCCGCTGTTATTTTCTTTCAGCGCAACCGAAGCGAATGGTAAAGCTTCGCCTTTTTCATCGCTGACTTTACCTTTAAATATTGTAGGTTCAGACTGAGATAAAGCGCTTGAAATTAATATTATACTTATTAGAAATGTATTTCTGAAAAATTTTATCATAATTGAATATCTTGAAGACTTTCATAAAATAAGCGACTAAATAAAAGAGGAGATGATATTTTAAGATATCATCTCCCAAAATAAAAGGAATGCTATTTCATTAGGATCATTTTCTTTGTATTTGAAAATTCTCCAGCAGTTAATGTATAGTAGTAAACGCCGCTTGAAAATTTGCCTGCGTCAAATTGAATAGAGTAGTTGCCTACCGCTTTTTCTTCATCGACTAACGAAGCTATTTCTTTGCCTAAAACGTCATATACTTTCAAACTAACCTTTCCAGCTTTTACTATCTGATAATTAATAACAGTAGTCGGATTAAAAGGATTAGGATAATTCTGAGCCAATTCAAATTTGCCAGGAGTCTGGAAGTTTAGTTCCACAACCTGAGAATACTTGAATGTACCGTCATAATCAATTTGTTTCAATCTGTAGCTAACGTCTCCGCTTGCAGATAAATCAGAATACGAGTATTCTTTTTTAACTGTAGTAGTGCCGTTTCCTTTAACAAAAGAGATTGTTTCCCAATTTCCTTTATTAATCTTTCTTTCAACGTTAAAGCCAAGATTATTGGTTTCAGTAGCCGTTTTCCATGAAAGTAAAGCAGTTTTATTCTTTATTTCAGCAGAAAACAAAGTAAGTTCAACAGGAACAGCTGGATTGGTATAGCCTTTAATAATGTTTCCGCCCTGACCAGCAAGCCATAAGCTTCCTCCAACAGCGCTCATAGCAAAGATTGAACTTGAAGTTGGTTTCTTTGCAGCCTGCCATGTAGAGCCTTCATCGTTAGAATAAATTACGTCTCCGTTCACTGAGCCAATCCAAACTGTGCTATCGCCAAAAGCTATTGACCAAAAACTTGCAGTAGCTTTAAGCGAAGAAGGAGCCGTTAGAGCCTTCCAAGTAGCGCCGCCGTCAGTTGTTTTAGCTATTCCAACAGCCGACCCGGCAAGATATCCTGTATTCTGATCTTTGAAAGCGAGAGCAAAAAACGAACCTGCAATAGCCGGAGATAAAGCCGTCCATGTAGCGCCGCCATCTGTAGATTTTGAAAGTTTTGCGCTTAAACCAGCAATATAAACAGTGTTAGTTCCGGTTAAAACAACTTTATATATAGTAGTTGTTGAGAAGTTAGTAGTTAAAGACGTCCAAGTAGCGCCGCCGTCTGTAGTTTTAATCAATTTACCGCTTGCGCCGGCAGCATATCCGGTATCTTTATTTGCAAACGCTATTGACCAGTAAACCTGAGTATTTCCGGTTATTGGCAAAGTAAGCGAAGTAAACGTAGAACCGCCGTCCGTAGTTTTAAATATCTTATTATTGCCAGTTGCAACATACCAAATAGATGCTGTTGGTCTTGCTATAGAATAAACCTGAGCAGTAAAATTAAAAGGAACTAACAACCAGGTAGCTCCGCCGTTAGTAGTTTGAAGCGCCTGCCCTAAAGAATCGGCTGCTGTAGCTGAACCGCCGCCGGCAAGACCGTTGTTGGCGTCAAAGAACTTTATATCTCTCAACATTTGTTGAGTAACAGCAGTATATAGAGACGTCCAGGTAGTTCCGCCATCGCTGCTTTTAAGCAAAGTTCCAGCAGAACCAGCAATATAAATTGTATTATTTATAAAATCGAGAGCTGATAATTTTTGTTTTGAAATTGTTGTAGAAGTCCAGGTTTCGCCTGCGTCGTTAGAAACATACAAACCGCCGTTTGCATCAACAGCAAGAACCTTTGTAGCTGTAAGAAAAGATACGGCATAAGTTGTGTTAGTTCCAAGAGCTCCTTTGTTAGTCCATGTAGCTCCGCCGTCGGTCGTTTTGTAAATTGCGTTGCCTGTAGCCACTGCAATACCGGTATTAGCGTCGGCAAACGAAATTCCGTATACTGTTCCAGACGTAAAGGCTGTAGGAGTAACAGATTGCCAGGTTGTTCCATAATCAGTTGAGCGGATTATTCTGCCTGTTGTAGCAGAGCTTGAGCCAAGGAAAATTGTAGAAGCAGAATTTACATATACTTTATATATATATGAAGTTCCATAAGCTGAAACAGCCCATGAGTTTCCGCCGTTAGTAGTTTTTAAGATAACTCCGTTGCTGCCAGAAACATAACCGGTATCTTTATCAAAAAAGTCAATAGATAAAAGATCTTCAGTAGTTCCGGAAGTCAGAACGTTCCACGAACTGCCCGCGTCAGTAGTTTTCAAAAGTAATCCGGCAGTTCCGGCTAAATAACCAATTGTTGAATTAACAAAAACGGCTGATTTAATATCCCTGTATGCATTATCAATGTAACTGACAGACCAGCTTGTTCCCCCGTTAGAGCTTTTTTGAATAGTACTGGCTGTTCCAAATGAAATCACATTATTTGCATCAAGAACAACAACCGAATTTTGATCGTTGCCATTTGGCTTTGGATTTTGCCATTCCCAGTTGAATGCCTGGGCGTTAACTAATAACGAAAAAGCAAAAATGGAAAAGAAGGTGTATATTTTCTTCATCGATAACCTTATATTATTATTTATAAAATGTTATATTACTTAACATTATCCAACCTTTTTGTAAATTACAAAAAAAAATATTCAAAAACCGGATATTTTTTCATCCATGCTTTGATTTTTCCCAATTTACTGAAATACTATGCAGTTTTATCCGATATTTATAAAGAACCGCTTTATTTCTTTACAATCAAAGCTTTGAAAAAATCCAAATGAGTTTTTAATGATTCGGTCCAATATTGCCAATTATGCTCGCCAGGTCTTGTTATAAACGTAATATTTAACCCTAATTCTTCGGCCTCTTTTTTCAGCTTTAAATTAACAGGATATGCTATATCCTCGCTGCCACAATCAATTAAAAACGGTTTCTTCTTATTTTTTAAATATTTGAGATTATATACGCACGAGTATTTATCCCAGTTGCCAGGAAACTTTTTATATTCGCCCAAAAGGTCTTTAATTTCCCAATTGTTAGGAAAAGAGCGAATATCTAAAATACCGCTCATGCTTCCTGCAGCGCGAAAATAATTCTGATTATGGATAAAGAAGTTGATCGATCCGCAGCCGCCCATGCTTAGGCCTGTAATAAATATTGCAGAAGAATCGATTTTGTATTTTTTATGTATGGCAGGGAAAAGATCTTTCTTGAAAAAAGTAGCGCACTGATTATTAGTCTTAAACGGGCTATCCGCATACCAGGAAGAATAATAGCCGTCAGGACAAACAATAATAAAACCAAATTTATCGGCATAGTCCTGAACCTTAAGATGATCGTTCCAATCCGACGAACCGCCGCTATATCCGTGGAGCAAATAAACCAACGGCAAACCTTTTTCAGGCGTTTTAGTATCATGTGGGACAAAAACTAAAACTTTATTTTCGCCCGGAAGATATTTTTTAGAAAATTTTAGAGTATCCTGCGCATATAACGACGCGCTTATTAAAACAGCAAATAGGAATAACCGGAAATATTTTTTCATTTTGATCCCGAATATTTTATAATATATACGTTTTAAATTTCGTGAAAATTATTCACTAAAAAAAGGATTTATAAAATGTAGTTAAAAACCGCTGATAATTTCTTTTCCAAAGTTTTTCATATACTCTGTTTTCTGCCTAAACGTCGCAGTTATTGAGCTTCGCAGAGAAATAAGCGTAAAACAAACAAATATTGCTTCTGCGCAATACAATGTAAGACGCGGTATGAAGCCAAAACGAAAGCTCTCTTCTCCTGTAAGGATATTTGGAAATGAAACAAATATCTGGGAAATTATTAATGTTGCAAAGGCATACGATAATTTTTGTTTTTCTTTTACAAGCAAATTGTAAAACTGTGCGGTAGAAACCGCCCAAACAGGCGCAAAAATATTAAACATACGCGTAGTATCCGTTGCAAAAAGAGACGTTGCAACGCCGCAAAGCAGCATACATAAAAATGAAATGAAAATTACTTTGAACGTTTCATTCGGCAGATATATCATTCCAATTAAAGCGGTAATCCAAACGAACCCCCAGCTATAAAATATTTTACCAACAAAAGCGGCTGGATTTTGCAGAACACCTGAAGCGTTCAACCCGTTTGAAAGAGTCGAAACTGGATCGCTAAAAGCTAAAAAGTATCTCGGCGCTAAAAAAACAATTGCCCCGGCAATCAATATAATAACTCCCCGCTTATTCTCTTTTGTTACAAACCAAACAGGAGCTAAAAACAAAACCGTCTCTCTTGCAAGCGTTCCAATAATTACCGCGATTAAAAATGGAACAAATTTACGCTTCATTGCAGCGTATATCATAATGCACATAGCCATCAGTCCAAAGGCGTCGGTTAAATAAGGATTGTAGTAAAAATAGAAATGCCACATTGAAGACCATACGGCAACAAGCCCAATAACCGAGGTTTTTATATCTAACCCGGCTTTTGAGCAAATCAATAAAATTAGAATATATGACGCAAACAAACTCGCGTATGTAATAAATCTTAGCGCATCAACCGGAGAAAACGGCGCTAAACTGGCAATTAAAGGAACAAGAACCCTAAACCGAAAGGGAGAAGGCGTACCGCTCCAATTCCCTTCTATCATCGTGATATATGAAAATGAATCTCCTCCTATCGTAAGAAACCCGGTAGCCCCATTTAACGACCTCTGAAGAATAAACAAATGCCCTGCCGCTACAAGTAATAATGAAATGAAGGCATACAAAACTAAGTCAGGCACCAATTTATTTTTCATGTTTTTGTTTTGCATTTATTGTAAAGCGATTAAGGTAATATTTTATATTATTATTGCCGTAAAATACGAATTAAATTTTTAATAATAATAAAGTAGCGTTTCACGCTTTATTATTATTTACGTTGCGCTAATTTTTTTCGTTTTTTTTACATAAATTTAATGCGCATGTCTTTATAATTATAAATTAAAATCGTATTTTACAGACGTAGTTAAAAAATGGGACGCGTAGGGATTTTAACATAATTCTTAAAAATAATATCATATCCTGGAATAACCATATTCTTTGATAATATTTTTTTACTGAAACTTAAAATGGAAGTACAAAATGGATAAGTTTAAACAAGCAATTGCTGAATACACACGTGAAATAGAATTGCACCCTGACGACGCTAACGCTTATTACAACCGGGGAGTTGCAAAAGTGATGACTGGCGATAAAAAAGGAGCCTATATCGACTGGCAAAAAGCCGCCGAGGGGGGACATCCAAAAGCAAAAGAGTTAATAGCCGCGCATAAATAATTTTTTTTGCAAAGCGTTATTTGATCTAACCCTTAAAGACCTGTAATATTTTTATTACCCGACCTCGAGGGTAAGTTATGTCCTTTTATGACTAACAATAACCCTGTTTTTTTGAGGTTATTTGAATAGTCGCGCCCGTTTGCTCAAAGTGAAAGGATAAAACTGCGTATAATAAAATTATTTTTTCATAATTGTTTCATTTATGAATTATTGTGATTTCCCATCATGGTTATAATACTTATTCCCCTTTATACATTGATAAATTAGTACTTTTATTAAAGCATGTTAATTGGACTTTTCCTTTGGAAATTCAGAAGGAATTAATAAGTTATTAGTATTAATTTGAATCGTCCTAATAAATCAATAAATATTAAGATTTAGATACAACAACACTTTAGATGAAACGAAAAAATATTATATATATTATTGGCGCCGGAGCCTCAAAAGACTATGGATTACCACTTGGTGATGAAATATTTGAATATGCTTATAAGTTCCCTTTGATTAAAAATAGTATCTTTAATCAAGAGTTAAAAAATGCACTAAACAATGTTGAAAATATAATGCGCCAACTCTTCCTAAATCTTCCAGATAATAGATTAAAATACCCTCCTTTTGAAGAAGTACTAACATTCATATGGGATACAAAAAAAACAGAATATTTTGATTATAAGTCTGACAAACTTATTTCTATCTTTGGTGAAAATAAAAGTGCTTCTGATGTTTTGTCTAGCTGTATTACCCTGCTATTATTAACTATTTCAGGTTGCATGAATTATAAGCTCTCTATGAATAGATTAAAAATATATAAGCAGTATATAAAATCATTAGACTTTAATAACAACGATATTACATTCATTTCATTTAATTATGATTTAATTATCGATAATATCCTTGAAGAATGCGTAGATGAACAGATTATTAATGATTTTACTTATAATATACCTCTTGCGGATGCAACAATTATACTTCCTTATCACAATCAGAATAGAGTATATATAAAAGAAAAAGGAGTTCTTTTATTAAAGCCGCATGGTTCAATAAATTTAGTTTATTGTGAAAGACATAAACAGGCAACTTATGGCGAAGGGTATTTTTGGTTTAAGAATATAGATAGTATTTTAAATAATCTTGGCATCAAGTGTCCCAGTTGCGGAAATAAAACAAAACCTCTAATTATACCTCCTCTTTATAATAAAAAAGATTATATAACAGACACAAAACCTAAAACCGATCGAATAGTCCAAAGGAGCACACCAGATAATTATAGGGATTATATAGATAAAAGTATAAAAGAAGTATTATCTCGCGCTGATGAAATAAACATAATTGGCTATTCACTCCCTTCATATGATTATGATTTTAGATCTCTGTTGATTGCAGGATTGATGTCAAACAAAAAAAGAGACCAAGTGCATCTGAAAATAATAACAAAATGTCCTTCAGAAATGCAAAAGCTTTTAAAGCAACAATACAAGTATATAGTTGGAAAGGTAACTATTGAGGGAGATAAAGGTTTCTATAACTACTTGCTACAAAAAATGAAAAGCTAATAATTAGAAATTCTTTATGTAAGCACTGACTGTGTACTTATTGTATGTATTCTTTTAAATAAATACAAAATATATGTTGATTTTTTGTTTAAAAACAAAAAGCGCTAAGCTCGGTATGCTTAGCGCGCTGGAATGTGGGCAGAGACGGAATCGAACCGCCGACACAAGGATTTTCAGTCCTTTGCTCTACCGACTGAGCTATCTGCCCTTCAAATTTTAGATTCCAAATTTAATTATTTTATCTCTTAAGTCAAAACACTTTTTTAAAAAATGTCATTTTTTTTCTAAGTTGTTTTTATAGCGCTTTTGCATAAATATTCATTAGCCGTTTTTTTGCCCAAAACAACGTCAGGCGCGGGTTTTAAAACCCGCGCCG
>WSSedL1CaDRAFT_10000582_pt1 | contig 25229 bp, 12 predicted proteins | sample WetSurSL1Cattail_FD_9464 | JGI IMG/M metagenome (IMG submission 9464)
GCCGCCGGTCGTGGCGAACAGTCCTGCCGACAGGCCGAAGGGGAAAAAACTCTGGGCCGTGGCGGCGGTGGCAGTGCTGGCGCTGGCCGCGGCGGGATTTTGGGTTTGGCGCGAGCGTCCCGAGGCGGAGAATCTCTCCTTCCGCGTGGTCGCGCTCACCTCGTACGCGGGGCAACAGGACCAGGCGGCCTTTGCGCCGAACGGCAACAGCATCGCCTTTGTGTGGACGAGCCCGGACAACGGCAGCCGCAACATTTATGTGAAGCAGATTGGCAACGAGACGACGCTGCGGCTGACGCAGGCCAACGAGTCGGACTACTCGCCCGTGTGGTCGCCCGACGGCACGCAGATCGCCTACCTTGCGGCCTCGGAAAAAGGACTGGGCATTTATGTGGTTTCGAGCCTGGGCGGGCCGTCGAAAAAGGTCTACACGCCGCAGGGGATCATCCACTGGGAGCAGGGCGCGCTGTCGTGGTCGCCGGATGGCAAGGCGCTGATTTTTCCCGACGGGATTTCGATCCAGACGCCCTCGCGCATCTATAAGGAGTCGCTTGATACGTTGCAGGCGCGGGCCATCACCACGCCACCGGCGGCCTGGGACGGCGACATTGCGCCGGTGTTTTCGCCCGATGGAAAGAAGATCGCCTTTATCCGCGCCAGCGACAACGCGGTGCGCGACGTTTATGTGATGCCGGCCGAGGGCGGCGCGGTGAAGCAGGTGACGCACGACGGCCACATGGTCGACAGCCTGAGCTGGCTCGGCGACAGCAGCACGATTCTGTTTTCCTCTGACCGTGGCGGCAAGTTCGCGCTGTGGAAGGTGCCCGCGCGGGGCGGCGAACCGGAGCGTCTGCCGGTGGGCACCGAGGACGCCTTTCAACCGGCGGTGCATGGCGCGACGCATCGGCTGCTTTATACGCAGAGTTCGGCGACGTGGAGCATTGCGGCGATGTTGCTGCGGGCGGGCGCGGAGGTGGGCAGTGTGAAGCCGGTCGTCTCCTCGACCGCGCAGGACTCGGCGCCGTCGTTTGCCCCGGACGGCTCGCGCTTCGCCTTTCAGAGCTGGCGCTCGGGCACGCAACAATTATGGATCGCCGCGCGCGACGGCAGCGGGCTGCGGCAGTTGACCTCGGTGAGCAACGGGCTGACCGGAAGTCCATCGTTTTCGCCCGATGGCCAGCAGGTGGCCTTCGACAGCCGCGTCGAAAAATATTCGCACATTTTTGTGGTGGCGGCGGCCGGCGGCGCGCCCCGGCAACTGACGACGGGCAACGCGAATGATATTTTGCCGCGCTGGTCGGCGGATGGGCGCTCGCTGTATTTCGCATCGAACCGCAGCGGAAGCTGGCAGAGCTGGAAGCTGGCGATGGCCGGCGGCGCGCCCCGGCAGATCACCACGCAGGGCGGCTTTGTGGCCAATGAATCGCCCGATGGCCGCTGGGTCTACTTCACCAAAGGTGATGCCTCGGGGCTTTGGCGCATGGCTGCCGCCGGGGGCGCGGCGACGAAGATTCTCGACAGCCCCCGGAGCGGCTACTGGGGTTATTGGTGCGTGCGTCGGCGCGGCATCTATTTTCTGGAGTTCGGCGCGGCGCGGCCACGCATTGCGCTCTACGAATTTGCCACGGAAAAGATCGTCCCCGTGGCGACGCTTGAACACATGCCTCCGCTGTTTTCCGGCCTCAGCGTGGACGGCAACGAAGACACACTGCTGCTGACCGACGAGCACAGCGTGGACAGCCACATTACGCTGGTTGAAAATTTTCGCTGAGGCCCTACTGAAGCTTGGTGTTCTGCGGCGGCACGGCCGTGGTTTGCGCAGGCGCTGCGCTGGCGTCACTGACGCCCTTGATGCCTTCCTTGAATCCGCGCAATCCTTCGCCGAGTCCCTTGCCAAGCTCGGGCAGTCGACGCGCGCCAAAAAAGAAAAATGCCACGACGCCCAGAACGGCCAGATGCCACGGTTGCAGTAAGTCTCCCATTGTGTCTTCTCCTTGCGCCAAGCAGGCGCGGTTATTTTGCCGCTGCGGCGGCATGCAGAAAGAACGGGCTCGCATTGGATCCGTGCACGGCCGAATGGCAATGGGTGCAGGTCGCGTTCGGGTCCTGATGCGCGTGCGGCATGGGCTCACCGGTTTTGGCCGTTGTTGGCACCACGTGGCAGCGCTGACAAAGAACGTTGACGGGTTCGCGCGTAGGTTGCGGTTGATGCGGATCGTGCGCGGCCTTGGGGTCGTGACAGGAAACGCAGCCCTCGGATTGGATCGCCGCGTGTTCGTAGCGAAAGGGTCCGCCGCGCTGGCGGTGGCAATGAATGCAGCCCGCATTCTGCGTGGCGATGGAGTCTGATGACAGAGCCTGCGCAAAGCCGCGACCGCACCACAGGCAGAGCAGAACAAGGCAAAGCGTTCGTGTTGTCATGATCGTGCGCAAAGTGGCTCTCCGGTTACTTCACCATGTTCCAGACGGTGCGCAGAAGATCGGGCATTCCATACAGATCCATGGCCGTCACGACCAGGGCGCAGGCCCATCCGGCGATGCTGAAGGCGCGGCCGCAGCGCCACTTTCCCATGTATTTTTTTGAAGTGGCAAAGTGCAGCAGCGGAAACATGGCAAAGGGCAACTGCAACGCGAGCACGGCCTGGCTGAGCGTGAGCAGGTCGGTCAAACTGCCTTCTCCATGCAGGCTGAGAAACAGGACCGCGGGCAGAATTGCCATCATGCGGGTGATCAGCCGCCGCGCCCAGGCAGCGACGCGCCAGTGCAGAAACCCCTCCATCACGATCTGCCCGGCCATGGTGCCCGTGATGGTGCTGCTTTGTCCGCTGGCCAAAAGAGCCACGCCGAACAGGGTGCTGGCCACGGCCGTTCCCAGCAAGGGAGCCAGCGTCAGAAAGGCCACGCGAATCCAGTCGCAGTCGGCGCCGAAGCGCACCATCGCTCCGCCAGGAAGCCACGCGCAGCTTTTGCCGAAAAATACGTTGGCGGCAAGAATCAGAATGGCCGCGTTGATGAGAAAAGCAATGCCCAGCGCCAAGACAGAGTCATAGGCATTGAAGCGCAGCGCGGTGCGCATCGACGCATCGTCGCGCGCAATTTTTCTGCTCTGCACCAAAGAAGAATGCAGATAGAGATTGTGCGGCATCACCGTTGCGCCGATGATGCCGATGGCCACATAGAGCATGCCTGCCTGATGAAAGTGAAGGTTGACCAGGCCGCCGCCGAGATCGAGCAGGCCCGGATGCGTTTGCGGAAGCACGAAGATCTCAATCCCATAGCAGAGCGCGATGGTCAGCACGAGCAGGGCAACAATGGCTTCGAGCTTGCGCATGCCCATGTTCTGCATGCCGACGAGCAACAGAACATCGGCGCCGGTCATCAGCACCGCCCACAGAAGGGGAATGTGAAAGAGCAGATTGAGCGCGATGGCGCTGCCGAGGACTTCAGATAAATCGCAGGCTCCGATGGCCAGCTCGCAGAGCAGCCAGTTGGGCAGCCGCGTCCATTGCGGAAGCCAGTCGCGACTGCACTCGGCCAGATTCTTTTGCGTGACGACGCCAAGGCGCGCGGAAAAAATCTGCAAGATCATGGCGATCAGGCTGGCCATGGCCACGACGCCGAGCAGCGCATAACGATATTGCGCGCCCCCCTGCAAATCGGTGCCCCAGTTGCCCGGGTCCATATAACCGACGCTGACCAGAATGGCGGGGCCGACGAAGGCGCGCCACTGCGCCCAGAAGCCTTGCCTGCTGTCTGGCACATCGATCGTTCCACTCAGAGCCTGTTGCGTCGGCAGCGCGGGTTCTGTCATCGGAAGCTGTATCTGGATCGTTGTACTCAAGACAAACTCCTGTACGTCGTGTCTCTCGAAATCGCAGCATCAACCGATGCAATTGTGGCTACGGATAGAAAACCAGAATTTTGCCTGACAGAACTCTGACATTTGCGTGACAAGAGCCTGATCTGTTGCTGACGAAGAGGCGCGATGGCGGGAAGTGTCTGTATCTATAAGAAAACTATGAATCATAACGCGACTGCGACGAAGGCTCTTTCAGCGATATCGCGGTATAGTACTTACAGCACGCGCGCTGAACCCTGGAAGAAACCTGCTTCGGTTCCTTGCTTCCGACGCCCGCTTTTTCCGAAACCCCGTGAGGACACCATGCACGTTCTACTTGTCGATGATGAAAAAAAGTTTGCTCTCGCGCTCAAGCAAGGGCTCGAAGAAGAAGGCTATTCGGTGGAGGTCGTTTTTTCAGGAGAGGCGGCGTTGCGCGCGCTGGAACATGGCGTTCCTGATCTTGTGCTGCTCGACATCATGCTGCCGCGGCGCAGCGGACTGAGCATTCTGCATGAGCTGCGGCGCGACGGGATGCATGTGCCGGTGCTGTTGCTGACCGCGCTGCACACGGTAGAGGATCGCGTGCATGGCCTTGATGCCGGGGCTGACGATTATCTCGTGAAGCCCTTCGCCTTTCCTGAGTTACTGGCGCGGATTCGCGCGCTGCTGCGCCGGCCGTCGGTGGTGCCGCAAAGCCTTCTTGAGTATGCCGATCTCTATCTTGACCGAAGCAGCCACAGCGCCACGCGCAATGGCATCGCGCTCGATCTGACCTCGCGCGAGTTTGACCTGCTTGAATATCTGATGGTCAATCACGAGCGCGTGGTTTCGCGCGAGATGCTGGCACGGGACGTGTGGCAGGAAACCTCGCGCTATACCTCGCTCGATAATGTCATCGATGTGCAGATTGCGCGGCTGCGGCGAAAAATTGACGATGCCTTTGAAAGCAAACTGCTACGCACGGTTCGCGGCGTAGGGTTCGTTCTGCGCGAGGATTAGCATGGCCTGGCCTCAGATAAAAAAACTGCGCTGGCGCCTGACGCTCTGGTATGGAAGCACCTTTGCCATCGTGCTTCTGGTTCACATTGGGCTGGCGACCTTTCTTCACTACCGGCAGCTTTTGCAGCAGTTCAATCACGCCGAGATTCAGGAGCTGAAGACCGCCGAGGGGCTTTTGTACCAGACGGCGGATGGCCAGGTGCGCATTCGGGACGATTATTTCAATCATCCGCAGTTGCGCCTTAGTCTCGATCGTCTGTTGCAGGTCATGCGTCCCGATGGCGCGATTCTTTATCAGAATCATCGCTTGCACGGCACGCCGCTCGGCGGTGCTCCGCTGGCGCGCGAGGGCGTCAACAGTTATCGCCACACGATGGTGCGGTTGAGCGACGGCCGCATTGTGATCATGGTCAGCCACGTCCATGTGATGAATGGAATGCCGGTGCTGATTCGCCTTGGCTATGACATGGAGCCGCTCTATGCGAGCGTGGCCAGGTTTATTTTCTGGTTGCTGCTGCTGGCGCCGTTTTCCATTCTGGTCACCGGCTATGCGGTGTACCGGGCGACGTCAGGCGCACTGCGCCCGCTCAGCCTGATGACGCAACGCGCGCGCCAGATCAATGCCGAAAAGCTGAATCAGCGCCTTCCGGTCATTGATGCCGAGGATGATCTGGGGCAGTTATCGATCGAGTTCAATCAGCTTTTGGCGCGACTCGATGACGCCTTTACGCAGCTCAAGCGATTCACCTCCGACGCCTCGCACGAGCTGCGCACACCACTGGCCTCACTGCGCAGCATTGGCGAGGTGGGCCTGCAGACAAAAAAGACCGGCCAGGAATATCGCGACATTGTGGCCAGCATGCTGGAAGAGGTGAGCCGACTGACCTCGCTCGTCGACAGCCTGCTGGTGATTGCGCGCAGCGACAGCGGCATGATTCATCCAGAGAAATCGGTGGTCTCTTATCTGGCGATGATGCAGGAGGTGCAGGAGCTGGTCGGCATTCTCGCCGAAGAAAAACAGCAGAGCATCGAGATTGCCGGTGATGCGAGCCTGCGCATTTGCGTCGACCGTGGCCTGCTGCGTCAGGTGCTGATCAACGTTCTTGAAAACGCCATCAAATATTCTCCGGCGGGCACGCGCATTCGCATAGATCTGCAGCGGCTGCCGGAGGATGTTGTCGAGCTTTGCGTTCACGATCAGGGGCCGGGGATTCCCGAGGAAGAGAAGACGCGCATCTTCGACCGCTTTCGCCGCATCGACGACGGCCGTTCGCGCGAACGCGGCGGCGCGGGCCTGGGTCTGTCGATTGCCAAGTGGGCGACCGAGATCAATGGCGGCACCATCGGCGTGCGCGACGAACCGGAGCAGGGCAGTTGCTTTTACGTCGCCTTTCCCGAGGTGATCACCGCGAAGAACGTATAAAAAAAGCCCACCGGGAGGAGAGGTGTCTCCCGGCGAGCAAAAAATTATTTTTGCTTCTGCGTCGAGAAGATGGCGATGGCTTCCATCTCATAGAGCAACTCGGGACGGCAGAGTTTGGCCTGAATGCCGGTCGATGCGGGCACGGGGTCGAGCCCTTCTTCTTTGTAGAAGGCCGTGCGCACGGCATTAAAGTCGTCATAGTCGCGATCGATGTCGCGCATGTAGCAACTGGTCCGCACGATGTCGTGCCAGCTTGCGCCCTCGGCCTCAAGCAGAGCCTTCACGTTTTCAAAGGCGCGACGGCACTGCGCCTTGAAGTCGCCCTTGTGCAGGCTGACGCCGTTTTCATCAATGCTGGCGGTGCCAGAGATGAGCAGAATTGCCGTGTTGCCAAGGTCGATGCGCATGCCGCGCGAAAAGGCGCTTGGCTTGTCGTAGTCATAGGCTTCGTTCAAGACCTTGAGGTTGGTCATTGCCTTTTTTTGAATCGGGCCGGCATAGCTGGCCAGTGCGGTGATTGCCTGAGTCAAATCCATGATTGCTGCTCCTTATGATGCAAAGTCTCGCGTGGCGCTTACAGCGTTTTGAGGTACTCGACGAGATCGTGCAGCTCGTCCTTGGTTAAATCGGAGGTCTGGCCATGGCGGTTGTCCATGTTGTAGAGCGTCCAGATTTCTTCGAGCGTGCGCGAGGATCCGTCGTGCATATACGGCGCCATCAGGGCCACGTTGGTCAGATGCGCCGTGTCGAACCGATGCGTTGTGTCGGTCGGTTTTCCAGAGCCGACATCGAAGCTGCGATGGTTGGTATACTTCGGCCCGCTGTGGCAGAAGGCGCACTGATTCTCCTCTGGAATCGCCTGCCCGGCCTTGTTCTCGGTGCGATAAAAGAGAGCCTTGCCGCGAAGCTGGGAGGCGGTCAGCGTGCCGTCCGCAGAGCGGAAGCGATTGGGCCGCGAGGGAAGATGCCGGATGTAGGCGACCAGATCGGCCAGCGCGCGCGTGTCATAACCTTCGGAGCGGTAGAAGTAGAGCGCCGTGCGGATGCCGCACTCGGTGGGAATATTCGGATTGCTGCCCACCCACTTGAAAGGCCCGGTGCCCGGCAGCGCTTCGAGCAGGCGATTCTGCACGATGTTTTTTCCGAAGCCATCCGGCTCCAGATCCCAGTTCAAACCGTCCATCGTGCCGTCAATGTGGCAGTTCGCGCATCCAAACTGTCCGTGATAGGCCATGGCGGAGCTGTAGAACAATTGCTCACCGCGCCGCAACGGGGTGAGCTTTGCCTCGGCGTTGAGCGCGATGGTTTGCACCACCTGATTCGATGCGGTGTCGATGACGGAGATGGCATCGTCGAGCCGGTCGGCGACATAGAGTTTTTTTCCGTCGGCCGAAAGCACGGCGCCGCGCGGATTTTTTCCGACGCGGATGCGCGCGATGACATAGTGGCTGCTGGCGAGAAGGTTGTTGTCAAAGGGCCGCCGCGCGGTGTGTACATAGCGCAGCAGCTTCGCCGCATCAAGCACCGTCACCCAATCGGAGCCGGTCGCGGTGACAAAAATCCTGGCCTTGTCGGGCGTGATGGCCACCGCATACGGATAGGAATCGTATCGCTCCATCGTATCGAGCGGCACGTGCACGGGCTGACCCACATCCTTGCCGAAGAGCAGCAACGAATAGCCGAAGGCCCATCCATGCTCAACGTGCGCGAGAGGGACCAGATTCTTCGGACGCATCTCCGCGGCCACGCCCAGGCGATGATCCTGTGAGAGCGCCAGATGAAAAACGCCCGCGACATTGTTCTGCGCAATGGTCGTGACGGCCCTGTTGGTCTTGGTGTCGATGACGGTAATCTGCGATTGCGGAGCGCGGCGATCCTCTTCAGGAGCAACCTTGACGTGGATGCTGCCGATCCATGGCATGCTCAGCTCCGACGGCGTGCGGTCCTTGCCGATCTCCGGATAAACATGCGTGCAATAGACCTGCTGGCCGTCGGGCGAGAGCGCAAGGTAGCTGGCTCCGTGGCCTGCGGGAATCCGCGCGACCTGCCGGCCCGATGCGGCATCGAGCACCGAAACATCATCGCTGATGCGGTTGGCGACGTAGAGAGTTTTTCCCGCGTGATCGATCACGATGCCGTAGGGCTCCATGCCGGTGTGCATGGTGGCGACCTGCTTCATCTCGGCCGCATCGATGGTCGAAACCGTATCGTCCCAGGAGTTGGTCACGTAGAGACGGCGGCCATCGGGCGCGACGGCGATGCCGCGCGGCAGGCCTCCGACGGCCACGGTACGGCGCGGTTGCGCTCCCGTCAGATCCATGGCCATGACCAGATTGGCCTCTTCGCAGAGGGCGTAGAGAGTTTTTCCGTCGGGCGAAAAGGCAAGCTCGGAGGGCGAAAGATAGCGCGGATCTTGCTGCGTATAGCTGGCCTTGACGATCGATCCGGGAAGAAAGATCGCCATGCAGGCGAGCGCCGTCAGCGCTGCCCAGAGATACAAAATCTGCTTCATCGACGCATCCTTTCTTGCGGGCACCCGGTTCATTTGCCGGCCGGGGAGAGACTCAGATCAGTGGGCTCGGTGCTGCGCCTGAGCACGGCGGGCACGGCGTTGTCGGGGGCGCGCTGCGGTCCTGCATGGCAGCCCACGCAGATGCGCTGCTCTCCCGAAGCGGTCCACATCCAGCCTTTTTCCTGGCGAAGAATTTTGCCGGTGCGATCCATCAGCGCCATTTGCAGCGCGGTGTTGCCGGGCACGCGCAGATAAAACGATCCATCGTTTTCAACCGGCGCTGTGCCGAGCACGGTGGCGCGGCCATGCTCATCGAGGGCGCGAACGCGGACTTTGGCAATGAGGCCGGCGGGCAGATCGCCCTCTTGCGCGATGGTGCTGTTGAGCGTGAGCAGATGCGCATAGCTCCAGGGATGCAGCGCCGACGGAAATTCCTTTTCGTAGGGCCGGGGCCGCACCACGACAGGCTCAATGCAGTGTGCGTGCGCCTCGCAGGGGGCTTGCTGGCTCATGCCTTTTTCAATCCACGCAAGGCTGTATTTGGCGCGGGCCTGCGCGCGCGGGCGCCAGCTCGTAATCCAGCTCTGCGCATCGACGACGGCGAATCCGCCGCGATCATCGCCGCGCAAGGCCTCGGCCGGCCTGTCAAGGGGAACTGCGTCCGCCGCGGTGTCGGTGAACAGTCTGGCACCGGAGTCACCGGCCATCAGCAGATCGCCCGAGGGCAACTCGACTGCGGCGCGATGATTTTCGCCTGCGTCGTTGCGATAGGCCTCCACGCCACTGCCATCGGGATAGACCGTGTAGAGCTCGATTTTGCCGCGCGTGCCGAGAGGCGATGCGGCCTCAAAAAGAATGCGGCCATCGCGCAGAATGCCATCGGGAATCATCGGCCCCGGCACGTGCGTAATCACAGTGGCCTTGTCGGGGGCGTCGAGCGAGGCCACGCGAATCTGGAATGCGCCCTGCACGCGGCAGGCAGCAACAAAGCGCCGGTCGGGCAGAGAGTAGGGACGGATGCAGTCTTCGGCGGCGTGGGTCAGCGCACGCCACTGTTTCCCATCGAGCGAAGACTCGTAGATCTGCCAGGCGTCGGTTGCAGAGCGCTTGCCCGCGAAGAGAATCTTGTCGGCCTGATAGGAGAGGTTGGCATCGGCCGAGGCGAAAAAAGAAGGCAGCAAAATTCTATGTTCGGTTCCTTCAAGCAAAAGCAGATGCGCGCCCTGCGGAAACCGCTGCTTGCCATCAAAGGGCGCGTCGGCGTCATAGACGGGCGCGGCGGTTGCCAGCACGCGCATGGGCCATGGCTTGCTTTCATGCACGTCAAAGCCGCACAGAACCACGACCAGCCCGGCAAGGATGAGCACCGCGGAAAACGAAGTGGAGACCGAATTCTTTTTCATAGGAGAGGTCTACGCAGAGCAACCCGCGCGAGGATGGGAGCAGAAGCCCATCTTCGCGCGAGCAGTAACAAGTTACTTGCCGAGGATGATCTGCTTGTCGACGGGAAATTTCTTCAGGTCGGCATCGCTGACGTTCAGGTGCTCTTTGACCATCAGCGAGGGCAGGCGGCGCATCCAGTTGTTCAACGAAAGATCGATGAAGCGATTGGCGCGGAATAACTCGAGGAAGACCAGATCCGAGTCGCCGGTATTGCGAATCACGTGACCGGCGATCGAGGGCACAAAGCCGACATCATTCTGCTTGAAGCTGATGGTGCGCGCCTTGCCCGCAGCCTCGAAGACCGTCATCGATGCGCTGCCCTTGACGTAGTATTGCCACTCGGAGCCATTCGGATGCCAGTGCATCTCACGCATGCCACCCGGCTTGATCTTGACCACGGCGGCGGCAATGTTTGTCGATGCCAGAAAGTTGGACGAGTCGACAACGTGCACTGTGCCGCCCGGTGTTTTATAGGTCGGCTCGATGTCTTTGAGGTGATAGGTGTAGGGAATCTTGGTGACGACAGCCTGTCCGCCCACCTCGGCGCGGTCCTGCTCAAGAGATCCGGGAACCGTGCCGGGGAAGATGTAGAGCTCGCCCTTGGGCATTTTGGCAACGGCATCGAGGCCCACGTGCAGATCGCGCGCGACCGTCGTTTCGGGCGTGTGCGCAATCCAGTCGGAGACGAGGAAGGTCTCGTACTCGCTGAACATCGGGTTATCGAAGACCAGCAGGAACTCGCCGCCATCGTTGGCCAGACCCTGAATCGAGTGCGGGTAGCCGGCGGGGAAGTACCAGATGTCGCCCTCGGGCACATCGTCGATGAAGACGGTGCTATCGGGAGCAAGCACGGTGGTGCGCACCGATCCGCCGGTCACATAGCCCCACTCATCGGCCGTGTGCCAGTGCAGTTCGCGATAGCTGCCCGCGGTCAGACGCATCTTTACGCCGGCCAGCTCATTCGAGACGGGCAGATCGCGCTGCGTCACCTGGCAGGTCCAGCCACCTTCCTGAATGCGGCGGTGGGCCAGATCAAAGGAGTACCAGAAGCTGGGCACGTCGCCGTGATCGGTGTCGGGCGGCAGCTCGGAGTCGGGGTTCGCGTCCGCGATGGCCTTGTTGATCGGGCTCAGGCGCGAGGTGGCATGGTCGTGCTCGGCGGCGTGAATGTTATCGCGGCTCTGCGCCTTGGCGGCAACATTGAAGATGGCAGCTCCGGCAATGGCCGCCGCACCCGCGCCAAGAAAGCTTCTGCGGTTGACTGGCTTGCCGTTGTCTTTCAATTCTTCGCTCATTGCTTCTCCTGGCGATGCATGATTTTTGCATCGCGGCAAAATCATGGGGTCGAGCCCATGGGGCCATTCCGCGAGGGAGAGGGAACTGCCCCTCCTCGCTCGATGTCAGTCAATCACGAATCTTCCTTACAGATTCCTGACAAGTTTCTGTCAGGTGCCGAACAGATCCGACAGATGACCGCATGTGATGTTGTGACGGACAGCGGCGGCAGAGCAAAAAAGATCTCATGATGCGAAATGATCGGTCGCAATTTTGCAGGCCGTTGGTATCGTCCCCACGGCCTGCACGCAAGGCAAAATCGCGCGTGTCCTGCTTGAAAATCAGGCGTGCGATTGACCGAGAAGCGGCTCGAATTGATTGGCTCGCATAGGGCATTGTTGCCGTTGCGCGCGCGCCGATGCATAAACCTTGCGATTGCAAGAACGGAGAAGAAACCGGAGGGCAACGATGGTTCCGGGATTGCTGCGGCAGATTGTGGACCGTCGCCACCGTGCCAGGGTGAAAATTCTGACCCAGAGGCTTCGGAATCTCCGCTGGCAGGGCGCTTGCGCGCGCAAAGTTTCTATGGATGTTTAATTTCAGAGTTCTGTGCTACCATGACTGCAATCGTGAGACTCAATATCTACCAACTTGCGCTTCGTGCCTTCGTGCACGCCTCTGCCTGTTGTCCGTGTTGTCTTCGGGCAGGGCAGAAACGCTGTCGCCAGCAATAGAGTCTTCTCTACATTGGCTGTGTCTGCCCATCAACATTTTTGGTGGGCTATTTTTATGCCTTCAGCAGCATCCTTCTTCTTGCTGATCGATAGATCTATCGCCTTCCAAAGATTTTTTTGAAACGACTCTGAATCATTTTTATGCCCCCGTTGTGCCTTCATCGCAGGGTCTCATGACCTCCGCGTTGGGAAAACACTTTTTCGTCTGAGTGGCGCAAGAACCCATGGATCGGATGCAGACGCGGGGCCAGAGTCTGCGTAGCGTTCTTGTGTCTGCACCTTCACAACGACATCCATCACAAGAACGAAGAAACAAACATATCGAGAGGTGACGCAAACGTGACTGAATACAGATTCACAACAAGAAGCACGCATCGCATAAAAATCCCCCAGTTTTGTGCCGGAGTCTTTCTTTTGCTGATGGCGCTGGCAGCGCCGCAAGCGGCACGGGCGCAGGCAGACACCGGCAGCATCAACGGACTGGTCACGGACGCATCAGGCGCGGCGATTCCTGCGGCGACCGTTACCGCGACACGCGTGGAAACCAATACCGTAGTGAGCACGCAGTCCAACAGCCGTGGCGAATATCGTTTCCCCTCGCTGCAAACCGGACACTACTCGATTGCGGTGCAGGCTACCGGCTTTGGGGGCGAGACCCGGCAGGGCTATGAGCTCAACGACGGCAGCGCCTTCAGCGTGAATTTTGCGCTGCATGTGGGCGCACAGGCCGAGCAGGTCATCGTCACCGCCGAGGTCGGCGAGATGGTCAACACGCAGACCGGCCAGGTGGAGCACATCATCGACGGCGAAACGGTGCGCGATCTGGCATTGAACGGCAGAAATTATCTGGATCTGCTGGGCACGCTGCCCGGCTCGGTCACACCCGATCCGCAAGACGCGATGAGCGACATCATCACCGGCAGCACCACCTCCATCGTGCTCAACGGCATGCGCGCAACCAGCAACGGTCTTTACGTCGACGGCACCATCAACAAGGACATCAGCACCAACGGCACGCAGTTCAACAACGTCGGTCTCGACTTCATTGAGCACGTCAGCGTGCAGACCTCCTCCTTCGGCGCAGAGTGGGGCGATTCGGCTGGCCCGGCGGTGAATGTGGTTACGCGCTCGGGCACCAACCAGATTCACGGTTCGGCCTTCGAGATGATTCGCAATAATATCCTCGATGCGGCCAACTATTTTTCGCGCGACTCAACCACCTACAAAGCCATCCACAATCATCTGCGCTTCAACGATTTTGGTGGGGCCGTCGGTTTTCCGGTTCTGCGTGACAAGCTGTTCATCTTCGGTGGTTCGGAATGGAAGGTGATTGCGCAGAACACCAATCCAAGTCTGGTTTCGCTGCCGGTGTTGCCGGCGATTCGCGGCAACTTCACCACCTCGCGCAGCACCTGCGCACTGAAGAATGTGCCCAGCCTGCACATCCAGATCAATACCACCACCTGCGACATTTCCAACATGATCACGCCCTGGGGCAAAGGACTGCAGAAGATTTACGAACACATCATCGCCAAGGCTACGTCTTATTTGGGAACCACCTGCGACTCGGATTCCTGCCAGTCATCCAAAAACACAATCTACGAACTGCCCGAACCGTACGTGAATCGTGAACACATGCTGCGCGTGGACTATTCGATCAATCCGCGCAACGCCGTCTATGGCCGCTGGATCAACGATACGCATCGTCGCACCAATCCCCTGGGCAGCGGCAGTCTGCCCACCGCGTCCTATCGGGAGCATGTTCCGACCAACAACACCGTGGTTTCTTACACGCATGTTCTGACGCCGAATGCCTTCAACGAGGTGGCTGTGGCGGCGCTGTGGACCTCCACCGATCAGTTCCCTAACGGCAACGATTGGCAGAAGTCTTACTACGGACTTTCTTACGAAGACATCTTTCCCGACTACGGTCCGAAGCTGGGCATTCCTTCGGTGAGCGTGGCCGGATACACGGCCTTCAAATCCGACAGCTTTTTGGCCCACTCGCACACCACTTATCTGCAGGGCAAGGATCTGTTCACCTGGACGCGCGGCAATCACTCGCTGAAGATCGGCGGGCTGTGGGGCCGCAATCGTCACGACCAGAACGGACAGCCCAACTCCTACGGCAGCGCGGCCTTCACCACCGTGGCCAGCGATTACACCACGGGCGATGCACTGGCCGATGCGCTGCTCGGCAACTTTCAGGCTTACAGCGAGGCAGCCTACAACCCACAGGGACTGTTCCGCATGTGGCAGGCCTCGGCCTTTGTCGATGACATCTGGCGCGTCTCGCGCGGGCTGTCGCTGAACGTGGGCCTGCGCTATGAATGGACGACGCCGTGGACCACACGCTACGACAACATCGCCTCATTTTATCCGGAGTACTACGACACCAGCACCGAGGTGACGGTGAACTCCGATGGCACGGTGGTGGCCGGCTCCGGCAACCGCTTCAATGGTCTGCGCCGCGCCGGTAATGGCGTGCCCACTGCCTATGCCAGCAACGTTCCAACGGCAAACAGCACGGATGTGTTGAGCGTGCCGACCATCGGCAAACGCGGATTCTACGATGCGCAACGCGTCTTTGCTCCGCGCGTGGGTTTTGCCTGGGACCCATTCGGGCACGGCACACTGGCGCTGCGTGGCGGTGGCGGTCTGTTCTATGACATGCCGCAGGGCAGCGTGGCCAAGGCTCCCTCGGTCAATGTGAACTCCGGAACCAACTACTACGTGGCCGATACAACCAACACGCTCGATTACAAAGCGATCGGCATTACCTCCGCGGGTAGACCCCGCAATCTGCAGGCGGGCTTGCGCCTGAACTTCTAATGGAGAGTGCCGCGATGCAGCACAAAAATATCTATCGATGGAATGCGAGTGGAGAGAGAACGGTGAAGAACATGATGGCAGACAGCAGAACTCTATTTTGGCTGTTGGTTCTGTGCGGCTTGCTGGTCGGCACAGAACAGGCCAGGGCGCAGGCCACGGCCACCACACAGAACACCATTGGCGCGGGGTTTTCCAGCCTGAGTGGCGTGGCCGCCGACCCCTACGGCAACCTCTATGTGAGCGACGGCGGAGCCTCGACCATTTATAAATACATCGGCGGCAACGGCACCAAATCGACCATCGTTTCTTCGCTGCACACCCCCGGGCAGATTGCCGTCGATGTTTCAGGCAACCTGTTGGTGGCCAACGGAACCTCGAACGTGGCCTATCTCTACGAGACCGCGCAGGGCGTCTTCAATCTGAATGCGCCAACCTCGCTCGGGACCGGGCTCGGCAAGGTGACTGGCGTCGCGGCCGACACCTCCGGCAACGTCTACATCGTGGACCAGGGCAACCAGCGCGTGGTCAAGGAAACGCTGAGTGGCACCACCTATACGCAGTCGGTGATCCTCACCGGGCTGGTAACGCCCACACAGGTCGCGGTCGATCGGCACGGCAATGTCTACGTGGCCGACCCGGGACAAAATGCCGTGGTGTCTCTGCCGAGTGGCAGCACCACCGCCTCGACCGTGGGCACGGGCCTGCTTGCGCCGAACGGTGTCGCCGTCGATGCCAACAGCAATGTGTACATCGCCGACACCGGCAACAGTCGCGTCGTCAAGGTTCCCTATAGCACCAGCACCTCTGCTCCGGTGACGAGCAGCCAGACGGCGCTGGGCGTATCCCTGCTTTCTCCCACGTCTGTCGCCGTGGATACGCGCGGCGCCGTCTACGTCACCAATGCCTCTTCGGTCGTGCGGTATTCGCAGGGCGCCATTTATCTGGGCTTGTTGCAGGCCAGCTCCGCCACGCTCACCGTTCCCGTCAATATCACATTTACCTCGAGCCTTGCGGCGGCAACGGCAACCATCAAAGTCGTCACCGCCGGGCAAACCGGCAAGGATTACACCGATGCGGGCAGCAGCACCTGCTCGACCGGAACCACCTACACCTCCGGCAGCAGTTGCGTGGTCAATGTCACCTTCGCGCCGCTTTATCCCGGTGCGCGCCCCGGCGCCATTGTTTTTTATGATGCCAATAACAAGGTGCAGTTGCGCGTGTTTCTGGGTGGCGGAGGGCTCGGCCCGGTGCTGACCTATGAGACCGGCGGCGCGGCCACGGTCGTGGCTGGAACGCTGACCAGCGGTTCAACCAGCATCGCCATGAAGACGCCGCGCGGCATCAAATCCGATCCCTTCGGCAATCTGTTTTTCGCGGATACGGGCAATGGACAGATCGTGAAGCAAGCCACCGATGGAACGGTCTCCGTTGCGGTTGCTTCCTCCGGCATTCAGGACGTGTCCATCAACGGCGCGGGCGATCTGATCGCCGTCTCCACTGCGGCGGCCACACTGTACCCCTATGAAAATGGCACGTGGAGTTCTACCGACGCCATCACCCTCAACAGCGCCAGCGGACGCACCATCAACACCGACGTGGCCGGCAACATCTGGACTTGCAACTACAATCTGACCGGCACGGCAAACACCTTTCTCTATCGCTACACGCTCGACAATGGCGCGGCCACGAGTACGAAACTGTATTCGGGTTACTTTGGACTGTGCTTCGGCGTGGCCGCCGATCTGCTGGGCAACCTCGGCGTCTCCGACTACACGGCCAAGGACGCATGGTATCTGCCCGCCACCGGAAAAACTCCCTACAAGCTGGGCATCAATGCGTCGTATCCATGGGCCGTTGGCTTCGATGCCTCGGGCAGTCTGTTCATGAGCGACTACGGCGCCTCGGCCACCGATACCGCAACCTCGGTGGTCTACCGGGTTCCGAATGAATACGGCACGCTGACGGGCGGCGATGTCACCAAGCTCAACAGCGGCCGGCCGAGCTTCGGTTTCAGCATTGATCCCTTCGGCAATATCATGACGGCCATGCGCGCCTCCGGCAGCAGCACTGTCAATCACTATCTGATTCCGCGCGCCGCCAACACCATTACGTATGCTTCGGCAACGGCCGTGGGCTCCTCCGGCTCCGCGGCGCAAATCACCATCGTCAACTCCGGCAATCAGGCCCCCACCTATACGCAAACCGGCGGCATCTTCGAGACGGGCGACGCGGATGATTTTCCGCTCAACGCCACACTGAGCAGCACGCCGAGCATTGCGCAGTGCGACTTCACCTCCACCATTGAACCGGCCCTCAGTTGCTATCTGGCCACCAACTTTGTGCCCACCTCGCCCGGCGCCACCCGCACGGCGACCGTGAGCCTGCCCTCGCAGGGGCCAAGCACCAACACGCTCACGTTGACCGGCACCTCGAGCGGCACGGCGGCCAGCACGGCCTCGGGGCTGAAGCTGTCCATCAGTTCGCCCACCGGCAGCATCTATCCGACGCAATCAATCACCGTTGCGGCCAGCGCGGCTTCGGCGGCCACCGGCACCGTCACGCTCTATGTGGATGGCAGTGCCACCGCTGTCGCCGCGCTCTCTGGCGGCGCGGCCACCTTCACGCTCTCCTCGGGGCTGACGGCCGGCACGCACACGCTCGCCGCCACCTATGCGGGCGATGCGACCTATGCGCCGATTGAAACCACCTCTTCCGTCACGCTCAGCCTCACAGTCGTCAAGGCCACGCCGAGCCTGACCATTGCCTCGGGCATAACGCAGGCCACCGTCGCGCAGTCCGTGCCCTTCACCGCCACCGTTGCCACCGCCTCCGGATTGTCGGAGGCGACAGGCACGGTGACCTTCTACGATGGCACCACCGCGCTCGGCAGCGCCACGCTCTCCTCCGGTGCGCTGAGCTTTTCCACCACCGCTCTCACCAAGGGCACGCACACAATCACGGGCGTGTATGGCGGCGATGCGCTCTATAACTCGGGAAGTTCCAGTAACTCGGTCACGATTGTCGTCTCCGATTTTGTGGAAACCACACTGTCGCTTGGCCTCAATCCCACCGTGCCCGAGGGCGGTTACAGCTCGGGCCAAACCGTAGTGGCCACCGCCACCGTTGCCGCGCAGAGCGGTTCTGATGTACCCACCGGCGCGGTCATCTTTGCTCTCGATGGCAGCGCGCAATCCGTTACGCTGAGCAACGGCATTGCCAGCTACAGCTTTGCACCCTCGCCGGGCAGTCATGCGCTCGCGGTCAGTTATGCAGGCAGCAGCAACTTTGCCGGCAGCGTGGCGGGCGCAACCTTTACCGCGGTGAAAACATCCACGCAAACCGCGTTGCAGGTTTCCTCCACGAGCACGCAGGCGGGCGTTCCCATCACGCTGACGGCCACGGTTTCTTCTGCCGTGGCCACGCCAACCGGCACCGTGAGCTTCTACAACGGCGTGGCTCTGCTCGGCACGGCGACCTTGTCCAGCGGCACGGCCAGCCTTGCGTTGAGCACGCTTCCCTCTGGCACCAACAGTCTCTATGTGGTCTATGCGGGCAATACCGATTTTGAGACAAGCACCTCGGCCACAACCACCGTTACCGTGTCCATCAACACCACCGCGCTCAGCATTTCCAGTTCGCCGCTGATCGTCTACTCAGGAACATCGCTGAACGTCATCGTCTATGTCAGCTACACGCAACCGAGCGGTTCTTCCAAGGTTCCTTCCGGCAAGGCCACGTTATATGTTGACGGCACAGCCTATGGCAGCATCAGCGTCTCGGCGCAGGGCAATGCGGAGTTTGACGCTGTCACGGGCCTCGCTTCAGGTGTGCATCAGTTGACCGCATCCTATGTGGGCGACAGCTACTACGCCGCCTCGGCCACAACCGGCAACTACCCCATTTACATTGCACCGGCTTCGGGCTGGGGCGGCGACTTTGCGGTGACCGCCTCGCAAAGCGCACTGACCATCGCCACCGGCACCACGACCTCGCTCAACATCACGCTGACGCCTTCCAGCAACTACTACGGCTACGTGAGCCTTGGCTGCACGGGGCTGCCGCAGAACACGGCCTGCACGCTGGCGACGGATCAGGTACTGCTCGACGGCTCAAACACGGCCGTCACCGAGGTGTTGAAGTTCTACTCCACCACGTCGACGACCTCGGCCAGCCTGCGCGCGCAAAACCATGGCACGCAGCTCTGCGGATGGCTGGCCGCGCCTCTGGTCGGGCTGCTCTTTGCCGGATGCTTCCGGCGCGGACGCAGAATGTTGCACTCGATCGGCGGCCCACGGCTCGTTGCCTTCTTCCTGCTGCTGGCCGGTATGCAGGCGATGAACGGATGCGGCGGTCACCCCGCCATTCAAACCACAAAGGGCACCTACACCGTCCAGATCACGGCCTCTGGATCGGGCAGCATCATTCATACCTATCCCGTAGAAGTAACCTTCCAATAACTCTTTCCGCCGGCGCGAAGATCGCCTCGTGCCTCTTCTCGCCGGTGAAATTAGAATCGAGGAAAATGACAACCATGAAATTTTGTAGGCGGAGGTCTTTCTCCATGCTGCCGTGCGCAATCCTGCTGGCAGCATTGGCGCCCCTTCTTCAGGCGCAGAGCGATCGAACACAGGATTCCTCTTACACGCTGCGTGTCACGACGCAGCGTGTTCTGCTCGATGTGGTGGTGAAAGATAAAAAAGGCAACCTTGTCACCCATCTCTCGCCGGGCGATTTCACGGTGTACGAGGACAAAGTGCCGCAGCGCATCACCAGCTTCGATGCGCCCACGCCGCACCTCGCGCCGAAGCAGGCGCTCGTGCACAACTCCGGCGAGTTGGCCAGGATCGGGGCCGCGCCCATCACCATTCTCATTCTCGATGAGCTGAATAGCAGCTTTGAAGACATGGCCTTCGCGCGCCAGAAGATGGAAAAATATCTGGACGCGCAGCCGGCGATTCTTGCCCAGCCGACGACGCTGCTGGCCGTCACCAACACGCACTTTCAGGTGGTCGAAGATTACACGCAAGACCGCGAAGCGCTGCGGCTGGCGCTCAAAAAACACTTTCCCGAACTTCCCCTCAAATCCATGCAGAGCGGCGCGAACAGCTCCGGCGCCTATGAGCGCACAGCGCTCTCGCTGAACTCTCTGCATCAGATCGCAGTGGCCGCGCGCGGCGCGCAGGGGCGCAAATCGGTGATCTGGGTCGGCAAGGGATTCCCGGCCGTCAATCTGCTGCTGCTCGACAATGCCTCGATCGATGTGATGCAACACGCCATCGAGCGGCTGACGCGCGAGTTGATGGATACGCGCATGACCCTCTACACCATCGACCCGGCGGCCAATCTGCTCACGCGCGGTTTTGTCGCCACACCCGAGGAGTTGACCGAGTTTGAAAGCCGCACCGACGGCCAGCCCTTTGCAGACGAAATCAAGTTCTCTACGCTGGCTCCGGCCACCGGCGGGCAGGCCTTTTACGACCGCAACGATGTGGACCGCGAGTTGCGCGAGGCCGCCGAAGAAGGTGCGACCTTTTATGCGCTCTCGTATGCGCCCACCAATCATGCGGAGACGCCGGGCGCCTATCGCCGCATCCATGTCGCGCTCAAGGATCCGAATCTGATCGCGACCACGCGCAACGGATACTATGTCGGCAACGGCGAAGAGGATGTCTTTGATGCCGTCAGGAATCAGGCACACGCTCTGCGCACATTGCTCGAAGAAGAGATGGGCAGCGCCGCGCTGGCCACGCTGCCTTATAGCGGCGTGAATGCCTCGCTCGAATCAGGCGCGGGCGATGCGCTCACGCTGAAGACCACGGCCGGAACACTGGCATGGACGCCGGCCAGCGACGGAAAATATCAGGCGGAGATCACCGTACTCAGCGTAGCCTTCAACGCAAAGGGCAAGGCTCTGGCGCACACCTCCAGGGAGTTGGTGGCGCGGGTGCAAGGCGAGGTGAAGAACCCTGACCAGCAGGCGGTCTTCCTGCTCCATCTGCCGCAACCGGTCGGCACCCGGCGCATTCGCGTCGTGGTGCGCGATGCGCATAACGGCAAAATCGGCACTGCGGAGCTCGCCGTGCAACGCTGAGTTGTATGCGGAGTCAGAAAGCTGCGAGAGGATCATCTCCCGCTGCAGTTTTTATTGGACGAGGGGTGAGAATTTTCGGCGGCGTCCATCGCAGCGTCCGGTGTAAAGATGGCCTCAGCCTGCAGGCGGAGCAGGCTGGTCATCTCTGTCATCTCCTGAAAGAACTTCAGGCACGAGGAACAATCCTTGAGATGGTTCTCAAGCCGTGCAAGTTCGGCGGCAGAAGCGAATCCTCCCGCCGCCAAACTACAAAGTTCCTCGAACTCTTCATGCTGGTTCGTATGGTTTGTCAACGAACGTGCTCCATCCTGCGAAAAAGATCCATCGTCAATCTATTGGACGTTGGCAGGGCCGCGCAAGTTGATGCCCCAACATTTTTTTCGAATTTTTGCAGCAAATTTTATCTGAAGAAAAAAGACTCTTCCGACCTTCAGAATCAAGGGGGTCTGTAGAGATATACAGGGGCCGGGCGATCTTTGTGCCACGGCAGAAAAATAATTTTTTCTGGTACAAAACAGGACACACGCCTGCATAGACAAGTAGCTGATGAATTTTCCGGCGCGGTTCTGCGTACGTAGAGTGCAGGGCGGCTCCGGCTTTTTTTGAAGGAGAGCTCGCTTGAATAAAAAAATGATTTTGATTCTTCCTCTGTTCCTGCTGCTGGCCAGTGTCGGCCTTTGGGCGCAGACCTTTAGCGGCCTGTCAGGAACCGTGCAGGACGCATCGAAGGCCGTCGTTGCCGGTGCGCAGGTTACGGTGCGCAGCAGCACCAAGGGCTACGAACGCACGACACAAACCGACGATCACGGCTTCTACAGCTTCCCCAATCTGGAAGCCGACGAGTACACCGTACGCATTGCCGCGGCGGGTTTTCAATCGCAGTCGGTCGGTCCGTTTCGACTGAATGCGGCAAGCTCCTCCAGCGCGAATGTGACGCTTTCCATCGGGAAAAGCGCGGAGACCGTCGAGGTCAGTGCCGAAGAGGTTTCCCTTGCTCTCGACAAGACCTCGACCTCGATTGGCGATACCGTCACGGAAAAGCAGCTCGATAGCCTGCCCGTCAACGGTCGCGATTACGCGCGTTTGAGCCTGATCACGCCGGGTGCGGTGGCTCGCAGCCGCTACATCTCCGACATCAGCTTCGACGGCGCGCACACGGTGCACAATCAGTTCTCCGTCGATGGCGTCGATGCCTCGCGCGTCGATCAACCGTACATGGCCAACGGCTTCGAGCGCGGCGCGCGTCTGCTCACCGGCTCGCTTGAAACCATTCAGGAGTTCCGCGCACAGACCAGCGGTTACCCGGCCGAGTACGGCCGCGCGGCCGGCTCGCTCGTCAACATCGTCACCAAATCGGGCAGCAATCTGCTGCATGGAACCACCTACGACTACTTCCGCAACGAAGCCCTCGATGCGCATAACTACTTTGCGCGGGATACCAAGCCGCGTTTCCGCTTCAACGATTTCGGTGGCAATCTTTCGGGTCCGCTCTATCGGGATCGCACCTTCTTCTTCGGCAATTACGAGGGTTCGCGCCAGACCATCGGCATCATCGGCACCGGCAGCGTGCTCAGCAACTCTGCCCGCAGCATCGCGCTCGCCGCGCACCCGGAGCTGGCTCCGATTCTGAACGCCATGCCGACCGTTGCCAGCACCACCACGGCCTCGACGGTGATCTACAAAACGGTTTCAAACACACAGGTCACCGAAAACACCGGCAGCATTCGCATCGATCACAAGTTCACGCCGAACGATCCCTTCTTTGTTCGCGTGAATGTGAACGATTCCTACACGGCCGGTCCGCTGTTCGGCGTAACCACCACAGCGCTCGGCCTCAGCGATCATCAGTCCGTGCCGCTGCGCACCACCAACATTGCCGTTCACGAGCAGCACATCTTCAATTCGCATGTGATCAACGATGCTCTGATTGGCCTGCAACGCTGGGCCAGCCGCATTGAGTCGGCCGAAGATCTTCCACAGATCTCCATCAGCGGCGTTGATGCGGTGGTCGGCTCGCGCGGCGATTCGATCTCAAACAACAACAGCTACCAGTGGGGCGACAATCTCACGCTGGTTCACGGACGCCACACCCTCAAGGGCGGCGCGACCGTTTACCGCATTCAGATCAACCGCAAGAACATTACGACGGCCAGCGTCTCCTATGCCAGCATCGCGGCCTTCGAGGCCAACACGGTTCTGCAGGTTACGCAGAGCGCCGGCGATCCGGGCCACGGCACACGCGCCACACAGGTGGGCGGCTATCTGCAAGACAGTTGGCAGCTCGCACAGAACTTTGTGGTCAACTATGGATTGCGCTATGACTGGGCCACCGATCCGCACGACAAGGATGACGGCACGCAGGCCTTCGATCCGCGTACCGGCGCCTTGATGAGCAAGGGACAGCCTTACTTCAACACCAACTTCCGGGACTTCTCGCCGCGCCTTGGTTTCTCCTGGTCGCCGCTGACCAGGACCGTGGTCAAGCTGGGAACGGGCATCTTTTATCAGGCCTATCCGGTGGGCTTTGGCGCCTATTATGTGCCGCTGAACACCATCAGTGGAAACTGGACGCTGACGCAGACCGCCAACCCGGGCCTCTCTTATCCTTATGCCAGCTACGTTGCCTCCGCGACGGCGATCACGCCCACCGGTTATGGCTTTCCGACCAGCAAGCCCGATATCTACACCACGCAGTGGAACCTGAGCGTGGCACAGGATCTGGGCCGCGGCGCGGCCGTGCAGGTCGGCTATGTGGGCAACCACGGCGTCAACCTATGGCGTCGCACCGATATCAATCTCTACAAGAAGAACCAGACGGTGCGCCCGAATACCGCCTTCGGCAGCATCTATCTTGAAAACAACAACGGCTTCAGCGGTTACAACGGATTCCAGCTCCAGTACAAGCAGCGGATCGGCAAACAGTTGAACGCCACGGCCAACTATAGCTGGGGCCATGTCATCGACGACGTGCAGGATCAGGGCCTGTACAGCAGCAATCCGCAGAACAACGACGATCTGAAGGCGGAGCGCGGCAATGGTTCAGGCGACATTCGCCACAACCTCAGCTACAGCCTCAACTATCAGTTGCCCATCGGCAAGGGCCATGCCCTGCTGGGCCGCAACATTCCGGTAGTCACCACGCTGGCCTCTGGCTGGAGCATCAACAGTCTCGGCATTCTTCGCAGTGGCGTCACCTCGAGCGTGGCCATGTCGGGCATCAACACCTATGGCAACCTGAACTACACCAACCAGCGGCCCGATGTGGTTGCGGGCGCCTCTCGCTACGTGACCCGCACGCTGGACTCGAACGGCTACGTGACCTATCTGAATCGTTCGGCCTGGTCCAGGCCTGCGACGGGAACCTTCGGCAACTCGCGTCGAAACACCGTCTATGGTGCCAAGTTCACGCAGATCGACTTTGCCGCCTTGAAGGACACGCATCTGAGCGGTCGTCAGAACATCCAGTTCCGCGCGGAGATCTTCAACCTGCTCAACCACGCCAACTTTGGTTTTCCGAATGTCGCCTGGACGCCGACCTCGGCCACCTTCGGCACCATCTCAAGCACCTTCGGCAACACGCTTGGCTTCGGCACGGCGCGTCAGGTGCAGTTTGCGGTCAAGTACCAGTTCTAGATGCTGTCCGCATCATGACGACCAACGCCGTGGGGTGTCCGTTCTTGCGGGCACCCCATTTTTACCCTTTTTCTGTTTTCACTTTTTTTTGATCGATGAGGTACTGGATGACAACTCGTTCCTTCGTGCTTTCCGCTGTTCTGCTTTCGATGCCGCTGTGCGCTCTGGGCCAGCAGCATGCGATCGCTCCGCGTGAGATCGTGACGCTGAAAAAAGTCGCCGAGGTGCAGCTTTCCCCCGACGGAAAGCAGATCGCCTATTCGGTGCAGACGCCGCAGCCGGCCATCAATGCCAAGGTGCAGAGTCTCTGGCTCGTCAACACGGGGCAGACCGGCAGCGCACACAGATTGACGCACAGCGACGGCGTTGACAATGCACCCCGCTGGTCGCCCGACGGCAAGCAGTTGGCCTTTCTGTCCACGCGCAAAAATCCCATTCTTCTGCAC